>SDBS01006824.1_pt1 | contig 11096 bp, 17 predicted proteins | sample 2277091 | NCBI WGS metagenome assembly SDBS01 (sample SAMN10404972, study PRJNA504765) | marine sediment metagenome | isolation source: marine sediment core GS10_PC15, 163 cmbsf | place: Arctic Ocean: Southern Knipovich Ridge | collected 2010 | reverse complement strand
AATGAGGAATTCACCGATACTCTCAACACGCCGGATATCATCACGACGGCCTCGATATTGAACGGCCTACCTGCTGCGTATTCCCGATGCTTTCACTTTGTCGGTGGATCTAGTCTAGAAGGTTTGACTTGGACGCGTGACGTGGATAACCAGACACCGCCGACAACTAATCATATTATTGGTTCGGTTTATATAAGGTTTAGCCATCTAACGCCCGATACAGAATATAGGTTTTTCGGGTTCGCGCCCACCCTTATAGCAGACGTTTTTGGCAATCTTGTTCCTGACTTTTTTCTTGAGACAAATGGGGATGTTCGTATTGAAGACGCCACCAACGCAACAATAACAACAATCAACTCGCCATTCACTGTTGATACTTGGAACCATATTGAAATAAGAATGCTTCCTGCTTCAGGAAGTGGTAGTGAGATGCAGGTTTGGATAAATGGAATCGAGGAATTGGGCAATACCACCGGCCTAGAGTTAGACACTCACACAAATATGGATTTCCTTGTTGTGGGTGGCTCTCCTACCGCTACTGAGGAAGTTTACTTCGCATCCGGCCTTTCAATCGTCAACTCCACCGCCGCCACCGACCGTATAACCGGCTCAGATGCAGACCAAGAGTGGGAGGTCACCGGGCCTTATGTGAATGATCTCGGTGCTGGTGACACCACACCAGACGAGAATGGCGCGGGGACCGGAGCGGGAACTGCCCTGGACACGGCTGGCTGGGGTGACATGGCTGTTATCCCGATAGACGCAGCCGAGGGTGAATACTCTGATGCCGGTGGAGCAAAAGATGGGTCAGTGTACACTGATGGTGCCGCTAATCCTGCGGGGAGTGGGGGTGGACCAAGTGGAGATCCGAACATAGATACCGACGCGGCTATAGTAGCGGCTAAATTTATCTCTCAGCTTAGGAGGGGTAATGGCGGCGGCACCACACATACACATTATTGGGGAAACTCTGCCGATGCGGGTGGCAGCGATGTTGTGACCTTGTCAACCGCCAATGCATTGTTTAACGCTGTGACGGAGGCTGCAACTGAGAAGCCTTTATCCACTGAGTTCATGCGGCAGGGTTTTGGTAAAAGCAGCGGAGGTAGGGAGATATTCTGTTCAGTGTTGGTAAGCACCCTATTACATCTCCCCGTGGCCATCACAGCTAGGAACGCTCTATCTGGGGCTACTTACCCCGATCAGAACTACTTCGTCGGCCCGCACGAGATTTAAGACATGGCCTTCTACACCCCACTTTTGGACCACAGCGGCTATGACATAGTTATGATGAAGGCTGCGTCGGCCCCGGAGACGGACGGTAGCTGGTCCAATCAGGATGACTCTGTGACCCTTCGCTCGTCTGAGGGTATTGCCAAATCACTTTGGTCGTTTGAACATTCCTCAGACATCTACGTCGCCACTCAACAAGAAACCAACGGACTCGTAGAACTCCACATCTTCGACCCTGGCACAGATACCTGGACGACGAAGAATGAATTCGTGGCAGAGATTGGGGATCACGCTAATTTTGATAGCGTTCCAATTCTTCATGGGTGTTCATTAGCAGTTAGAAGTGACGGCGACATTGTTGTTGTATTCACTGGTCACGACGACACAGGTGGAGACGATGAAGTATTTTGTATATCAAAAACAACAACATGGGGTTCTGTTCAATCTGTTTCTAATGATGCCGAGAACCCAGTCGCCATAGGGCCGGACTCGTCTGATCGTATTACGTTCGTTTACGGTGACGTCGGTGCCTCGGACGTTGATACACGGAGTATCTCCAGCACTGATGTATTGGGCACGGAAGTATCCCTTGATGATACCTGCGACACGGCGTCGCTTTTGGTCGCTCCCGGTATCATTGACAGTGGAAACGAAATATATGTCCCTTACATTGACGCCTCCGACAAGATCAGCGTGGCACAGTTTACCTCGGCTGCCGATCCAACAGGTGACATAACGACCCACGCCGACGTTGGGGACAACACCGTAAAGGGTCAAGGTGCCTCAGCCATTCCATTTGTCGTCGCATGCCTCGCCGTAGATGGCACGAACGTCCATCTTCTCTACGCCAACGACGCAGATCAGGATATTTTCCACGATGATGACGTAGAGAATGGCGGCACCACGGATGTTGAGGATCAGGACGCCGTGACAGCCAACCGCATGTCCTGCGCTGTCTTGGGAACAAACCTCGACTACGTGTGGCTGGACGGCTCCACGATCAAATACAACAGCATAGACATCTCCGCCGCCCCAGCGTTTCTTCCAAACGGATTGATGCTGGTGGGCGTGGGTCGGTAGGTCCTTGACGGAAAAGTGATGAGCGCGTAATATGCGCCGATGAACAACAGCCGGGGGGCCGTTGCAACGCGTTGCAAACCGGAGCCCTCTGTATGGTTGACAACACAGAACTCAACCCTGGTAGCGGCGGCGACAATATCGCCACGGATGATATATCCGGCATCAAATACCAGCGCACCAAGCCGGTCATTGGGCCGGAGGGGTGCGGTGAAGGTGGCGGTGACATCCATAAGGGGAACGCGTTTCCGGTCATCCCCGGAATGTCTTCGCCGACTATGTCTCATACGACGAGCGCGGCACTTGCGTCGGGTGGGTCAACGGACTTGGACAGCGCACAAATCTCGTCTGGTCTGACCGGTAAGCTTGCTGGGTTTTTGGCGACGTCATCGGTGCCGTTAAAGGTCGAGCTAAAAACAGTTTTGAACGGGGCTGAAAGTGCGGTTCGTTTGACCGTGTTTCCTGGGCTGGCGGCTGAGATTATCATACTTCCATCCAAGAATTTCGTGACCCAAGTCGAGAGCGCCACTCCGGGTCTGGATGGGTTTCGTTTGACCGTGACCAATCTTGACACGACTCAAGCCGCTGATGTATATGGTACCTTCTTTTACGATGAGGAATAGATAATGTTCGGGCGGAATAAAGGTGACAACGTGAGCAAAGGCAGGGGCAAATTTCTGGTGAAACTAACGGACACGGAACTCGCGACCATCACCACTCAGGACAGGCTTGCACGAGACGCGGCGGCTTCGGCGGTCATGATGAGGACAGCGGTACAAGCTACGTGGGCCACGTTTCGGGAGAGGTATGAACTTCCTGAGGAATTCACTTTCGACATGAAAACCGGCGAAGTATTCGAAAAACAGAAACCACAAGCGGACTCGGCAGGGGGAACCATCCCTGCTGGAAGTCCGTAAATGGAGGCTTGACAGATGGCAGACGCCGTGGCAGATTACCACGTGGAGACGCAAAGGTTGCGGGTTGGGGTGGCTTCGTTGAAGCACAACTTGGAGCGTCACAGGTTCGACAAGATGCAACACGAGTCCGAGGCGCGGAAGGCGGAGGACAACATTGCGGCGGATCTTATAGCCATCGCGGACCATGAAGACAAACTGGCGCTGATGGTCGAAACACACGGCGAAGCACCCCCCGACGAAGACACGGGAGAGCAAGACCGGACATCTGAAACCGAGGAGTAGGTTAGATGGCCGATGTAAGCCAAAAACAAGCAGTCAAGATCGTTGACCCGACGACCGATGCCAATGAGGTAGCGGTCGACGCCTCCGGTAATCTTCAGGTTATCCTGGCGGCAAATGACGGTGTCGACATCGGTGACGTTGACGTCACTTCTGTAATCCCTGGAGTTGGCGCGACCAACCTCGGTAAAGCGGTTAGTTCCGCGTCGGGTGCGACGGACACCGGCGTGGCTTCCTTGGCCGTGCGAGACGATGTCCTCGGTGCCCTTACTGAGTTGGCGACGGAGTATGTCCATCTTCGCGTGGATGCCAACGGTGCTCTCTGGACGCATGACGACGTCTTGGAAGCGGCCCTCGCTGGCTCAGAACTCCAAGTTGACATCGTCGCTCCATTACCTACGGGTACGAACGAAATCGGCGACATTCGCGCGATCACCACTTCCATCACCCCCGGTGCAGGTAACCTTTTCCTCGGTAAAGCTGAGGATGTGATGAGTGCGGCTGGTGATGTTGGTGTTGCCACCATGGCTGTTCAGGATGCGGTTCTGTCGGCTCTTGGTTCGGTGGACGATGACTATACTCAGCTTCGCGTGAACGCGAACGGTGCCTTGTGGGTCGAGCAGGTGGCCGGTGGTTCCGGTACGAGCGCGACCGACAGTGATCCGTTCACCGTGGCGTCGGACAGCTACACCCCGGTCGGTGGTATCTTTGACGATGCCGCCCCTGGTGATCTGACCGAAGGAGACGGTGGTGCAGTCCGCATGTCGGCAGTTCGTGAGATGTATACCAACATCCGCGACGGTGCTGGCGGTGAGCGCAGCGCCAACGTCACAGCGGGCAACGAACTAAACGTTATCGCCACAGCCCAGCCGGGCGTAGACATTGGAGACGTTGACGTACTGTCCTTGCCAACCATCGTCACACTAGCGGACGAAATTGACAACGTCGCCGTGTCAGTGGGTGGTGGCCTCTTTATGGGTGGGTTGGTCTTCGATGACACCACTCCTGTGGTAGTCACCGAAGGGGATGCTGGTTATCAGCGCATGTCCGCTGACCGTGAAGCCTACATCATCAATCGGGATGCTGCGGGTAACGAGCGCGGTGCCAACGTTACTGCGGCTTTTGAACTCAATGTTATCGCCACTGCCCAGCCGGGTGTGGATATCGGTGACGTGGATGTCTTGTCGGTGATCCCTGGAGTGGGTGCGACCGATCTTGGTAAAGCCGAGGACACGCTTGCGTCTACTGGTGATACCGGTGTGGCCGTGTGGGGTATCAGGAACGACATTCCTACCGTTCTTTCCGACACGGACTTGGACTATACGGGCATCGCGGTTGACTCGCACGGACATCTCCAGGTTGACGTTCTCACTGGTGGTGGGTCGGACACCCCGACCGGTGATGAGGCGGCCCACAACTCTTCGACCAATACCGCCGCCGGTGGCGTGTTCGAAGTGGACAGCACCGACTTCGGAACCGCGACCAAGAAGTTGTCGGGTGTCGAGTTCAGTGCGTCGGTCCCGCTCAAGTGCGAGGTCATGTCGGTTGATGATGGTGCTGAGACGGTCCTCACCACTCTGTTCTCGCAGGCTGGTGACAGCGTCGTCTGGCGGCCCCCGCATCGTGACTACTTTGAAGTGGCGTTCACGGCCAACGCTGGCTTCGATGGGTTCCGGTTGCAGATCACCAATAACGACAACAGTCAAGCCGCCGATGTTTACGGCACCGTGTACAGCGAAGACTAGGACTAGGGCAGCGCCCCCCGCATTAAGCGGGGGGCCTCACTCTCAAGAGGAAGCCCATGAGCGACGTAGCAGGTAATGCAGGACAGCCGGTCCACGGGGCAGCGGCCCACGACTTACCGGTAGTAGATCCTCCCGTCCTCGTAGGTCATGAAGCCCGCTCCACCTTGCCCACTGCGGTGGCTGATGGTGACGTAGCGCGATCCATGGCGGACGATCTTGGGCGGCAGATTGTTTATCCGTTTGTGCCTCGTGATCTGATTGTGCACAATAGGATCGTGCTCACCAGCACGACCGAGACCACCCTTATCGCTTTGGCGGCTTCGACGTTCCATGATCTTTTGTTTTTGTCTTTGTCAAATGAGTCAGCGACAGATGTTAGGGTGGACATCCGGGATGACACGGCGGGTACCATTCGACACAGCATCCGGCTTGCGGCGGACGGGGGTGGGGCCATCATCAAATTCCCCGTTCCATTGACTCAAGCCCTTCAAGGGGATAACTGGACGGCTCAGTTGAGCGCGGCGGTCACGTCGGTTTACATCACGGGCATAGCCATCAAGGGCAATTAGGGAGCCACGCCATGCTGATGTGGCTCATGAACATGGGCTTCGCCGGCGGGCAGGCGATAGTCTTCCCGACCACGCCCCTTGGTAAAGCATTCGTTGCTCGTGCCGGACGCTTTCATTTCGATGCTCCTCCTGGTACAGTGACCTTCCTGAAGGACCCTGGAAAGGCTACCTTTACGGCGGACGAGTTCGAGGAATGCTGACATGTCGACACAAGACGCTAGGCTGATAGTCACCCAAGACCCGGACGCCCATCTTTTTTACGAGGTGGATTGGACGGACTGGCTGACCAAGCGTAATTTCTTGGCGGCTGATATCGTGTCGGTGGTGTGGACGGTTCCCAGCCCATTGATCAAAACGCATGAGCTTGTCACCGGGGCTATCTCTCGGGTGTGGATCAAGAACGTACCCAAGGGAAACGTTGAACACGAAGTCAGCGCCAGGATAAATATGCCAGAACCTACGGGCGGGGCCGGGGCGGTGACGGATGATTTTACCTTTAAAATCAAGGGTCGCCACAATTAGTTGACAAAAAATCACGGATGGGGTAGGGTACCATGGCAAAACGGAGACGGAAGATGAAAGACGAAGAGCTTCAGCGCCAGCAAGAAATCCAGGCGGGTAAGACGGGGATGGATGCGGAGAATAAAGAAGAATTCTCCGCAGACGACGAACCGGACTTTGTGGAGGCCGTGGCCGAGATACCGGCGGACGAGCCAGAGGTGGGCGACGTCAACGTCACTGAACAAACGCCGGTTCCGAACCGAACGCTTATGCGTAAACCGTACCGGGTCGAGGGTGGCGAGGTGCTGGATGCGGATGGTGACCGGGTCGCAAGCGCCGGGTACAATTCGAACCGCAAGACCACCGGGCCGGCAATCGCTTTGCTGATCGCGGAAGCTCTCAACCGGTACTGACCATGGCGCAGTGGGGGTGGGGAGGTTTTACCTCAGACGAAATGGAGCGGGCTTTCAATATTTTGGGGGGACAAGACATGGCTATTCCACCGGATGGTTATATGTTACGGGACAAAAACAACACCCGAACCGAACAGTTGTCTCGGTTCGGTTCTTACAGCCGGATCACTATCGACAAAGACCTACGCACCAAATCCCGCATGGTAAGTGTGACGGTGGAGATACCGGACAATCTTCTTGATAAAGGGCCGGTGTTCAACTTGGCCAGTAGGCTGGAACATTTGCTTAGTCTACCCGATATGTCCGGGCCGGATAAAATGCGGGCCGTAGCTGATTTCATAGACGCGGTCGCCAAACACAAAAATCGTAAGCAAGACAAGGCGGGGCCGGCGGATGACGTCACGGTAACCAACCACGGTGGCCGCGCTATCGATCTTGGTTGACAAAAAATTCCGGGTGTGGTATGGTCTTTGTCATAGATAATTTTGCTGGCTTTGAGACTACGGGTCTTGAAGAAAGAGGGGGAACCATGAATTTCGTTTTCACTGGAAGGTGCACGTATCGGGGTGACGGGTGGACACGTGCTGCCATGCAGCGTTTGGTTACCCAAGCAGGACACACTGTTCAGGGATGTATTTCAGGTCAGACTCATTATCTTGTGGCAAGTCGTACGGACACCAGAAAAGCCCATGATGCGGAAGTCCTCGGGGTCGCGGTCATCACCTACGACATGTTCATGACGATGATGCAGAACGCAATTCAGTCTGTCCCGGATCGAGAGCACGCCGGACCTTTACACCGGATAAATTTTGAGATCCCCTCTCGGCCCGAGGGGCGTATGGGGATATTAGATCCTTCTCCTTCTCCGACGCTTGATGATCTTGTGACTAATCGTGGCTACATCTTCAGACGACCCAACCTGAGTGAGTCACCGATCATCAACCCTTGTTCGGAAGTTCATATAGGCGACGGTCGGGTGACAAGCAAGAACCGCCCCGTCGTGAGAACGGTGGCGCATGGTGGACGTATACGTCGGAACCTGGATCTTTAATTGCAACCCGTTGCACGGAGGTTGATATGGACAAAGAGAAAGCATTGGTCGAAGCCCTGAAAGATGCGACTGCATCTCTTGTGGGGGCAGCTTCCGCCTATCGGGAATACGCTCGTCGCTACAAAGAGCGAGGACCGTCCGACCCGTTCTTCTCGACGCGAGCTAATGATTTTGACAAAGCAGCAGAGCGAGCGCGTGAGGCGTGTAATTCGTTGTGCGCTTAGCACACCCGTTGACTGACGCACCGGGTGGTGCTACAACACAGAGGGCGGCGGAATTTTGGAGATGAACCATGGGTGACAGCGTCGTTCTTTTGGGCCGTGACGTACACTACTACGTCGGTGACACACCAACCCTGATCAATCCCCCGGTCGTCTCGGACCAAGGCATCATCAAGACCGTTCGCGGTGGACCCGGTATCCACCAGGACTACTCCCAGGATCAAATCCCCACGGTAGCGTGGAAAAATCTTCACATGTTCGGTGACGTCAATAACTGCCGGGTCAAGATCGGCTCCATGGCTCCGCAGACTTTCGCGGCGGGAGCAGTCACCCCGGCCACGGACGTTATCACACTCACGGCGCATGGTCTTTTGACCGGCGACGGACCTTACCACATCACGTCTACCGTAGACGTTCCCGCCGGTATCAACGTAGCGGCGACGGGCGTTTTGACCCTCAGCGCCAACGCGTCGGACCTTGAGACTGTCACTATCGACAGTAAGGTCTACACCTTTGACGACACAATTCTAGACAACATCGATGGCCATGTGCTTATCGGCGCGGCAGCGACGGACAGCATTGACAACCTTATCGCGGCCATCACTTTGGGCGCGGGTTCGGGTTCCACGTATGCAGCGAACACCACGCTTCATCCCACCGTCACGGCTGCGGTAGGCGCGGGTGACACCATGGGCGCGACCGCTAAGAACGAAGGTGCCCCTGGCAACGCCATCGCCACGACCGAGACCATCACGGGAGACTGGGACGATGCGACCCTGACCGGTGGTTCCGATGATGAAGCGTTCATCATCAAAGTGGACGCCAACAACTTCAAGCTGGCGACGTCTCGGGCCAACGCTATCGACAGCACGGCCATAAATCTGACCGATGCGGGTACGGGAACCCACACCATCGACGGGTCTTACAACATGGTCGCGGCACCGACCGCGAGTATCCAAGACGGAAGCGGTGGTATCTTGTTGAAGGCGGGTGCCGAGTTGATCATCCCCGCCCCCCGTCTCTTGACGTTGGTCGGTATGGACTCATCCACGGTGGTGGCTTATCTCTGGTCATCGTAAAATCTGTGGGGGGTGAATGTCTGACAAACGCGGCGGCGTAACACAAGTCATAGACGTTTCAGTACCAGAAGAGATCAACCACCTTCGCGGTCAGAAGGTGGATACTCTCAACAACCCACAAGGTTCCGTGCGGACGCTGTACCTTGAGTGTGAGGCCGGCGAGTACCGGATACGTGTGGGCAACATCTCCGATGGGGATATGCCTGACGACGCTATTCCTTCCTCCGAATTGACTGATGGAACCGGAAGCTTGTCCATGCGTGAAGGCATGGTACGGGCTATCCCCGCCCCGAATGATATGACGGTTCGAGGTCTGACGAATAAGTCAGTCTTGACGTATTACTGGATTTAATCACGACTTTTCACGGCTGATCACGATTTTTCGGGGTTTAAGGTTCACTATTCGGTAACTTTTGGGTGTTAAGTTCAGGGGGTGGGACGGACCCCCACACTGAACGGAGTAAGTAAGATGGCCTGCACCGATTTTGACGACTTGGAAGAGATCCCCACCGCCGCCACCAAGGAACAGGCTGAGAAGGCCGTCCACCCGTACAAATATCAGTGCGACCATTGCAGCGGCACCGGCAGATGGCTCGACGGCCGGAGCAACCGTTACGGCAACAGCAAGTGCAACGCATGTGGCGGGCGCGGGTTCTACCTGAACAGCGCAGCCGATCGCCAGAAGAAGCGCACCGCCAGGGTTGAGAGCAAGGCACGCCGGCTTGAAGACGGCAAGGCCGCGTTCGAGGAAACCTATCCCGGCCTGATCGAAACGCTCCGGGGCATGACCTCGTGGAACGACTTCGCGACGTCGCTGCTCAACGGGTTCGAGGAATACGGTAGCCTCACCGAGAAGCAGATTGCCGCCGCCCAGCGCATGGTCGCCAAGGTCGCCGCCACCCGCGCCACCAAGACCGCCGAGCGTGAGGCGAACACCGTAACCGTTGACCTTACCCCCATCCGTACGATGTTCGAGAGCGCCGTTGCCGCCGGCCACAAAAAACCCATGTATCGCGCCGAGGGTATCGTAATCAATCGTGCGCCGGATCACGGCAAGAACCCCGGTTGCATCTATGTGAAAAGCGAGGGCAATGAATACCTCGGCAAGATCACCGCTGAGAACGTCTTCCGCCCTACGCACAGTGCCGGTAAGGAGACGACTGAGGCGTTGCACCGTATCTCCTCTGACCCGAAAGCCGCCGCCGTCAAGTACGGGCAGCGCACCGGTAGTTGCTCATGTTGCGGCCGGGAGTTGACAAAGACTGAGAGTATTGAACTTGGTATCGGCCCAATTTGTGCAGACAAGTACGGGTTTTAGATAACATGGAACCAAAGGACAGACTGATGAGCTACCCCAATAGAGCCGACATGGAAACTCTTGTTGATATAGTCATCAACCCGATGAGTAATGGCAAGCGCAGAGCTACCGCCAAGCACATGATCTATTTGAATCTAGACGAGATGAACGGGGCGGGGTGGTCCCTTCTTCCGGTGCATACCCGAAGGGGCTTGATCAAAATCGTTGCCGGCAATCTGGCGACCGTTCCCATGGAAGCGGCCCATGCCTGAGCTACCCACCATAATTATTTTAGTTATCTTCAGCCTGGGGGGGAGCGTAATAAGTGTATGGGCGTTTGTAAATACGGTGATATGGCTCTGTGATAGATCCGATGAAAAGAAACGAAGGGCTGAGGGACGGGAGCGATACAGGGAATACGAGCGTATGAGAGACGAGCGTAGGCAGAGGTCTGATGGCGAACCATCTGCTGAAGATTGGATACGCTACTACCGTGGGAAGTATCAGAGTGAACGTGAGGAAGAAGAGAAGAAACAGGCGACCATCAAAAGGGTGGCTGATGGAAGAAGTGTTCGGGTCATCGATTTAGATTAGTTGCAACGCGTTGCAATGAAACGCTTGACGCGGAGATAACACGAGCGTAAGTTCCGACAGAACATTCGTCGGAGCGGCTCATGGAAGAAGTGCGACATCGCACGCGCCGGGCGCTGGACA
>SDBS01006823.1_pt1 | contig 11096 bp, 7 predicted proteins | sample 2277091 | NCBI WGS metagenome assembly SDBS01 (sample SAMN10404972, study PRJNA504765) | marine sediment metagenome | isolation source: marine sediment core GS10_PC15, 163 cmbsf | place: Arctic Ocean: Southern Knipovich Ridge | collected 2010 | reverse complement strand
TGGGGTTATTATTGGCAACTCTACAATTTTAAAGAGTATGGACATATTCTGGAAACAAAAATGATTTATCTTATACATACGGAGCATCCTTTCTATCCTACGGTATACAAAGAATTAATAGACTGGATGATTGAAAGCTCGTCGTTTGTGATGATTGGTATGCTGGGAGCAATTTTTATCGCTTTTATGTGGTATTTATTAATGATAAAGATTTCAAAAATTGAAGAAGCAGAAGCTGCCATTTTATTGGGAGAGTAATATATAGGATGTCATCCCGAAGGGATCTTTGCAGTTGTCGTTGTAGCTGAGGCAAGCAAGTGCAAAGATCCTTACAGGATGACGCTAAATAGGAATTACTCTTTGCGTCTTAGCGGTTAGTTAAAATTATCTTTAAAGGAGGTGAGAAAAATGATACAATTTTTTATGGAAGGTGGCTTTATGATGTGGTTTTTACTGATCATTGCTATTGTGATTCTGGTTCTTTCCATAAGGAAAGCCATTCAATTGTATGGCAAACAAGAGGTTTCAAAACCTGCCCTGGAATCCGGTATTAATGCAATAATCTTCTGGGGAGCGATCTCTGCTATCGTCGGCTTTTTTGCCCATTATCTGGGTGTATATTACGCCATGTTAGCTATCTATCAGGCAAATGATATTTCTCCGGCTATTGTTGCCTATGGATACTCAATGTCACTAATAACTATTCTTACCGGATTAACTATTTTTATCTTTTCTGCCGTTATATGGTTTGTTCTTCGCTGGCGATACAAACAAATATCGATGGCTAGCAGGTAATAATGTCATGAAAATAAATTTTTGCCATTTATTTGCCATTTTTAAAAAATTATGAATAATAATCAATTATCACAAAAAAAATGAACCCCTGTAGATTTATTATCTGCAGGGGTTTATTGATGTGGCGCCTCCTATAATTGAATCTCGAAAAATGGGACCTCGTTCTGGCTACGCCATCACTACGGCTGGGGATACACGGATGGGATGTCCGTTTCGCAATTAAATATGATTTGCGGTCTTCAAAACCGCGTGTGGCCCTGTAAAACAGGGCGAGGTGGGTTCGACTCCCACGTACTCCCGCTACTGTAAACCCTGCTATATAAACGTATGCGGGGTTTTGTGCTTTTATGGGTACTCTCATATCTGAACCGCCTTATTCTTCCGGGTGACAGATAGGTGACAGTTTTTGTAAGAATCCATAGAATTACTATGTTTTATGAACTACTGGAAGGATTATTTCCTGGTTAGGACTGAAAATCCGTGTGTCCCCAGTTCGATTCTGGGAGGCGCCACATCTGATAAGGCTCTGTAAAAAATGAATTTACAGAGCCTGTTTTTTTACCAGATTTTATCTAATTTTTGACTATATTTTCCTCAGGTGGCATATAGGTGGCAGATTGTTTTGTGTTTTTTGTGGGAGTGGTTTTCACTTATCCCATAAATCATGTTTTTTTAGTTTCCCAACACTTATTAGATAACAAAAATTAATACTTATTCCGTTTTAGCTCTACTCTTTTCTGACAAAAACTGTCACTTATTTGTCACCCGAGAAAAATATCAGTGTGGTTATTTTTGTTAAAACATAAAACGTTGATATTAAAAGGATTGTAGTTATGGTGAAGGATAAGAACTCTAATCAACAATCTCAAAGGACAGCGGCTTGTAAAACCGGAACCTGAATTATTCTTTGTATGTATTACTTCACTTTAGGTAAAAAAGGTATTTATAGGATCAATTTTGTCTTAAAATTTTTAAGAGCGAAAATTGATATTTTTGAAAGATGATGATAGTGTTTCAAATCTTATCGGAGAGCTGCATGCCCTCGAAAATTTAAATTTCCTTTTTAATTTTAGTCATTATCCGTCACACTGTTCGCTTAGTTCTTTAATATATATTCAATATAAGAAATGGGAAAATTTCTCCTGAAATAATCCAGTAAGTGACAGAAAGACATCATATTATTAAAATTTTAAACCGGATTATGTACTTATAGGTATTTCAATCCCAATTTGGACGGCAACTTCATTATATATATCAATATTCTCAGGTGGTGTATTGATTGAGACAATCAATGAATAACGACAATGTTTGTTCCATTTTGTCAGGTGATGACGCTCACGCCACCAACCTACAGCTGGATATATCGCAATCAGATTAGAGGCAGCCAAATCTGCAGCTGTACCTCGCCAAATATCCGAATGTATTGATCCTACATTTCTCGCAGTACTTCCTATAATCCATCTATCTCCTGGTCCAGACGTATCAGGTTTTTTATCATCATCGCTGCGTGCTTGTGCATTAATTCTTCGGATAAATTCATCACGGGATTCAGTTGGTCCCTTAACAGTGAATCTTAAAGCATGAGAAGGATAACGGTATCTATCTTTCCAACCGACCTCACCAGGACCAGGTTCTATAAAGTAGGATAGTGTTACTCTCATCTGTACCTCAGTGTCATGTAGCCCAGTTAAAGCTTCGGTTGGCCATGGAAGATCATAGAAATGCATATCCTTTGTTATGTATCCGTCTCCATCTGCCTTTTTATCAAATGGTTGCAATTCTCTCTGAGAAATCAATGTCAAAGAATTTGAGGCACAAAATAAAGCATGATCAAGGTCGGCGACACCATATCCGCATATGCGAAGCAAGTTTCTATAAGACAACTTACTTTGATCAGGTAGAAATTGGTCTTTCATCTTATCTGTCCAATTCGCACTGTGAACGATAAGTCCTCGGATTGTTTCAGGCCAAGCATCAGGATACTTTGTCTGAATTTGGGCCGCCATATTTGCAGCTAATGCAGATGCCGCACTTGTCATTCCAAATTGAGAAAACTGCGCTTTTGTCGGTTCATGCGAAGTTGACAACAATGATAAGTCGTCAATATCTATTATTGAATCATTCGGACTTCGTGCCACATTTCCCCCTTCAAACATCACTTCGGGTTTAATCGGCCATTTATTCTCCCATGATAGCGATGTTGTACTGAATGGAGAAATTCCGCCAGGGGGCGCAACCGCATTATAATCAGCTAAAGTAGGATCAGTAATCGTAATTTTCTCTGTGTAAGCCCCAACAGTAAGTGCATTCCATGACTGCCCGGGATCATGTACTTCGTTAGTCATATTTGAGTCAGGATAATTTCTCCATTCATCCCCGTCATAAATATTACCTGCACTAAGGATTATAAGTCTTTTCTGATCATCTTCGGCTCCAGAGATTACCTTATCGAGTTCTCCTGACCATGAGGAAGGACGACCTCTATCCCGGGAGTCAATTGAGGTTACTGCGAGACAAATAATGCGCAATCTATCAGCTCCGTTTATCTCTGCAAGACTTATACCTTGTTGAGTAATATAACCCCAAAGTTTAGAATCATTTTGAGCGCTTCCTGGAGGAAGAATTTTGGCAGACTCAAGAAAATGGCTAATTTGGATTGGGTGCTCAGAATGCAAGATCGACAATAAATCCCCATACGTCGCAAGTCCTGCCATTAGTGTCCCGTGTCCATCATCATCATTAACTCCCCAGACTGGATCAACCGAATACCTGTTATCATCCGCAAGTACAGGTTGAATGAGAATATGACCATTATTAATGCCGGTATCTAATATACAGATCGCGGTTCGATTATTCTCACTAAATGTAGTTCGACTAAGAAGTTTTCTGGCCTGTTCCAATTGTTCAGCATTTTCCATTTCAATAAAGAAGGTGGCGACTTTTTTAGCACGCCTAAGTTCTGCAATATCATCAGAAGATTCTATTAAAGATTGAAGTTGCTCTCTATTTGCATTAATTAATTGAACAGTTCTTTCCGGAAAGGTAATTCGTCCTTCAGCTTTACTAATATCAAGATGCTCAAGCAAAGCATTAAATCTCTCTACAACCCCATTTTGGTCGCTGCTTAACCAAATCTCAATCCAATGGGAATCATCTCCAGGAATTAGACTTCTTTCGTCTTGCCAAAATGATTCAAGTACTGCATTTCTAATTTCTGAAATACTATTAATAAGTGTCTGATGTTTTGGAGTTCCTTTTATTGTTTCTTCTTCGGCATATCGATTAACTTTTCTTAAGAAATGTCCACGTTTGCTTAGAGGAATATATATAGTTGCATATGTCTTAACATTTTCATTTTCTATTTCTTGGCGAACATTTAACAAACGAATTCCAGATCTTCTATCTTCTAGACTCTTGATAATAAGATCACTGCCTGGATCACCTGCAAATTCAAGGTAGGCTCCTACTCTTTCTGAATGAATTACAGCTTGTTGTTGATCAACTGAATTCCATGCAGCATTAAGTTGATTACGTATATATTGACTGTGCTGATGTCTATCTCTCTGCGGTATACGGGGTTTTCCGCCACCACTCTGTGGATTTGTAAATCCTAATAAATCAGGCTCATTGGGTAGAAATATATGAGGATAATGTTCATCTGACATATACCAAAAGTCCTATTCACCGCTGTGAGTCGATTGACGCTCTTGTAGCATCTGGTTAAGAATATTCTTATTCACTGATTTTTTATTCGTAAGAATTGTTTGTTTAATTGAATCGCGACATGCAAAATCAATTTCTGCATGACTTAAACCTGCAGATTTTTTAACAATATCATTCCAGACTAACTTAGTTGTTAAAAATGACCCAAGAATATTTCTAATCAAAGACTTACGCGCTGTTTCATCGGGTAATTTATAGTATAGTATATCATCAAATCGTCTGAATAGAGCACGATCAAGAAGACGGGGACTATTTGTAGCAGCAACTATTAAGCTGTCTGATATATCATTTTCAATAAATTGGAGAAAAGAATTTAACACACGTCGCATTTCTCCAACATCGTTACTTAAACTACGTTCTCCTCCAATAGCATCAAACTCATCAAATAGATAGACACCTTGTGCTTCCTGAATGAGATCAAATATTTGTCTTAATTTTGCGCTTGTTTCCCCCATGAATTTTGTAACAAGCTTGTCAATCTGTATTGTATGAAATGAGAAACGCAATTCATGAGCGATCGCTCTTGCCGTCATGGTCTTACCAGTTCCTGGCGGTCCAATTAATAATATTTTACGACGATTTGATAGCCCATAACCTTTCAATTTGTCTTGTTGCCGATATTCATTAATAATCCTTTTAATTCGTAAAATTAAAGTTTCTGGTAAAACAATAGAGGATAACGTAATTTTAGGATCTTCTGTTAACACCAAATTACGAAAATCTTGTGGAAATTTGAATACCTTTTGAGGACCTCGTTCACGCCTGGCTTTATCAATCATTGTACGGATATCATGACCCAAGGCGTTATGACCTTGCTGAGCCTCATGAGCTGCTACCTGAAGGGCTACTGTGACAAATCGCTCAAAATCATCGCTGAAATGTGATCGAATTAATGATTTCAGCTGTTCAGCTGTTGCCATTATAAAACCTTTATTTTAAGTATGTCGACGTTAATTTTAAGACTTACCTTCTTAGTTGACTCACTCTTAATCCTGAACATAGGAGAAAAAATATGTAAACACATCAAATATATAATATAAATATAACTAAAGCATCTGTTTTTTAAATTCGAGATGATACTCTATTATTTGCTCTAACCAACTCCGAAGATAAAAATTCTATCACCTATCTGTCACTTTGAAAAAAACAAGTTTCAGAAGACTTCAATCACATAAATCAAAAAACCCAGCAGACGCTTTGTTTACTGGGTTTTTCTTTGTTGCTGAGGATGAAGGACTCGAACCTTCAAGCCCAAAGGGCGACGGTTTTCAATACCATTAAATTTAGTGCTGATCATATCTTAAAGTCTAATGCTAATTATCCTCCTTTAAAACAGATATTGATTATTAAACGGACATCCCATCCGTGTGTCCCCAGTTCGATGCTATAAAGTGCCACTTCTCCTAAGAATCTGTAAAATTAAGATTTACAGAACCAATTTTTTTGTCTAAGTTAGGAAATATTTTGGCGAATTTTGGTTTAGGTGGCATATAATAATGTGGAACATAAAATATTAGTAATAGAAACACTTAAAACATTACTAAGTATAATATAAAAAGTCTATAATTCGATAGTGATTTATAAAGATCTTACTCATGAGTAAAAATAACGTTAATCATTTTCAAAAGAATGCCCGTCAGTCTGAAATATATTTTGGACTAAAATCTATTGGACCAGAAATAGCTGCATTTTATTCGGATGGCATAAGTGTTCTAAACACCTCAATTTTACAGACTAAATCATATCTACTGGGTCATATTGCAAGAGAAATTGAAGGTGGTATTCGAGATGCTTTCGTAATAAAAAAAGATACTAAACAAGTCTGTAAAGAATGCAAAAAACCATTAACGCAGCAAAATCATATAGATGAAATTTGTGCTGCTCTTGGAGTCGAGAAGAAGGATTCATTCGCAATAAGATGGCACAAGGTTGCGAAGCAGTTTCATAAATTTGCACACAGGCAGGAGGGTCCTTGGAAAGAACCTCGCTTGAGCAAAGAAATGGAGGAATTGTGGACACAATTTGAGGAAATACTACTCAAATTAGTTGGTAATTATTTAAATATGATAAATAGGATTGACCTTATAGTAAATTATGAGAAACCAACAAAAACGATTTTTAATACACTTACAAATCTTTTAAGTAATCCCTCGAGATATTCTTACTTTTTTAAAAACTTAAGGTCGAGTCAGTGGCTAATTCCCCTTTTTGAAAAGGAATATTTTAATCCAAAGATGATACTACAGCCCAAAGAAGATCCAAATAATCCAGGATATTATTTCGTACCAAAATGGGATGCATTTATCTATTTGGAAAAAATTGCCGCAGAAGTTGATAAATCAATTGATTCCGAGATCCTTGATACTCTAATTAAAATTATTGAGTCATTAATAAAATATCGGAAAGAAGACATCAAGTCTACGGATAATTATCATGTAGATAGTTCGATAATTCGTATTTATTCTTGCTTTCCCATAAATAAAATAAATAAATTTTATATTGATTATATAGGAATGATTTTGAAGTCAAGGTGGGACAATTCTTTCATTACTGCAAGAGTAGCTGAGACTATATTTCCAAAAATTTTAAATGAAAAATCTAAAAAACATTTATTATGGTTTTTATCAATATGGTTCAAGTATAAAAAAGATAAAAGAACTACAGAAATTCATTCTATTGCAAATAAATATTGGTTTAACGATTCAATACAGCAATATAAAAAAGAAATATTTAGTTTAGGAGGTTATGATGCTTATAAATATTTTTTAGAAATCATAGGGAAAATTGTTAATAAAGATAAGTCTCAATTTAATACTGTATGGATTCCAACAATAGAAGATCATCCGCAAACTCATTTTCCTGATAGATTCGAATGTCAGTTAATTCACTTAATCCGCGATTACTTTGAAATCTTTGATGAGAACCGACTAAGAAATGAAGTGCATAATTTACTAATAGCGGACCATCCGATTTTTAGAAGGTTAGCATTTCATGTAATAAATATAAGATATAACCAGTTGGAAAATGTTTTCTGGGATTTAAAACAAAATCCTTTGGATGAATCTGAATGTAAACATTAGTTATACGAGTTGGTTAAAAAACATGCTAAGCAATTTAAAATCGAACAGATCTCAAAAATTATTAACTGGATTGAAACCAAGAATTATGGGGATTATCAAAGCGATGAAAAACATATTGCATTTTTGAAAAAGGAATTGTTGAAACCTCTACTATCAACAAAAAACGAAGAGGTGATAAACTTTTACAAAAAATATAATAAAATTAATCCAGCTGAAAAGGATCACCCCGGTTTTAATTTTTGGATGGAAACCAAAGTCGGCCATGAATCTCCTTTCACAGTAGACGAATTAAAAACGATGTCACATGAAAAAATTGTGAATTGTTTGAATAGCTTCGAGGTGGAACATCAATATGCAGAACCTTCAGAGGAGGGATTGCGAAGAGTGTTTCAAAAGTTCGTTTCTGATAAACCATTAGAAATATCTAAAAATATAAATACTTATTTAGATTTAAAGACTGGATATCAGGTAGGTTTAATTGATGGACTATTGGATAGCTGGAAGGCAGAAAATAATCTTGATTGGAAAAGTACGCTTGATTTCATTTATAGAATTATAAACCGGGATAGTTTCTGGAGTAAAAACGATAAAAAAGAAAGATATAAGTACAAGAGATGGTTCGTAAATTCTGTGGCAGATTTAATCACCGAGGGTACACGGCATGACAATCATGCATTCGAACCCTTGTATCTATTATTGTCCGAAAAAATTTTACTTCTTTTAGCAAATAAAGCGGAACCCATGGTAACTGATACTGATGATATTATTAATGCGGTTTTTAATTCCACAAAAGGAAGAATTTTTCAGGCCATGATGAATTATTCTTTAAGATTTGGGAGAGTATATAGGAAGAATAAAAAATTAAGATGGAAAGAATCAATCAAAAATGATTTTGAGACAAGGTTGGATTCAGATAAGTCACCTGAATTTTGGGTTACTATTGCTCAGTATTTGCATAATTTATTATGGCTTGATCATACTTGGACGATTAAGAATTTTGACAAAATCTTCGATATAAAAAAGGAAAATGAATGGCGCTATTCAATTAGTAGTTACATTTTTTTTGCTGGTGGTGTCTATGAGGAAATATTTAATTTAATGAAAAAGGGAGGACACTATACTAAAGCACTCGAAACCCAATTTTCAAAAAGGGAAATGCATACAACATTTATTGAACATATTACAATTGCCTATTTAGAAGGATATGATAAAATCGAAGATAAGCATAGCCTCATAAATAAATTATTTAGAATTAAAAATCCTGAATTTATTAGTGAAATGGTTGTCTATATCTGGCACGCAAAAGAGATGTTATTAGATGAGCAAAGAAAGAAAATATATCCTTTATGGGAAAAAAGTCTAAAAATCATAAAGCAAAATATTAATGAACTTCAATATCAAAAGATTGCTTCAAATTTAACTTTATGGTTGTCATTAGTGGATACCTTAGATGATAGATTATTCAAATGGATAAAGTTTATAGTGCCTTATGTTGAAGTTGAATATAGATCCTCTTTTTTTGTAGAGGATTTACGAAATCATGTTCTGAAGACACCAAATTATGTCGCTCAGATTTATATTGCAATGTTAAAAAATCATATTGTTCCTACTTACAAACAGGAATATATTGTTGAAACGGTTAGTCATTTGTATTCTCTAAAACTAAATAGCTATGCCGACGAAATTTGCAATTTATATGCAGAAAACGATCAATATTTTTTAAGAAAATTATATGAAAAAAACAGAAATTAATAAAAATGTCTATAAACGGATGAACAATCCGTGTTTCTCCGTTAAAAGAGTGAGGTGTAATAATTTGTGTAACCTGCTGTAATTTATAAACTTTATAACTCATAATTTGAGTAGAATTACCCATTCAATTTCGCAATCTTCGTAGAAGTGTCAAGAGAGTGTAAATTTCTAGTTATATCATCCAAAATTCAATCAATTAATTGGGATTCCGGTTTTACAAACCGCGGTCTTTTAATCTTGAGAACAGGTATAATTTCCTGAACACTGCTAATAATACCATCTATACCAATGTCTGTGCGGTGTAATGTGGTCTATGATTTACTATACCGAATTGTCTTTTTGCACTGGGGCGACAGATGGGTGACAGTTCTTGTCAGAAAAGAGTATGACACCGATAGTTGAATGATTTCCCATACAAAACATAATATAATCTGCCACCTATATGCCACCTGGGGGAAAATTCATATAAAAAGGGTTTAAATTGGTTAAAAAACAGGCTCTGTAAGTTTTAGATTTACAGAGCCTTGTGAGTTGTGGCGCCTCCCATCCGCCACAAATATCGGCGGATTTCCTCGGGCTACGCCCTTGTCAAGAATCGAATCCCGAATATCGGGACTTTCGTTCCGGCGACGCCGTCACTACAGCTGGGGACACACGGATTTTCAGACCGCTTGTGAATATCTTGTCCGGATTATTAAATTTGTCATCCCGCACTTGATGCAGGATCCATTTTTTATTCTGAATTTCCTGCTGGAGTTTATCCCTTTGAGATTCCCGCTGGAGTTTACCCCGCACTTGATGCGGGGTGGGAATGACAAAAGGGACCAGAATGACAAAAGGGGAAGGAATGACATTGAATGGAATCATTTACAGGGTAAAAACCGTACCGTTGATTCCATCTCATCCAACACAACTTTTATAGCCCTGAGGGTATCGTTAATATCTTTGTCCGTTGTGTGATTAGAGAGTGAAAAGCGAACCGAACAATGAGCTTCTTCCTCACTTTTTCCCATGGCCAGTAAAACATGAGTTGGATCCGGTGAACCCGATTTGCAGGCAGAGCCGGATGAAAGGGCAATACCATGCTGATCAAGAGCCATTACCAACGATTCTCCCCGCAATGCCGGCAAAGTCAAATTAAGAGTATTGGGAAGACGCTCTCTTACGTGCCCGTTAAGAACTGCCCCCGGGATTAATTCTTGAATACCTGATTGCAATTTATCCCTTAACTTTTGCATTTTCGGCGACCCCCGAACACTCAAAATCGCCAGTTCAGCTGCCTTGCCCAATCCGGCAATACCGGCTACATTTTCTGTCCCTGCACGTAATTTATTTTCCTGTTTACCACCATGGATCAAGGCCTCCAGTTCCACACCCTTTTTGACATACAGGACACCAATTCCTTTAGGACTATGAAATTTATGTCCTGATAAAGTGAGCAAATCCACATTCAGATCCTGAACATCGATTGCAATCTTGCCGGCTGCCTGTACAGCATCTGTATGAAATATGATTCCCTTTTTATGAGCACATGCGCAAAGCTTTTTAATCGGTTGAATTGTTCCCACCTCATTGTTTGCCAGCATGATTGAAACAAGAATTGTATTGTCCTTTATAGCTTTCATTAATTCCTCCGGCTTCACCTGCCCGGTCTTATCTACCTCAAGATAGGTAATTTCAAATCCAATCGTTTCCAGAAACTGACAGGTTTTTAGAATTGCCGGATGTTCAATCGTGGTTGTGATA
>SDBS01006822.1_pt1 | contig 11096 bp, 12 predicted proteins | sample 2277091 | NCBI WGS metagenome assembly SDBS01 (sample SAMN10404972, study PRJNA504765) | marine sediment metagenome | isolation source: marine sediment core GS10_PC15, 163 cmbsf | place: Arctic Ocean: Southern Knipovich Ridge | collected 2010 | reverse complement strand
CATTTAATTCATTTAAAAACTGCATAAGTTGAATAAAAAACACCTGTTCTATTTCAGATATAGTATCCAATTTTGACTTCGGAAAGTTTATTTTAAAAAGCTTCATAGTATTCTCTTCTTTCTATCTTCATAATAATAAATACAAGCAAGTAATGCTATTGATAATTTCAATTAGCCAAAGGGCTCAAAATTTCAAAATACTCTACAAAAAAAGTCATAAGGATTGTTTTTTTATAATATAGGCTTCAAATACAATGATTCATTAGACAGTATGAGTTTCGCAACTTCTGTATTAGAGATAATTTCTTGGTAATAATTTCAGTAACAAAAAATATGAAGATTGGTTAAAAGAAACATAATAAAAGAAAATCCCTACCTAAAATATAATAAAATAATTATTCTATCCATACAGGATAAAAGAATAAACTGCCAGTTGGACTAAGAATAAAACCTTCTATATTATTTTTAAAGGCTATATTTTGCATTGAATGAACCAGGTAGGCCCAACCGGCGTCTTCATGTATCATTTCCTGAACCTTCTTGTAATAAGTTGCTCTCTTTTCATCATCATAAGTAACCAAAGCCTTGTAAAGCAATTCTTGGGTTTGATCATTGATATAGAAAGCCTTATTCCCCGCCTTACCAATAGAGGCCTTATCTGCACCATACCCTGCATTCGTAAAGTTATCCGGATCCCCATTATCACCCGTCCATCCTAATAGGCACATCTAAGGAGTTGAAAATCAAGGGGATATTTCCCATATTTTTTTGTGCTTTCAATCATGGCCATAAAATTTTTCGGTTTGGTTGATGAGGTAATACTATTACTGGAAGATAAAATATAGCCCCCACCAGGCCCAGCTTCACGTATACAGTGTCTGACTTCTTCTATAACCTTGTCTTCCTCCATCCTGCACAGCAGGTCTCCACAATCCACATTGCCGATTAAACAAACTTTTTCACCATATTTCTTCTTTACTTTCCCAATATCCATTCCTGCGGCTGGTTCGAGGGGATTTATCGCATCAACACCAGTTTCAACAATATCGTCTAAAATATTCCATATATTTCCATCACAGTGTTTAATACAAAATGCTCCCTTTTCTTTTATTTTAGAGACAATCTTGGATAATCCCGGTAGAATAAATTTTTTAAAATGTTCTGGTGCCATTATTGTCCCGTTCCTGCTTGCATAATCATCCCTAAGCATTATCACATCCGCTCCTGCATCAATCGCCCGCTCAACTTCTATTAACGAATATTCCACACATAGATTTGTAACAGCCTGAGCAAGGTCAGGATTTAAAATATAATCCATCAATAAGTTCTCCATACCCCGTAATTCCGATGGAATAAGAAATGCGTCATTGAGTGCATACACAATAGCTTTCTTATGTTTGAATCTTTTTACAACTTCAGGAAGTCTACCGAGAACATCAATTTCCTCCGGATCAGGCGGCTTAAAATTAATTAAATCATCTTTATTTTGAATAGGTGAGCTTGTTGCTATCCATAAGACTTCTCTTGTAAACTGCCTTCCAATTCCCCATTTATCGACAATAATTCCTTTTTCCTCGTCGATTAAGCGGCAACTTGATTTTAAATCACTGAATTGTTGCCCAACTCGAACTGCATCAAGACCTACTTTTTCCACAAAATCAAAATAATCATATCCTTTATATATTTTATCAATAACTACAGGATCAATAGAGAATTCCAACATAGGCACTCTATCCGGAATGTTATTTGACAAAGCAGTAAATATTCTTTCCTTTGAATTCATATAATATCCTCCTTAAACTCCATAATTTAGCCAAAAATAAGTTTTGGTAATATAAGTGAAATCCCCGGAATATAGGTAACTAATAATAATATGACTACAAGCGAGATAAGAAATGGGTAGATTCTCCGAAACACCTCACCTACTGGTACTTTAGCGATATCACTCGCAATATAGACAGAAATGCCGACTGGAGGTGTTAATAAACCTAGCATTACATTTACACATACTATCATTCCAAAATGAATGGGATCTATCTGTAAACTGTTTGCTATAGGAAAAAACAGAGGAACCGCTATCATAATAACGCTGATTCCTTCCAAGAAAAATCCCATAATAAACAAAATAATATTCATTAAAAGGAGGATTAGCCATTTTTGTGTAGTAAATTGAATAAGATCTTCATAAGCGTTTATTGCTATACGTTCTGATGTAATCACCCATGCAAAAAGTTGTACTGCAGCGACAATGAACATAGCAACCCCAATAGAAAATGCTGCTTCCTTAAGAATAACCGGGATGTCTTTTATCCTTATTTCTTTATAAACAAAAGAAACTAAAATTGAGTAAAATACCACAACGGCCCCTGCCTCAGTTGGAGTGATTACCCCTGTAAAAATGCCCCTTAAGATAATTACAGGAGAAATTATGGCGAAAAATGCCTTCTTAAAAGAAGTCCAAATTTCGCCGACAGTTGCTCTTTTTTGTTTCGGAGGAAAATATATTTTACCACTATGTGAATTAATATAGATGACAACCATGAGAGATAAACCCATCAGGATTCCAGGAACAAGTCCTCCAGCAAAAAGTTTTCCAATTGATATTTCTGCGGTCCTCCCTAAAACAACCATTACAATACTTGGAGGAATGATAGGACCAATAGCGGATGACAGCTGCGCTATAAGCCGGATCATAATTTTGTTTACACATAACTTTAATTTCAATCTCTCCTAGCCCAGCTACATCTGCTACCGAAGATCCGGATATTCCTGCAAAAATCAAACTGGCGATTACATTTACATATGCTAAACCCCCTCTTATATGTTTTACTAATGTCATACAAAAATCGAAAACCCTTTTTGTAATTCCGCCTGTATTCATTATTTGTCCAGCAAGTACAAAAAGAGGTATAGCTACCAAAGGAAAACTTACAAGTTCTCTTGCTACTTGTCTTATTGCTAACCAAAGAAAGTATTATTAATATATAATATTTTTTCTTCTAGCTACCCCACTAAAGTTTACACTAACATGGTAATACGCCCTTACATCTTAAATGACATCTACTTACGGAGGAGGGATCTGTATTTTAAAAACCTATTTCGTATTACTTATTACCCATACGTATTATCCAATTCCTTCTAAATACTTCTGCTCTTAGGGTATTAAAAGAACTTTTCCACATCTTCCTAACTCTACAAGATCAAAAGCTTTTTCCCATTCTTCCAAAGGAAATTTATGGGTGATTACAAAATCTGGATCTATTTTTTTATTTTCAAGAAGAGCAATAGCCTTTACCCAAGCACTATGTGAAGAGCTAAGATTAAAGTATAAATCTAATACTTTAAACATGGCTTTTTCCCATGGAAAACTTACAGGCTCTTTTCCAGGAAGACCAACCGCAATGATTCTCCCTCTTTTTCTTACGACGTCAGGGAGTTGAGATATAGCTTTAGGGGACCCAGAAGCTTCTATAGCCACATCTGCGAGTTTCCCATTTGTTAATTCTTCTACTTTTTCTATTAAGTTTTCATGACTGACATTTACTATGATATCCATTGGAATTTTTTTAGCAAGTTCAAATCTATATTCCTTATCTTGATCTGTCCCTACTAGAATCACATATGATGCACCAGAAAGGTAAGAGATTTTAGCAGCTAAAAGACCGATTGGTCCTGCGCCAAAAATTACTACTTTATCTCCAGCTTCGATGTTTCCTCTTTCTACCACTTCATGGAGAATGATGGTTAAAGGTTCTATTACTGCAGCAGATTCAAAACTTATACTATCAGGAATCCTATGAAGAAGGTGAGTAGGCATTTTTATATATTCTGCAAAGGCACCATCTATGCCCCATCCAGGGGAACGTTTATTAGGACAAATCTGGCTATAACCAGCTCTGCATAGATCGCAGACTCCACAGGCTTTAGAATGGGGTTCAGCAACCACCCTATCTCCGACTTTCCATTCTTCTACATTTTTACCTATTTCTACTATCTCTCCTGAAAACTCATGTCCTAAAATTACAGGAGGATAGTAAGGAAAAGCATCATGTCTTATATAAATATCAGTTCCACATATCCCTCCTGCTTTAACTTTTATCAATACTTCTCCCTCTCTTGGCTCAGGAATAGGAACTTCTCTTAACTCAATTAATCCCACACCTTTCTCTGTTTTTACCACAGCCCTCATTTTGTTCATTGTTCTTACCTCATTTTTACTATAACAAATTTAGGTTTTCTCTCCTCTGAAGACAAAAATAATGCTTTAAAATAACTTCACACTTTAACCTTTTCCATGGCAAGGGTAACTTTCAATTCTGAAAGCCCCTAAAACCCATTTTCTTATACATACGAACCATGGTTGCTTCACTTACCCCCATTCTTTTCGCAAGTTCTGTTATTGGAAGATGAAGTACCTCTTGCCAATGGGTTAATATATAAGTGACTACCTTTTCCTCGGATTCCCTTAAGGCAACTTTCTTTTCACTTATTTTCTCTAAAACTTCAGATTCAGCCATATACCTTCTCTCCTTGCTCTTTATAAATTAAGTATTTCTCCTCTCTTTGAAGACTCTGAAATTTTCTCTAATACTTTAATAAGAGGGAGTATTTCTTCTCCAGAAGCTAAAGGAACTCTTCTTAATTTTATAGCCTCTACAAATTCCTTTAACTGAAGAGTATAATTTGTTGGAATCTGATCACCTTCTATTAAAGTTTCTTCATTTAATATTAATTTATATCCAGAGGTGAAAGGCTCTTTTAATTGATATTCTATAAAACGGAAACTTCCTTTCTCTCCTACAATGATATATTCATGCAATGGAGGTTTAGTATTTAGAGAAAGATGAAAGGATGTGGTAATATCTCCAGGAAATTCAAGAAAAATGTCTGCTTCGTCTTTTATAGTAAATTCCTTAGGATTTCTGGTAAAGGTATGAGCAAAGATCCTCTTGGGTATTTTATTTAGAATCCATAAAGCAAAGTCTAGAGAATGGCTGGCTTGAAGATAAGTTATAAGGTCTCCTGTTTCTTCTTGAGATTTCCACCATTCTGTAGGTGGTTCAGGAAAATATACTAAGAAGTTAATTATTATACGAATTATAGGTCCTATCTCATGGATTTTTTCTCTTAATATTCTTATAGCATTACAAAATCTTCTGCTATGCCCTATCATTAGGGTAACATTGTTGTCTTTTGCTGTTGTTACCATTTCTTCAGCTTCTTTATATTTTAATGCCATAGGTTTCTCTAACAAAATATGCTTTTTAGCTTTTGCAGAAGCTATAGTAGCTTCATAATGAAGATTATGAGGAAGGGCAATTATCACTGCATCTACATTTATATTCGCTAAAAGCTTTCTATAATCATCTACGCAAAAATTAACTCCAATTTTAGATCCAACTTCTTCAGCCTTTTCAATATATTTATCTGAAAGAGCTACAATATCCACATCATCTTTTAAATAATTTGCGGCTTTTATATGAGCTTGTGATATTCTTCCACATCCAATAATTCCTATTCTTAGTTTCTCCATTTCCTGAAACCTCCTTCAAATATAATTTATCTACTTAGAAGATTAGGTAAGAAGAGCACCAATTGAGGGAAATATGTTATAAGAAATAGTATTACAATGATAGCAATAATAAAAGGCATAAGAGCTTTTGCAATTATTTCTAAAGAGATTTTTGTAACAGAAGAAGCAACAAAGGCACATATTCCTAAAGGAGGAGTTATAAGTCCCACAGAAAGATTAACCGCCATAACTACCCCAAAATGTACTGGATCCACATCAATCTTTATAATAATAGTAAGAGTAAGAATTACAACTGCCAAAGTTTCCATAAAAGTTCCTAAAAATAGGAGGAAAAGGAATTACATCCTCCTTTAGAGGAAGATTTACGCATTTATCTTCTTCGATAGATTTGAATACTGCATTCTTTTATTCTTATTTTTTGATATTGTTTTGAATCATCTGATTTAATTTGTTACGATAATAAACAAATAAATCCCAAGAAATATCCGGTGGAGCTACATGATCCAAAGAAGGAATGTACCCTCCCCGCTTAAGTAAAAAAGGTACTTTTTCTTCCAATTCTTTATCAATTAACTCTTTGCTCTTTAGTTTAGTTTTATCTATTCCCCCCATAATTTGTAAGGTGGGAAAATCATGTGCAATTTGTGCCACATTCATTCCTGCTTGAACTTCAAATGGGTACATACCTGTCACTCCACCCTCCATAAAAAGAGGAATGAGCTCAGTAAAATTCCCATCTGTATCAACAATTATTGTATTAATCCCATGAGATTTTATAAACCCTGTTAATCTTTTATAACAAGGCAGCATAAACTCTCTAAACAAAGCTGGCGAAATTAAAGATCCAGACTTATATGACATATCCTCCCAAATATAAAAAGCATCTACAGTAATACGGGATAATATTTTTTCATAAAGATTAATCCAAAAATCTGTAAGAAATGTTAAAATGTCTTTTGTTAATTTCGGGTCATCATAATAACTTGTAAGTGCTCCTTCAAAACCCATCAATTCTCTAAGAGATCCAAAAAAACCAACAGGTTTTCCTCCTAATGCGATAGGATAATCTCGGTCACCCAATTGTTTAATAATATCTGACAAATTCTTTGGAAACCTTCCCGGATCATCTGGATTGAATCTTTCCTTTATCCTTTCAAAATCATCCCGTCCTGACACTAAATAGTCTAAAAAACGAGGCATTGAACTTCCATCTTTTAAAATCTCTTGCTTTATACCTTCCTCATCTATTAAAATAATATGGGTTTCAGTCTCTTCAATGACGATTTTTTCGAACTTGGGGTATATCCAATGTACTACAGGGAATCTCATCATACCCTTATCTAATCCCAATGCTGATGATACTTCAAAATCTCTTGGTCGATCAAATTGAGGCGATGGTATAATCTCTCCTGTTACTGTCTTAGCTGAAGGAATAGATTCTAAAATATTCCCCTGATTTTGTAATCCTTCTTTATACCATCTCCTGATAGTACCTGCCCAATATCCCACTTCCCAATATAGGGTCCGGTTACCCGCCTCGAAATTCACTACACTATTAAATCGCTCTCTTGAATTCACGCTTTATTCCTCCATTAATAATAAAATAATCTTTGTCTAATCGTTTTTCTATTATATTTTTGATATAAAGGTTTCTCTCGTTATTTAATCCTATATTAATTTTTATTGTATTCATTCTTCCCAATCTATCCACTGTGTCCTGGCTTCCAGATGTGGTTATAAGTTGACAATTCAATCCGGTTAATAGTTATCGATTCCCACGCCTTTACAAACGTGGTATGTTCAAAATTCAAACTGTGCTTGTCCTGTTTCTTCTTAAGTTTGGGATTGAACGTATTTACAAATTACTTCTTCGTTGATTATTGCGGTAGATACAAAATAATCTTTGCCCCAAATACCTTTCTTATCCCAATACACCTTTTTCAAGAAAGTAAATTTTCTGCTTATAGATCTGCTGGTATTCTTCTCGATGATTTCTACTACCTTGCCTAGGGCATATTTTGGAGAAATTACTATATATAGATAAACATGCTCTTGCTTTATTCTTATCTCTATATTTTCCCAGTCAGGATAATATTTTCTTATTTCTTTAAGCTTTATATTCAGGTAGCTCTTTACTCCGTTGGCCTAAATCTTTCTCCTGTATCGGGTGATTTAGGCAATATGATATCGGGTTTTGTATACGGTATGGAATGCCTTTTACAGTTTAATCCTTTTATTTTATCAAAGACTGACCAGAAAAAACAGGAAATATGCTCTCATCCCCACTTTTACAGGAGGGGAGTTCTCGTTAGATTAAATATTTTTTATTCAAAGTCATCCAATCTTTTTTATATTCATCTTATTATAGAATTATCCGTAAGATTTAAATTTTTTAGCAGCAGAGACAAGCATATTCTCTGTCTCTGCTGCCTCTCGAAGAATATCAAATCATCTCAAATCAATTGCGGTTTGAATAATATCCCATCCACCTAACTGATCTGTATATTTTTCCCAGATTTCTCTGGCAAACGGTTCAAATAGACTAGCGTCGACCTCTGTAATTTGTACACCACTGTCTCTAAGCTCTGTGTCACATCTAGCAACATCCGCCTTCCATCTCTTTTGATGATACTCTGCTGTCTCTTCTGAAACTCTTATAACAATTTCTTGAAGATCCTTGGGTAAATCATAAAACCATTTTGCATTGCAGCACATATGAGCTGGGGGGTTGACATGGTTAGTGTGAGAGAAATATTTTGCTGTTTCCTGTAATTTGGCAGCTAAGAATGCCCATGGGGCAACATCTACTCCATCAATTACACCTTGTTTTAATGCTAAATATATTTCTGTATAGGCCATAGGGACGGGTTGGGCACCAAAAGCTTTGATAGTATCGATATAAACCGGATTCTCCATCACACGTATCTTCATCCCCTTAAAATCTTCCGGCCTTTCTAATGGTTTTATTCTATTAAAAATTGCACGAGGACCATCATCATAAGAAAATAGAATCTTCAATCCAACCTTTTCTTCCAGTTGCTTTTCCAGTTTTTTACCAGCTTCACTATTAAGAAATCTCATCGTATGGTCCATGTCCTTGAACAGAAAAGGCATATCATAGATCATTAATCCTGGGACGTGTACCGCTACATTAGCATTTGGCATATGTGACATCTGAAGGGAACCCATTATCATGGCTTCTGTAGATTGTTTAAATCCACCGAATACTTGCGGATCAACAATATGAATAAGAAGTCTCCCGCCTGATTCTTCTTGAATTCTATTAGCAAAGTAATAATGTGTATCGACTGATTGCTGTTCCCCAACTGGGACTTGTACATCTACAGCAATAATAGGTTTTTCAAATTGTTCTTCTCCACTAGCAAAAGCAACGATAGTTACTAATGCTACCACAATAAACCCAAATAATATTTTTCTTAACATTTCAATTAAGCCTCCTTATAAATTAGAAATAGATTCTCTAAAAACATTAAAAAACTTATCTTTTTCACCTCCTCCTTTTTGTAATTCTTGTGCCTTTCAGAAAACTCTAAAACCCTTGTCTTGTAAGGCTTTTAGAGTACCTCTATTTTATTCTTCACCTCCACCCTTGAAACCCTTATCAGATAAGGGTTTTAGGAAGGTTATCGGTTAATTTCTACTCATTTTATCGATTTTTTATGGGCTTGGAGGTGAATTTTTTAAACCTTCTTGAGTTTTCTGAAACCCTCATCTCTATCTTAAACAAATTGTTTGCTAATCTGAATTTGATTTCACCTCCACCTACCTTTTATTCTATAATATTTTAAGAATATTGTTTTTAGTTTTAGTAACTTTTCAGAAAAGGGGTAAGACTATGAAAAGATTTAAGTCAAACCAGAAACTTCTTTTTAAAGCTGAAACTGTTTTTAATTTAAGACCTTTAGAGAAATACGAAATTCTTTTCTCTTTTCTTGATACCTCATCATTAGAGATACTGTATCCTTCTACCGGTAGACCACCTATTCCCTATAAAGCTTTACTTAAAGCCCTTATTTACAAAAACATTAAAAATGTATCTTATCTTTCTGATCTGGTAAGAGAACTTCAGGATAATCCTGATTTAGCTTTAGTCTTTGGTTTTCATCCCCTCCATCTACCTTGTGTAGAGAACTTTTCGGCCTTTTTGGGAGATACTGAAAATAGCATCTTCCAAAAGGTGAGAGATTCTCAGGTTAGCAAGTTAATCGACCTTAAAGAAATTAAGGGAACTTATCTTTCTTTCGATTCCTCTAATATCCCGGCTAAAGTTAAAGAGAACAACCTTAAAACTTCTATTAAAGATAGGTTTAGTAAGACCAAGAAACCTAAAGGTGATCCGGAATCTCGTCTTAGTATCATGGTCTATTTTCCCAAGCCTTTTCAGAAAGAGTTTAAATACTTCTGGGGCTACCGTAATTTTGTCCTCTCTGATGCCTTATCTGAATTACCCATTTTAGAAGAAACCAGGTCAGCCAATGTAGTAGATAGTAAAGTAATTATCCTTTAAGCTTGAATTGGCCAAAGATAGGTTTAACCTTAATATTTGTGCGGTAATCGCCGATGCTGGCCTTGATTCGGCAAAAGTCCTTTCTTTTATTATCAATGACCTTAAGGCCAAACCCTATATCGCCCGAAATCTAAGAAGAGGGAAAGACCATAAGGTTTCCTCAACCGGTAACCGCATCTGCCTAGCCGGTTTTGAGATGTTATACTGGGGTAAGTACAAAGAAGGAAACAGGACTAGAGTCAAGTTTGTTTGTCCTATTATCCATTCTAAAAAGTTCAAGAAAGATCATCCCTTCTGCCCCTGGATGCACCCCCAGTTTGTAAAAGGCACAGGTTGTTTTGCCTATACTCAAGTACTTAGCGAAGATATCCGCAAACAGATTGCTTATGGCACTCCGAAATTCAAGAAAGTTTATAATCTCCGCAGTGGATGTGAAAGGATATTTTCCAGGTTACTTGATCTTTGTATGCAAAATCCGAGTGTCAGAGGGCTCCGGGCTATCTCTAATCACTGTACTATCGCCCACATTACTGTTCTTCTGGTTGCCTTGACTGCTGCTAAGACAGGCAACAAAGATAAGATTCGCTTTGTAAAATCTTTCCTTCCTACTATTTAATTTTTAAAGAGCGAGTTTTCTGAAAGCCTATTGTAATTCTTAATAAATATCGATACATAGTGAATTCTTTCTAATCCTTGTCTTCTTTCTTACTTTGGATATTTAATATCCCAGTAATAAATTGGGTAGGAATAAACTAATTTTGGGTATAAAAGTAATTGCTAGTAATGCAATTACTAAAATGATCAAAAATGGAATTAATTCTATACTCAGCTTTTCAATGCTTATGTCTGTAAGTCTACTAAATACGAATAGGCACATACCAAAAGGCGGCGTCATTACACCCAAGGTAATTGCTATACAAATTATTACTCCAAAATGAACAAGATCAACATTTAAACGTATTAGAAATGGAAGCAAGACTGGCAGTAATATAACCATTACTGATGTTCCTTCCATAAAACATCCAAGAAATAATA
>SDBS01006821.1_pt1 | contig 11096 bp, 12 predicted proteins | sample 2277091 | NCBI WGS metagenome assembly SDBS01 (sample SAMN10404972, study PRJNA504765) | marine sediment metagenome | isolation source: marine sediment core GS10_PC15, 163 cmbsf | place: Arctic Ocean: Southern Knipovich Ridge | collected 2010 | reverse complement strand
TCTATCCAGTCAAGGTCTTCTGCTTTAACTAGAGTTGGCGAACCAAAGCGTCTAGCACGAGGAACATCCTCGATAAAATGCACTTCCACGGAACTATCGTCTACTCCGGAAATTACAGACCACGAATAATTTGCAGCCATTGGTGCTAGTACATCGGCTCCAGTCCGTACACGTAACGCAGAGAGGACCCACCAAGCAACTGAAAACGTAATCTCTTTTTCAATATCGAGCTCTGAGATATTTATTGCAATTTCATAAGTAACACCTTTCGAATAACGAGCCACTGGCGACATTAAAGATTTGTCTTCAAGTGCTGCAGCAAGCTCTATTTCTCCAGGAGGATCATTAACCTGCCGAAGAATTAGGCTATTCTCGAATACATATTCATCCGGCTCTAGCGAAAGCCCCAATACTGCAAAGCACCACCATTCATCCGAGACTAGCGCAAGTCGCTCTTTAGCCTGTTTTTTGCGAGACTCAAAATGGCTGACCAGACTTCTTAGCTTTTCTAGTTTTTCCATTTTCTATGCTCGAATTGCATTAGGGTAATCAAACTATTGGACAAGACCTTTCTCATAAAATCGTAAGCTGAGAGAAAATACAATTATGCCTGCTATTAGGGTCAGCTTTCGGCCATTAGCGGATATTTTTTTCCATTTAGTCTGACCGTATTGGGCTTGGCTTCATATAAATTTACCGCTGGATGGATCCAATTCTAGATAATACTGATTGGGCGCTTTTCCCAAAAAAGCAGAGAGCGTTTGTACTAGACGCTGATTTTTTTCATCAAAGCTTATTCCACCAATTAGGCAAGCTTCTGCTAATTTTGGATTTTGCGAATGCAAATAAAGATAATTTTTTCTTGTCCAGCGGAGGATTGCTCTACGAAGCCCACAAAATGCGCGAGTAGATTTTGTTCTCTTACCATCTGTTAGCCCCATGACATTTAGACAAAATGCAAGAATTCTCGCACCTTTATAATTTGGGAGTTTTGCCATTTGTAGCACTTCATCATAGAGTAGATGTCGCGCTTTATACTGTACGATATCCCATGCTTTTCCCTCCACTGGATCTGAAAATAATTCACTCCATACCATGTTGTGATGAATTGACCAACATTTATCCGGAGGTGATGAAACGTATGCCGCTGAGTGAATAATTTCAAATACCAACTTTCTTGCAAATAGATTGAAAATTCCGCGATACTTATTTTTATCTCGAATTGCATCTTGTGGAACGTCGTCTCGTTCGCCAATGGTTCTCATCGCATCTCGAATAAAATGTATGGTTGTTAGGAGACGATTTTCAATCTCACTAGACGTGTGATCAGGAATATTCTCAGATAATCTACTTATTTCACTTGCGCGGCTTTGTAAATTACCAAAGGCTTGGGCTAGAGCATACGAATGTGACCTTATGTGCCCCGTTTCCAAATAATTATTTAGTGTTAGTGATACTGCCCTTGCATATGTATCAAATTGTTTTGAATCCCACGCATTGACTATCTCGTAATGAATGTCTAATGGTGAGAAATGTTTTTCTGTGAGTGCTTCAACAAGCTCGTAATTTCCGTACAGGGCTTTACTAAGTGGTTTAATATAGCCAAGCAACCCTGAGTAATAGCCTTCATCTTCATGGTACAAGTTCGAATCTTTATTATTGATTGCTTCAATTGAAATGTTCTGGGCAAATTGTCCTATTGGAAGGTTGTATTTCTTAGTTGCCACAATTTCTTCAAAGATATATTGGGCGGTAGCAGGGGCTGATATGGCAACATGTTTACAGAATTTACGATTCCCTATCAGAAGTAACATATCATGCGCATAACCTGCACATTCTGTTTTTTTCCTATTCTTCCTGGTAACTTTCGTATTACTAGTTACTGGTTCAGTTGTTACTGAGCTTGAATATTCAATCATCTGCTTGATAGACCGTGAGAGCTCGTCAGCTACAATGGGCAGCTCATTGTCCGCTCCCTTAACAATCAACCTATAGAGCTCTTTCACAAAGTGCTTATAATTATTTTCTCCGAAAATAGGAGGTTTAATGAATGCGTAGTACATCCATACCATCACCGTTGAAAGAAACGTAAAACCGAAGATTCCTTGGAGCATGGGCCGGCTATTTAGCGAAACCGGAAGTGGCCAACGCTGGGCAAACCAGATATCGGTCAACAATGTTCCAATGCCTATTACGCCGATAAGAATAAATGTTGTGAGGAGTAGAGGAATTCGTGTTACAGCAACTCTAAATCGGTATCTAACATTTGTAATCGTATATACGATTACTAGCAGGGCAAGTGCGGACACAAATTCAGCAAAACCAAATATGGCTGACTGCTGGTTCTCTGGCGGTAGTTCAAAGCAAATACCAAGCAATTCATAGGCGCATGCAATTTCATCACACATAGTATTCGTTCCTGAAATAGCGCCTCAGATTAGCACTCAGTTCCTTTATGGTAATGCAGCACGCGTTGAGCTCATTCACACACTTTGACACCAAACGATCTGAGTCGATGGAAAAACCTGCAATGTCCGCTTTGGGTCGGTGGCAGACAGTTTAGCCCAGGTTCCACTTTAGGGGCAGCTCTCGGCCATTAGCGGACAATTTAGTCTATTCGCTTGGGGACCAGTCGGGATCAAGGCTTTTAGTTTTCTTATTGTAAATATAGTAATAGCTCGTACCGCCTTCTCCTGGCTGCACCAGTCCGTCCGAATCAGTCGCAGGCTCACCGTACGGGCCCTCTTTTTCCCGACGGTTATAAATCCACATCATAAACAAATGAGGCTCACGTATTGTCTGTACTCGGATTATTTTGCCTGCCTCAAAAAACAAAACATGAAAGGCCGGTTGTTTTTCAGTACCCCCGTAAAGGGTAAAATCTCGAACTCCGTTTCCATCAAAATCTCCGGAGGTGCAAAATATCCCTTTCGCTAATTCTTCGTTGCTTAAATTTACGCTCTCTAGCTTAGCGTTTTTGGTTACCTCTCCTTTACAGATACCATTTACTCCGGATTGGTTGACATAGGATATCTTCGATAAAGTTTTATCTGGTGGTAGCTTCTGTTTGGGAATCTCGAAGTAAGCCTGCAACGTTCCCGTGAAAGCTATTGTGACAGTAGTGAAGAAATATTTAACAATTCTTAGGTCCATTCCATAGCCCATATTCGCTTAATATTTTTGTGCGCCATATTGACTGCTTTGTGTCGTTAGCCGTCACTTTACCTCAAGTCTGCTATTAGGGGCAGCTTCCGGCCATCAGCAGTCACTTTGTACCTAACGTCTTAGGTAAGTGGCGCGCGCTTTTGGCCAGTCCCAGCGACCAACGGGAGTGAACTTGACCCGCTTGCTAGATATTTTTGTTTGAAGGTGCATTTGCTACTTTTCTCATTATTTCATACTCTTGGCATTCTCTAAAATTAATAGTAGGAATCCACAGTTTCTCAGATTTCCCCATGATGCCAAGATTATGCTTTTTAGGTGTTTTCTGGTTATCGATTTTAATATCAAAAAAATAGTCACCAAGATATATCCTATAGTACCGCAAGCCATAAGAGCTTCTGATTTCGACCGGCATTAGTATTGGTATAGGGTAGTCAACGCCAGCAAACCGAAACAGTTGAATATCGTAGTCATCTCTAGTACCTGGAGCTGTATTTATTATCATATCGCGCAGAATGTCTTCATGTGGACCTAGAGATACTTTTGCATATAAGTCGCGCTTAGAAACACTTGCCCTCCATAATATGGATATAAAAAACATTTTAAGTTTTACATAATCGAAAGATTCCGTGTAATAGCCGAGAATGTTCCCGTTTTCTTCTGTTGTTTTAAAGTCACTTTGTTTATTAATAAGAAGTTCCTTTCCGTAACTGTCCCATGAGTTAAATATTGTTTCGCACTCTTTGCATAATATTTCAGGGTCGTATTCTCCTATTGGTCGTTTTTTTGGATAAGCCCACGCTTTATTTGTAGAAAGAATAGGTGTCTCATGTTCTATTTTTCTATGAAGGAAAAAAGATTCTGGTATGACATGTGATTTGCCAAAATCCGCACTCTCCCTGCAAAGTTTGCATTTCATATTTATCTATCTAACGACTGGGCTAAGCGGCGGCGAAGCCGTCCTACTTGGGCGCCTTGTTAGGTGCCATTCTCATTGCTTTTAGGTAATGTAATAAATTCTACGAATCGAGCCGAGAAATCTGTGTAGCACATATTTGTGTCGAAACCACCGCCCTCTATGTATTTCCCTTTGTGGTCTTGTTTCCATTCTCCCGTCCTACTAAATAAACCTTGGCCTTCTAATTCATTGACCGCCGCGGTAACCGTGTAGGGGTCATACTTATGACTTAATTGTTTGGCAATATCTTCTGGATCTACTAAGGGAAACGCCGTAGCAGGACTGACACGACGTCCCGGCCCACGGACTTGCTGAAAAAACATTTCCTGCATATCTGCAAGAACAATCAGAGAGAAACGAGAAAGGTGGCGGAGCATATCCACAAACATTAGTTTTTCTAGGTACTGTATATCGGATTCTTTTACACCATTTATGAGCGCATTTACAAATAACTCCTGTTTATCTTCTAGTTGGCTATCAAATGCAGAATCCAAAACCTTCCACGAGAATTGCTGCCCTTCTTCAGTCTTAAGCCACTCGCAAGAAAAAAGAGCTCCTAAATCCTGAACCTTGTCTTGTAGAAAATTTATTACCTTTAGGAGATTTCGCTCAAATTGACTTTGGCGATAGGTATCATAACCTGCAATAGCTTGTCCTAAGCCGGGCACCAAAGAAAGCACCGACTTTGTTGTTCCTTTCAATGCGTTCAGTAAATCCTTTTCTCTATCAGTTAATTCCATGATATTTCCATTTGGAACATAACGGTATGTTAGACAGAGTCCGTATAACACGCTCACTATGGGGTGGATAGACAGACGCTGTCTATCCCATAATTACGGATTCTGTAACCCAAAGACACCGGACGCGCTGTTCATTGGCCCCGTCGTCTCGGCCCTTGCCGATCATCATATCTCGCCCTTGTGCCTTGGCGGCTGTCCGGTAGGCAGTCCTTCCACCAACCGCACCGTCGATCACGACATCCTGCGACTGAGCCAGAATCCCAACACCAAGTTTGCCGACTGGGTGGCCTATGTCGTGACCATTGCCTCGAAGACCGGGCCCAAGCCTTCACGCAGTTTCAGAGGTGATCCGCAAGTTCCGAATGACGAGGAATTGGAGACATCTGACTACCGGGATGCAGCTGCGCAAATTGGAATTAACAAAGGTCACCAGGCGCCCCTGGCGAGCTTCAAAGGCACCACCCATTGGGGGCACACAAATTACATGACCAACATCACCCCGCAACAGAATGATCTCAATAAAGGATCCTGGAAACGGCTGGAAGAAGCCGTGCGCGATCTCGCCGATTATGGTTACCCGGTGTATGTGATGACTGGCACCCTTTACGAACGACAGATGATCCCGTTACCGCGCGCCAACGAACCACACGTGATTCCATCCGGTTACTGGAAAATTATCACAACATTCGAAGAAGGCGAGTACTGGTCGGCCGCCTTTATACTCGACCAGGTTACACCGAAGACTGCCTCACATTGTACGGGTGCTGCTACAATTGCCGAGGTTGAGCGCCGTTCAGGGCTGGATTTCTTTTCTACCGTTGGATTGGACCAAGAAGTCGAAATCGAGGAGGGCTCCAATGATTTGGTGCAGTGGCTGGGGTGTGACGAATAAATTGACTGGCCCTTTCCGGAGGTTGGCTGGTAAGCTTTGCCAACTAAAACCACACTGGAAAGGAATCCATTATGCTTAAACTCACTCGCCGTGAGGGCGAAGCCCTCGAACTCTATCTCAGTCCCGACATCGATCCCGCCACTCCCATTGGCGAAGTGCTGGGCACTTATCCCATTACGATTCGCATCAACGAAATTAGTGGCAAAAAGGCCGCGATTGCGATTGATGCGCCGCATGCGATACTCGTCATGCGCGACGAGCTAGTGGAGCACGCATACGTTGAGTCAGACTAGACCTAATTGTTATGAGCACAGGAGGCCACATTGAGCGAAATAACAGAAGCAATGGAAGGTGTGAAATTAGGCTTATCTCTCTTTGGGCAGGCTATTGGCCTTGTAAAACAAACAAACGACTTGTTACCTGACTCTAAAGATAAAGAAGCTATAGAGAAGAGTCTCGAGGGGGCTGGTAAAGCGGCGAAAATGGCAGAAGCCCAAATAGCGCAAGCTCTGGGTTACGAGCTGTGTAAATGTACTTTTCCTCCTCAAATAATGTTGTCTAATGGTTACAAAGAAGTCGATTACAGCCAACAAGAAGAATATATTTGCCCGCTATGCAATAAGAGCTCAATTTCACCCCCAGCGCCTGACCTTCCTGATGCATCGGTTTTTTTAAAAGGCTCATAGCAAACGCTCAAGAGCCGGGCGCGCGAATAGCAGTGTGCCCCTTTGTTTATCCGTTAGAGGTTTTGAGTGTCTGCTAGCGGAAATAAAGGGCCGAATCTTTGGGCTGATAAATATTATGTGTTCTTACGCAATTTCCATCGAATGATTGGTTTTAATCTCGTTTTCGCTAGACGAAATGGTTGGTCGCTATGACTGGAAAAAAATTAGTAATTCCACTATTCGGCGCTGTTCTTGTAAGTGCAAGTTCATATAAGCTTTGCGACGGAATATCACTTATTGCCTTACCCAAAGAATATGGCGACAAGCTGTGTTCGACTCCAGACATTATTGCTAGGTATGTAGACAGTTTGCCTCATATGAAAATAGGCGTCGAGATTGAGCCTGGAAGGCTATTAAACGGTGATCAGCTAGATTGGTATGGTCTACTAGAATTTGGCTATTTCATAGCAATGACAATAAGACTAGTTACAGGCGTACCTTTAGATATTCCTTATTGGTTTGATGTTGAGAAATCAGAAATCAAAGGACATGGAAATAGTCTGATAAGGACATTCAGGACTGGTAGAAAATATTTGTACCCACTGGATGATGGCAAACAATCAAGTGGATTATCGGCCCTACAAAATGGAATATCTGATCTCGCTCAGAAATATATTCTGGATTCAAACAAAAATGTACTGGTGCGAGCGATCGAATTTGCTGCAATAGGTTACCAGACCAGACACGTCCCCTCGAGACTCGTAAATCATACTATATTTCTTGAGTCTCTCTTTAGCTGTAGCCAATTTGAAATAGGATTCCAAATATCCTCATCAGTATCTTGGTATTTAATGAATATGGAAAATAGTGATGAAAGACTAAAATTATTCTCGAGGATAAAGGAGCTTTATGGTTTTCGCAGCAAGATAGTGGATGGTTCTGATATAAGCTCAAAAAACAAAAATCTTGTTAAGAATCTAGTATTTTCAGAGGAGTTGAACTCGAATATCATGAAACACATTCTAGATAACAAGCATATTGAAATATTTAGTATGAATCAAAATAAGCGACAAGAGGAGCTGAAGTCATTGACTTTGGGTGCTGACTGTCTGCTTCTAGAAAACCAATATAACCATTAACTCTTAGGGTGCTGAGAATGCATTCTAAGTGTCCCGCTACAAATAAGTGAGAGTGTATGTATAAACTAATAAAGATCTCACTAACTATTTTGATTGATGTCGCGGCAACAAAGGGATTATCAAATAGCTGATTTAGCGCGGGCCGGCCGCTCGATCAAAGGAAATCAAGTGATTCGGCTACTACCGAAAAAAAGCTGCAACTGATTGATTGAGTATAAATTGATTTATTCATTACTATACGGTTGCCCCCAGAGTTGCCCCCAACCTTATCCGGTCACTAGCAATTCAAGGTGATTTTCTATCTAGGAATCGGCCATTTCACGGACGATTGCCTTCGCAATTTCCTTGGCCGTTGGTTGTCGCGATTCTTGTTGCGATGACAATCCCTGAATAATTTCTCCCTGTCGCCTATCTGGCACGTTACCGTAGCTATTAAACGTAGTTAATACGGCCTCATGGCCTAAGTTTTGGCTCCATGCCTTGAAGTCTTCCGGGGTCTGGCAAACGGTTTCGCCAAGTCGGACCAGGGTACTTCGGAGGCTGTGCGGATTGTGGTAGGGCAGGCTGGCATTGCTAAATGCATTGCGAAAGATTGTACGAATTGGCGTGGCATTGCTCCAATGTTTCCGATCTAGTCCAGCTGCCTCAAACAGATGCTCTTCACTCAGCGCAACTCGCGTTGCTGGGAAGAGTGGATCGTCGTTGCTCCAAAGCTTCTCTTCGCGCAGAAAAGTGACCCAGTCTGAAACAATTTGTTGGATTTCATATCCAACAGGAAAGAAAAAAGTCGTGAAGGTCTTACTGAATTTTGTCCGAACCTCTCGGGCATCCTGAAACACGTTGCCCGTCGAGAGATCAACATGCTTCAGTTTTATTGAGGCAATGGCACTATCTCGTGCCCCGGTCAGGAGTGTGAACGCAATAAGTGCGCGGTTTCGCTGCTCGATCTCAGAGACGGCTGGCATCGTATTTATGACGTGTTTGACCTGTTCTAGCGTTGGTACAGGCCTCTCCCGTCGTGCCGTTGCTATGCGCGTATCCTTCTCTGACAAATTGAAATATTCCGCATCTGAATACTGGAGACGAGACTTGTATCCTGGTTGCCCGGCAAGCCATTGGAAGAATCGTTTCAGATGTGACAGTGTCGCATTCAAGGTTGCTTTACTGAGCTTCTTTCCAGACTGGAGGCCGTTTTGCTCGGCAAGATGCTTCTTAAAAGCAACCGCCTGATGGAAGTGGAAAGACTTGAAGTCGCGATGCTTTGTATAGACCTCGAATCGATTTAGCGCCTTGGCGACTGCGTCAACACTCGGCTCGCTCTGGCGCTTCGCCTCCTTCAGGAAGATGAAGTATTGACGCTTGATTCGCTCATTAATTGGGTCGTGTTTTTTCATGGTCTGATGCTTCCTATTTCAAGTCACCGTTAACGGAGGGGTGGTTACTCTCGCTTATGTGTTGCAGTGCTTGCGGCATCGTAATGACTAATTGCCCGCGAACCTGATCCAACTTGGTAAGGTTGACGCGCCGATAGATCATGGCGTTGCAGTCTGGACAGATGCCTATCAGATTTCCCTGTGTCCCGGTCAGGCTCTCATAATCTGCCATATCCCCGGCTGGTGATTTAGGTTCACGGCACCGAACACAGTAGATTTCTCCTGGTTTGCAGGGATGTTTGTTCTTTAGTCGCCGCGCTTGAAGAAATTCAGATAGGTCACGACCAAGAATCAACATCGGCCGCCTGTTGTCGGTAGTCGGTAATCCCTGTTTGACCCACGTTCGTACAGTATTCTTGTGAATACCGAACAAAGCGGAAACTTCCTCCACAGTGTAATTACGATGGATCTTAGCGAGGCGAGGATTTGGGCGTCGTTTTCTCATCACTCAGCCAAGACACCGTGCCGCTTGGTAACAGAATGTGGCAGCTTCATTCAACGGCCTCACGGCTTGCCTTAATCTGCTTTTCCAGCCAGCCCTGGATCTCTGAATCAATCCAGCCAACAGCCCTGCCGCCCAGAGATACGGGTTTAGGAAATTTGTCTTCCGAAATGCGTAGATAAATTGTGCTGCGGGAAAGCCCGGTGCGAGCCTTAACAGTGGGAAGCCTTAGAATTGTAGTAGCCATGTTTGCGCCTCCTGGGGCGTTGCTGAACATGGGTACCGATTGTTATGCCATGCCTAGTGTTTGAATAGCTGGGCAGGTTATGAAAACTCCCCTGAGAAATTAAAGTCTGGGTAGGTAGGTTTGCCGGTAAAGGGTGGGTAGGTTTGAATTGGTGCTGGAATAATGCCTATATCGTCAATAGAGTATGGGGCGGGATGATTATCCGCCGGGTGTTTTTGGTGCACCACCACCTGGATTCCAGTTAGCCACTTTGCTGCAATCTTCAATAGCCTGGTTTATAGGATTTCCATCTGTGTCTGCCAATCCAAATTCTGCTGCGTGTTCTCGGATCCACTTATCAATGGCCCATTTCACACTTTTCCCTTTTGTTATTGCGCCCTCGTCTGTTGCCAACCAAGCATGCACAGCCGCTGCCAACTTGGGGGCGTATCGGGGATTATTTGGGTCGAGGTAATCCGGTGTTTCGGTCGTGGCCGGAAAGAAAAAGCCAGAACTGAGTCCGCGGCCAGCCAGCCAAGCACGAAGCGAATCAACATCTATCCTTGATTCCTTGATGTCTATCGAGTCATCAATTGGACCATTAATGTTTCCGTTGATGTCATACTCGAAAATAGGAATGAGTTTGCCAGTAATTACTTCCCGCCTCAGCGCATTTGAAATAGCAGCTTTAGCAGCCTCATAGCCGATGGGGCGTTCGTCTGGCTCCCAATTTTCGATAAATTCTTGTGCTGCTGATGGATCCTCACCAGCAATGAGTAGTGCCGCCTGGACTACGCTCAATTCATCACACAATCGCCAGTAATCCAGTCCTTCCATAATATCCACCTCTCGTATTCACCCTAGAGTTAGAAGGCCGTGCGACATGGGAAAAGTGACCCAAATTCGGTTCTGATGGGTGCAAATCAATCCCTTGGATTGTATGGGACTTCACAGTACATTCACAGTATATTGCTTGAGGGGAGCGTTTTTTCAGCGCGACGACAGCTGTCAGCTCGATTTTTCAGGATGGTTTGACGTTAATTACACTTTTTGCGCAGCTTGGGTTTCTGGCGGGGTAGGCGTCGCTGTGTGTTCCATTTCAATAGAACCCAGCCGAGAGAATAATTGGCTGCCTGAACCAATTAACTGAAAAGGAAATTTTAAGTAGCATGCTAACAGGATCTATTCGTAACCAAGTTGACCAGGTCTGGAGCACCTTCTGGTCGGGCGGGGTCTCCAACCCCCTCTCCGTTATCGAACAAATCACCTATCTGTTATTCGCCAAGCGAATCGACGACATCCACACCGCCAGAGAAGCCCAGGCCAATCTGTTGGGGGAGAAGATCGAAAACCCTATCTTCATGAAAAAGCAGGATCACCTGCGCTGGTCCCGTTTCAAGGACTTCGAGCCAGAGCGTAAGTTCAACGTGTTCAAGGAC
>SDBS01006819.1_pt1 | contig 11097 bp, 8 predicted proteins | sample 2277091 | NCBI WGS metagenome assembly SDBS01 (sample SAMN10404972, study PRJNA504765) | marine sediment metagenome | isolation source: marine sediment core GS10_PC15, 163 cmbsf | place: Arctic Ocean: Southern Knipovich Ridge | collected 2010 | reverse complement strand
ATTTAGAAATGTCTTTCAATGATTTTTTTAGAAAAAAGGGAAATTACGAGATTTTGAAACTTCTTAAATGCAAGGGTCGAAATTATAATTCTATAAAGAAAGAAATTACTAGTGTATTTTCTGCCAGAACTTTAGATTTTCGTCTAAAAGAACTTGTCGAATTAGAGCTGATTAAAAACAGTGTTATAGAAGATGTTCAATTAATCAGGAAAAGATATTCAACCCTTTTTCAGTAATATCTTTGTCTTCTAATTTTTTAGAGTAAATATTTGGGAAGTACTTTTCAATTATCCCATAAATCTTCACATTCTGCCAGGCACTGTTTAATTGCCTTAATTTAAATCTTCTAAACAATACATAATTTAGTTTTAAAAATGTTTTAGCCACATCATCTATTAAGATATAAAAAATTCCATGATTTTCCTTACCTATATTTTTTCTTAGGATGATTAAAATGGATTCAAAAATAATTGGTTTATAACTTGAAGTAAAACGTTTTTTTTGAAAAAATCTTGATATTTTAAAACTAATTTCTTCAAGGTTGTTTACTTTTTCCATTTAGAGACACGATGTTAACGCGTTTATACAATAAATATGTTAGATAAATTTATTCCAGATTAATTTAAATTACTTTTTCTTTAAATAATTTGATGTTTATAACAATGCAAAACATAAGAGACAGTAAAAAGAAATGAAAATAAAAAATGTAAATCTTATTGACAAAGTCATTAGGGAAAACTACTATCGCTCAGCCTTGCCTCCTTCAATGGGCCCCAGCCGCCCTATTAAAAGGTTTTTTGAATATATATCAGAGAGAAATATAAATATAGAGGCAGTTTTAGATTATGGTGCGGGAAAACGCCGGGATGCTGAGTTTTGCATTAGGAATTTTAGTTCATATACACCTCATGATATTTATAAAGAATTTAAAATCCAACAATCAAAAGAGATACTCAAAAAACACTATGATCTTGTAATATTCAATTATATTCTAAATATCTTGATTCCGGAAGATAGATGCCATATTGTAAATGAAATAAAAGAATACTTGTCAAAAGGTTCGATAATTCTATTAGCTGTAAGAACAATGGCCGAGATTTGTGAAGTCAAACCAGCATGGGTTAATTATCAAGATGGATGGATAACTTCAAGAAAGACTTTCCAGCATTTTTTTAGTAAGGCAGAAATACACGATTTATTTCAAGAGTATTCAAGGAGAATAGTTAATTTAGGAAGAGGCGCTTTTATATTATTCCATAATTCTTCAAAATTACAAAATTTATATCATTCTTAACTTTAAGATCAATCAATCTTCAATTTTAGATTTGCTTCTTTCTATCTAAAATCAAGATCTATTTATGAATTTTTTATATGATGCTTATCCACCATCTACCTAGAAAAAATTTAAATTTTGAAATTATATCTTGCTTAAGCTTCTTAATAGCTCGAGTGCGTTCTCGTTTAATTTTATTGATGTACTAGAAACAGGATCAGCATACTCACTTTCTTTTTTTAGCCAATTAAAACCATTTTTAACTTCTTCGTCTCTAAAATTAGTAATCTTTCCTTTAAGGTAATTAAAAGTAGTTTGCCACTTATATCTTCCAGCTCTTCTATACATAAAAATCAAAATATCCTCTATAACTGGAGGATACTCTTTCTCTTCAGTTAATTCAGTAGTAGTAATTAATTCAATTTCACCAGAAGTGGTTACATTTGTTGAATCTAAAGTTGTCTCTACAACAGTTTTATCTACTGAAATTTTTTCGAACGAATCTATTGGGGGTTGAGGAATTGGAGTGGTTGATATTTTTGGTAATTTTTTAATATTGTCAAAAAATTCTCCTATGTCTATTCCTAAGCTATTTTTGAGTAAGATTTTAACATATGAAGGATTTAATTTTTTATTAAAAATATCTTCATAAAAGACTAATAAAGATAAATAGGCTTGTTGTGATTTCGTTAAAGGATATACTCCCCCAATACGTTCAGGATATTTTTCTTTTAATTCATTAACTAAAGATTTTGTGAAATCTGTAGTTGTCACAAAATGTACAAAATCAATTTCCTTTTGTTCTAAGAGATTTTTAGAAGTCTCTACATGGCTTCTTAAAACACTACTTTTTTCTTCATATATTTTTACTTGAAATTCAATTTTTTTCATTTCTCCGATGTTGTATTTAGAAGATAATGTTAAAAGTACATCTGGTCTTGTCATTTTGTATTTATTATTTACTTTTATTTTAATTTGGGGATTATTTTCGACTCTATAAATTTGATAATGCGATTCTGATTTCAAAATTTCAAAAGCCTTTTGTAGAGCCTTTTCTACCATATTAGAGCGCACGCCTGAGGTTTTAATTTTTTCACTCCATAACCTATTATATAATATATCTATCTCGTAGTCGTCCAAAGTAATGTCTTTTTTAAATTTCTTCATTATACTAAACGCGTTAGAGATAAACTCAACTTTTTTCCTTTTCTGAAACTCCTCCCATAAAGTATTAAGATATATTTTTAAATTTCGTATATTTTTAGCAGATATTCTATAGAGATATTCAATTGCCTCTGGACTGAAAGGATATAATGAATAGTTAATCGGTAAAGTAAGAGAATTTTCATTATATAATCGCTCCAAATGCTTTTTAACAATTTGATTAATTTGGGCTAATTCTAAAAACCGTAATGAAATATTAGTTGAAGAAAATAAACCTAAAAATTGATTGTAATAGTCGCTATTCTTTAAAAAAGATATAAATTCCATCCATGTCGAAGAGGTCCCAATAATTACTAAAAGCGTCCTACTAATTTTGTTACGGAAATCAAGAAGCATGCTGATAAAATTAATAAATTTATCTTCTTTTTTGGAACCCAACAATGATTCTATATTATCAATGCCAACGATTATACCTACTTGCTTTTTTCCATATAACCATCCTATTAGGTTCATTATTGTATTAAAAATTTTTGACGCATCTGTTTTATTTTTAATAATTTTGCCCTCTCCAATTTCCACGGCACCTAATTCATTTACTGCTCTGAATGAAATATCAAAATCCGGATATAATACTAACCATAATTTTTCTAAGAAATGCCAATCGAAATTAAAATCTTCTTTCGATCTTAAAACCCTATAGTAATTCTTTACAATATCAATACACTCTTTATATATCTCAAGGTTGTTGGCTAAGGTAGTATATTCTTCCATATGTTTAACATTTTTTAGGGGATTTTTTCCATGGTATTTGGCTTCTATTATTTCTAGAAGCTTTTTTAAAGTGTAAAAAGATAATTCATCAAAAAATGAACTTTTTCCTAAGTTTTGCATTATTTCATTATAAATATATAAAATATTGCAATATTCAGGATCTTCTGGGGCATCTAAGAAAACTGCATCAAGTTTGTAATCTTCGTATAAATCTATTAATCTATATTTTTTTTGTTTAATTGATCTAAAAATATGACCATAAAGAGTTGATTTGCCACTCCCTCCAGCACCTTCAATATAAAGTGCAATACAACTATTATTTTCAACCACCCTTTTAATTGTTTCAACAATTATTTTAATCTCGTCAGTTCTACCAACAAATACTTCTGGAATACTACTTTTTGTAGTTGTTTGAAGAATAAAAGGACTAGGATTTCTTAATATGATATTATCAATTTTTTCTTTATCTGGAAATGATTTCTTTGAAAAAATTCCTTTTTTTTCCATATTATTTACCTTAAAGTTAATTTAATCTAAGACTCTTATAAGTTTAAAAACATTTCCATAATTATCTCTTATAGAAAAATCTTCTTCGCTAGTGCCTGATTCTAGCTGAATTTTATTTGCGTTATTAAGTTTCATTAAGAATTTTGAAAAATTTTCTATAGAGATATAATAATCTTTATTAATCTCATTGTACAAATCTCTTAAAAGTACTTTTCGAATGCCTAGCATCTTTTTTGAGAGCTCCTGAATTTTTTGATAAATAATATCTAATAATGTCTTTTCATTTTTAATCTTAAACTTGCTCTTATGACCTGATTTAATTCCTTTAATATCCTGTTCTAACATATTTAGACGACTTTCGATATTTTCGAGTCGTTTAATAATAGTTCTTGAGATCTCAGCGTTTTTAGTGGAACTAATTTTTGTTTTTGATGGTTGTATTTTTCCTGTACAACTTTCTATATGTTTCTTATAATACGTTCCCTGTGTTTTATATGTTTTTCCACACTTAGGACATTTAAATGACATTTATAATTCACCAAATTTTAATGTAAAAGATTTCTATCTTTTTAGATTTGAAAGGATTATGGTATAATTAAAATCACGCACTTATAATTAAAACTATTAAAGAAGTTCTATTTATATATTTCTTTAAAAATGTGATGTTAGGATTTAATATTTAAGTGATATATTCTTCAGCCTTAAGGGGTAATAGCCGATCAGATTCAATGAGCTCCATTTCCCGCGCCCTCTCATTGATCAACCATAATTCGTAAAAAATTTCTTTATTAGATTTATTCTGATTACTTCCTGGTAAGCGTAATATACAAGATTGCATATCATCCAATATTCCATATACAAAATCTTTGGATAAAATCGCCCAGAAAGCTTCTAATTTCATTAACTTAAGATAGTTCTGTGGCTCGTATTGTTTGCATTTATATTTAAAATGAAATACATTTGTATCTATAATATAAATTGGCATTCCACAGAACATACATCGCTTTAAATATCCTTTTACTTTTAAATATCTTGGTTCCTCCAATAAGTAGAATTGGAATTTTGTAGGTCCATATCGAACTTTAAATCCACTATTACAATTAATTTTGAAGATTTTATCATCTTCTCGGGAAATTTTATTTAATTGATATTTAATCTTGGAACGTGTCCATTCTTGCGAAAAGTACTGTCCCTTTTGATAGAATAAGTTGGATCTTATATAATCTAATATTTCTGTTGTAGCACAAGGTCCGGATTCTAATAATATTTGTTCGATTATACTCGTAATCAAAACCTTCTATTCATTTAAGTATGAATATTAGAATTCTTATTATTATTCAATATATTTGAATAAGTTATGTTTTTTTTCCTTTTATTGATTGTTCTTCACTTTAGATATTATTGTTTTAAGTTTATCTCTGAAGCCCTCTTCAAATATAATGTCATTTCCTATTACGCTGTATCGAATGGAGTTAGATTTAATGAACCGTTCATGAGTGCGTGATTTCTGTCTATATTCTATATACCTATCATTCGTTATTATATAGGAATTATGGTCAAGAGCATATTGGATGATGAACCAATCATCATCTCTTTCTGCTGGAGCTTGATTAATCGTTCTTTCCTTAAGGAGTGTTTCATAGAGATGCTTATCTCGATCAGGAATATGATGCCGTAATCCTGCACCGAAAATGATTAATATATTTTTTTCGGGAACGCCTAATTTCTGGAGTTTTTTCTTACACTTGACAACATCCCGAATAGAAGCATTTTTAGAATTTGGATTATCACGAGCTATATTTGACCCATCTAATATAAAAGAAAATGCTAATTCCTCATCTGAAAAATCCGTTGGAGAGACAGAACTATTAAAATTTTGTATCCCTCCAAAATTTTTATTTAATTCTCTTCTTCTTTCCTTAGGAAAATGTATTTCTTGATAATATCCACGGGTAGACACTTCATTTTTAAAAGTTTGAAGTATCTCAAGTTGAGATTCGAGATCTTTAATATTTGATGAGATGCCTTTCTTTTTTTCTTCCTCAAGACTCTTCTCTACTATTGCGGTCAATCCGTGTAAATCATCTTTCAATGGTAAAATATTAATAAATTTTGTAATACCTTTCTGTTGAACCATTTGCTCTTGAAATTGATATAAATTCTGACTATGCTCATGATCCAGTAAAGCGTATGACTCATCTAAAATAACAATATTATATTTTGCAATATTGGCCGTCATTGATATTATAGAACGGCAGTATGCATAAGTTTTTTCTCCACTTGAAAACTCTTCAAGATCTCGGGTTTCTTCTAGGCCTCCTGGAGTTTCAAATATAATAGTTTTATCGGCAATTTCAAATCGTTTTATCTTAGAATAATCTTTAAATACATATTCAAAGAATTCTGGTCTTCCGTATATTTTTTTGAAGATATCATCAAAATGAGTGTTAATAATTTTCAGATGGGCATTATTTTTTGGTTTTACACCTTCCAATACTTTTATTATATCATTTTGTAAAATATTAAGCCGAGTATGAAGATTATTTGTACTATCTAAATATTTTTTTAATTTATTATTGTGAGCTTTAAAATAATCTAAAAATTCACCCACTTGAGTATATTTAAATTGTTCAGCTGCTTTCCTTATATTTTGTAAGATAGGGTCCAAGTCGTTTTTAGATTTTTCAATATTTTTTTTTGTTTCTTTTTCTCTCTGTTTATCTAATATTAATTCATTGGAACTTTCTTTTATTTCTTTATCAACTTTAGAAATTTCTTTATTACATCTCTCTTCAATTGCTTCAGTTTGGTTGATTATAATTCCGTATTTTTTTAGTTTATTTATTAGAGAAGTTTGAGAAGGAATTTCTTTAACATCTTCTATTAATTTCTCGAATACCCCCATTTTATTCTTAGAATCTAAAAGATCTTTTCCTAAATTTTCAATAATATTTTTCTGATCTTTTTGCTTGTTTTCTAAGTTAATCATTTTTGTGTCTAGAGCTACAAAACTATCTAAATTTGAACCTTTTTGGTTTATGCGCTTCTCTAGTTGTAAGATACCTCCTTGTACTGTGGCATACTCAGTTAAAATTTCAAGAATTTTTCTGTTTTTCTTAATATTTTCATTGTACTCTCGAACTTTATTTTGGACTTCTATCAAATCTTTATCTTGTTTAAAAGTAAGATTATTTTTGTGCAAAATTTCAAACAATTGTTCAAAGGAAAGAAGTATATCGTTCTTTCCTCCAATTTTAACTTTAATTAACTTTTCCTTCCCAAAATCACAGGAACTAGCTTTGCTACATATATCCCTTAGTTGAGTCAAAAAGTTATTTATTTCAATTATTCTCTCATTTTCTTTATTTATTTCCTCAATACTTACTTTGAATCTCTTAATTTCTTCTTGATTAGATTTAATGCTATTTTCTATTTCTATCTTTATTTTTTCTTCTCCTAAATTCACTAATTTTAATTTGGATTCTGAATTCAATTGTTCCTTGAGGCGTTTTTCTTTAGTTCGCAACTTTTTAATTTTTTCCAAATCTTTTTTGGTTTTCTCATCAAATTGGTTTTTAATTTCGTCCAATTTCTGTTCTATAATTGATAATTCCCTATATTTGGAATCTATTTCTCTCTGTGTTACTTGAATCCTTATCTCTTCTTTTTTTTTATTCTCATTTAAATCCTCTATATTATTAGTGCTTATAAAAATTAATTTTGGCAGTAAATCTAATTTCCTTTTGAGAATTCCTAAGGTTTCCTCTCTATTTCGGATGCTATTTTGTAGATTAGTCATTCTGCTTAATTGGTCCTTGTATTTCTCCTGTAAATTATAATAATTGTCTATTAACTCCTCTTTTGCGTTTTCTTTTAACCATTCCTGATATTTTTCTAAAAATTCAATTATTTGCTCCAATTTTTTTAGTTTTTGATTAATTTTGGCAACTAATAAATCTTTAAAGAAAATTATTTGTTGGTGAAGACTTTCATTACCTCTTATTGTTCGGATATTGATATTTTTTCTAAATTCATCTAAATCGATTTCTTTTTTTCTCTCTTTTTCTAAATTATAAAATTTTCCAAGCGAAAATGGATTTATTCTATTTAAATTTTCATCAAATTTACATAAATGTGGTTTTAAATTTACTTCATAAAGCAAATTGCTGTTATTTTTAAATTGAATATCACAAGAGTCGATTATGTTAGCCAATTTTTGGAATCGATCCTTATTTTCAAATGTGTAATTTCCTGAAGCAATTTCAAGCAAAGTGGCGGCCATTGATTTTCCAACACCATTTTTTCCATGAATCGTGATTATATTCTCTGGATAAATAATTGGAATAGTATTTCTCCCTTGAGTGTTGAGTTCTATTGTTAATGTTTGACTTAATTCCGGATTCACTTTTACGCTCCTCTAAATACTACTAAATTTCCTTATTATCTAGATACTCTTTAAATTGTTCATTAGATATATTCTTAAAATCATCAAATTTAACAAGAGAATCCAAAAATTCTTGATAAATTCTTTCCAATTTGAATTCCCCCATTGTTTTTCGAATCAGTGCATCTGTAATTTCCTCATAATCCATAATAATTTAACCAAACTTGATTTTTTGAGATTTTTCTGTCTAAATTTTTCTATGATTTCATTATTTAATACTTTTACAATTTTATTTATTTTTTTTAAACTATAAAAATTTATCCCCTTCAAAGAAAGATCTGAAAAATAATAGAAAAAGGCGAACTTTTTTTCACTTTTTACTTTATTTCTTACCTTTCTTAAGAAACAATATGGAAATAAGGCGAGCAGAAATCCTTGATAAAATTTTCGATTGGCTTCCTAACTCAGAGGGTTTTATAACTAAAATAAAACCCATTTTAATATCAAAAGATTCTAAAGGCGACTTTAATCCTATTGCATTACTCAATAGATTTGCATATACGATCGTTGACCAACAACGAGATGTAGAATCAATTATCATACCGATCTGGAATACAATGCTATATTATGGAATGAATCAGGATTTTCTCACAGATTCTACTTACGCTTCAGAATTCGTCTCTTCTATTTTTCAAGCTTTTGGACATCAACAATACCACACAAAAAAACAAATTAAATTGCAAGGGAAAAGAATGGGCTCACGAACTGATGCATTCTTGAAATGTTATAGAGAGAGAAATGCAAACGAGTTCAGAGATTTGCTGGTAGAGAAACAAGAAGAACAACTATGTATGACATAATTGTTTATAAAATTCTCCTTTTTTTGAATTCCAGCAATAATTCATCATTATTTCTTTCATTCTTTGAGGGATGAAAGTACAACACTCCTCAAACAATTAAATCCCTATATCTATAGGGACTAATTCTATCATAAATATCATAATATTTTAAGTTAAAAAAAATTCGTTGATTCTTGGAAAGATGTAAGAATTCTTACATCATCGCATGATTTTATTACATCTTTCATTTGAGCCTGTTTTCCATTAACAAGAACCAAAATTGAATATTGACTTAAGATACTCTTCAATATGATATATAACTAATTTTTCTCCAGATGTAGCTGTTGGAGGAGGTTTATTTAGTATTTTATTAATGTTATTTTTATCGGTAAGTTTTCTAAATCCCACTCTTTATAATATATGACATTGACATTGACAAATTTTCATTTGAATTTCTGCATAGTTGCATCTAAAAATAAACATTTATAAATTTTTACCGATACAAATAAAGTGTAAGTATTTTGATAAAGAGAGGGAACATAAACGACAATTAATAAAATCGGTAAACTAGATCGAATCAAAAAAATTCACCAGCTAGGGGCAGGACCTCAATTATGGTTTTTTTTGGATCGAAAAATCATAGGTAATATTAGGGAATATGATAAAAATATAAAGGAAAATCCAGAAAAGACATTAGGAGTTTATGCTAATGAAGAGAACAATCAAAAAATATCAGATATATTCAAAAACGATCTTCAATCTTTGATAAGAAGTAGTCAGCCACAAATAAGAATTCTGCTTGGAGATAATGGTACTGGTAAATCTACTCATTTAGAATATTTCAAACAATTATTAGATTCTTATTATCATAATATTTATTTCTTCTTTGAAATAGATCTAAGACATATTGCTGAAAAGACGGAACAGGGATTATGGTTAGCAATTTTTAATCAAATTTATGAATCATTGTCTAAGAGAATAGATGTAATTGAAATCTTAAAAAATTATGATGTGCGATCATTACGTAAAATCTTTAAAAATTCAACGATCGCAGAAAATTTAAAGAATTTTGGCCAAGATCCCTCTGAGAAGTATTTTTATAGCGAAGAATTTCAAAATATTTCCAAAATTCAAGCCTTTTTCAATGGGATTATTGATATTCTAATGGAAAATAAAATTCTGACGATAATTGCTATTGATGAAGTCCAGCAAATCGAAAAATGGGGAGAACCCGTGTTTCAAGCATTTTTGGAATCTTTTGTATCTTCGACATATGATAGATATATGAGATCTTCGATGGATGCTCGTCTTTTTTTTATCTTATCTTTTCTTATAAAGAGCCCTGCTTCACGTGAAGATAAATATACATTCTTAGAGAAATACAGTCCCGGTTTTGTATCCAGAATGAAGGGAAGAGAAATTATGTTCCAAAATTTTACAGAAAAAGAACATAAAGATGCATTAAAACTCTGTGCAGATATAACCAATCTAAATTCTCAAGAAAGAAAAAAATTTGAAGCTGAGACAAAATCAAAGTTAACATATTGGATGACTAGAAATAATCCCCGAGAATTTGGAAAATATATACAAGAAATTTATAAAAAACAGGGGCTCCTTGAATTTACGCCATCTGAAAAGCGTCAGATCTATGAAAAAGAAGGTAGAGATTATATTAAAACCCTCCTTGAGGAAAGGGGTTTCACTTATATAGCTGATCAACCTGAAAAAGTTGAGGGGTATAATATTGATGTATATGCTGAAACAAAGCATCGCACTATAATTAAAAAGTGCGCTTTTGGGGAGATTAAAACAACGCAAAGAAAATCTTTAAAGCGTCAGGTAGAAACTTTTTCAAATTGGTTAAAGGTCATAAAAAATACAACTCTTTATAATCATGCAGATAATTATTATTTTTTTATTTCACCATATGATCCAACCTCAGCTACTCAAGAAATATTGGATCAATATTCTATTGATTGGATCAAATTCCGACCTCCATTATTCGAAGAGGGAGATGGAGATGAAGATGAAGGAAACGGTGATATTACAGAAGAAACAACTCTTAGTAGTTTAAACATCTCTGGATTAGCTCAAACTAGATTAGGTCATTTAAAGAAAAAAGGAATAATAAAGATAAAAGATCTCAAGGAAGCAAATTT
>SDBS01006818.1_pt1 | contig 11099 bp, 9 predicted proteins | sample 2277091 | NCBI WGS metagenome assembly SDBS01 (sample SAMN10404972, study PRJNA504765) | marine sediment metagenome | isolation source: marine sediment core GS10_PC15, 163 cmbsf | place: Arctic Ocean: Southern Knipovich Ridge | collected 2010 | reverse complement strand
TCTGACATTAAGGATGTCACCATTGATAGCTACGAGATCCTCAAGGCTCACTTGTTCTGTTCTAAGACCAACCAATCCAAAGAGCTCAAGCGAATGAAGAAAGAACATGATATGAAGATGATAGGACTCTTCCGCTGCATCAACAATATCTTCAATAACTTCGTTCCTGATGATGATATCGATGCTGATAGCTACGAGACATTCCGACAGCGACTCATCATGGAGAAGAAGTCACAGATGATGGATCAACAGCTTGATGAAAGCAATGAAAATAAGGATGTTAAGATGCAGTTCTAGAGCTCACGATGGGAAGCTGTCTAGTTAAGAGTTACTAGTATCATATAGTAGTGGTCTTTTATATACAACATACATTCTTTTAAAAGGTCTTTCTAGTAGATGTGTGTTATGATGTGAGATCCATTCTAATACTATCATATATAATTGTGGATACGATATGATCATCCTCTATACTTTCACATAGGCAGTGACACACCTGAACTAGGTCTTGATCATATCACTATATAACATCTTCATCTATATGATAATCGTATTAAGTAGTGATATATCTAGATCAGATCTTGACTCTTTTACATTCTCTATGAGAGTTTTAATGTCTGTTCAACAAGCTAGGTAACAACTCCATTGTATCAGCATCCTTATTCCTAATCATCCCATAAAAATGTTTTCGATCACAGAATAAGAACAGTCTCTTCTTGGCCCGAGTTACAGCTGTGTAAAGTAGATTGTTGGTCAAGAAGTTTCTGTATGTCTTAGGATCATCATCTCCAAGGTATATAAGAACATTATCATACTCCTGACCTTCAGACTTGTGTGTTGTTTGACAGTATGCTGTAGTAATGTTCTTAGTCTTAGTCTTGGACTTGACGTCTCTGGTAGAGAAGTCTATCATCTTAGTTCCAAACTTGATGGATATGGCATCTTTCTTGAAGTACGATACTATTCCTGTTTCACCGTTCATAATCATAGAATCATAATCGTTAGTCGTCATCATGACTTTTTCATGTCTACTCCAACTATTTCCCCAATCATCAATCACAGAGTCTTTCCCTGATAGGAATAGAGACTTTAATAGCTTATTGAACATATCTCTGTACCTATTGAATGCAACGATAAGGGTGATATCCACAGGTTTGCTACCTTGTGCGACTAACGCTTTAATACATGAGACTATCTTGGAAGGATCCGGACCAAACATGAATACATTCTTGTTTGAGTTGACTATTAGATTAAGTACCTTCTCGCGATGATTATAACTATGGTTCTGATAACATGATTTATTATCATCACCACTAATTCTGTTACCATTATCATTCATGTGATTGTAATTGCCACCGTACTTGAGTATGTAGTCGGACAACTCTAGGATACCCTGACAGTTTGTCCTATACACTTTCTTTAATCGCATGTGATTGTTCCCGACAGATCTAACTAGATGTTTGAACAGCTTACCGTGATCGATAGGAGTGAGCTGATTGCTATCACCAACGAATATGACTTTGTAATCATGTGTAAAGCATTTGAAGAATGTATACATTAGGTTAGTAGATATCATACTAGCTTCATCTATAATCAAATTCTTAAAGCCGCCTCGTTTTTGTGCCATGAGAAGATGCATAGTGTATGCATCTTTGATTCCAACCTCTTTAATCCTAGCTACTGCTTTACCTGTAAAAGATGCAACGACATATGATATTTTATCTGCTTCAAATGTCTTGATTATCTTACCGATTAATGTTGTCTTCCCAGTGCCAGCTGAACCTGATATTATCTTATGACCTGCAAGTCTATCAAATACATGTTTCTCCATCTCGTACATGTAGTCGAAGGTTACATATCCATTCGAGCAGACTAAATGATAATTAGATGCCTCCTTCACTATGAGATCTCTGTTGGAGAACATGTAAAGACTAACACAGGTATTCTTTCTGTTGATGGATTTGTGTATCTGATTAACAACTGCATTCATTGCGATATCGGCTTGAGTAGGTATTATATGAAGACATTTACACAGTCTGTACAGATACTTCAGATGGATGGGGAGGGAGAATGGATTATCGAATAATCTCTTATAGAGAACATGTGAATTCATATTGATACATATCTTATCCAGAGAGTACATCTTAAGCCTTCTCTCGTTGATCAAGATATTCCATTTCTTAAAGAATAGGGAAGTCTGGTATGAGTTGATCAGGCTAGATGGAAATGGTGATATTTTATGGTAGTTTATGATATTCCAGGTCAGTTCAGACACTACATTAGCTAGATTATCTCCATAGATGTCTTTGAGGTAATTGAAGAATGCTCTAGGCTCATTGACTTTAGATTGATTGATGATGTACATGATGAATTTAGCTGGTACTTGAAGGATATAGATAGGTTCGACATCGGTAGTATACGAGTATTCGATATCGGTAGGATTACCGTGAGCATATACTCTCATGTTGAGAGTCTGATGCAGCTTCATGATAGTTTTACATGTGATGGTGAGTTTGTAAGTTAGATTACCATTCAATATTGTTAAAACCTTGCCACTTACATAGTCTATTGTTCCAGATAGGTACGTCATGATTTTTTGGTGAGATGAGCTTTAGGAGTAAGGGGTTGATAGAGCGTGATCAGTCACTATCGACAACGCTTTAAGAGCCATCAGAGGAGAAGCCTCAAGATTATCAATTTTTAACTTAAATGTATACATTCATAGATTAAACTACGATCAATATTGGACTCACACACTCCCACTTCAGCCCCGCATGACTACCACGAGTATTAAGAAAACGCAGTATCAGAGTAAGAGACAGAAGATAGTTGATGAGAGTGACAACTTCAAAAATGTCTTCTCAGATATATTCAGAATATGTGAGAAGATCGAGAAGAAGCACAACACATATGGAAGCATAGAGTCGAAAGAGACAGTGGAGATAGCTAATTTGAACCTATATAAAGAGATATGGAATCATCCCGAGAACAGCAGCGAAACTCATAAGATCTGGCTTAATGAGATCTTCATCGCTAATAAGAAGATCATCCTCAAGAATAGCAACAAAGACGCATGGCTGAGAGACTCTAACAAGTATAATGTTCTTATATTTGGTGGTAAGAGTAATAGATCTAAGCCTTATAAGATCGATCTCTGCTACTTCTACAGACATGCGCATGACATTGCAAGTAGAGTCAAGAAAGAGGAGGATGAGGAGAATGCAGAGGATGGTTTTGATGAGGTGAGATTGCCTATGAGAAACTGCCACATCAGGCTTCGATATTGGCTATATCGATGTTTCGCACTCACAGTGACGGATGAGAAGGATAGAAAGGCCGTCAAGAAGCAGTTAACACAGATACGATCCATATTGGATATCGATATCATGAAGAATAATAACTCATCCATATCTAATATCATGAGTATGGCGAAGAATGTGGTTGGAAAGAGCAACTTGAGTAATATCAGTAAGAGTGTATATGATAACTTGAAGGAATCGAAGATGGATGGTACGAATCCTGACAAAATCGCTGAGGTGATATCGAAGACGGTAAAGAGCGACGGGTTCAAGAATATGGTGACCACGATGACTAGTAATGCTCAAAATGCTAGTATTAGCGAAGAGATGGAAGCTATTGCTAAAGAGTTCTCCCCGGAAGTTGCGGATTTAGTAGCACGAGATGAGGCTGAGGCTAACTCTGCTAAAGAGGAGGCTAGTAAAATAGATAATGAGGTTAATTCTGGTAAGATAAACGATAAAACTGATTCTGATGCTGATAGTAAAATGAAAAATGCTGATAAGCTGTTGAAAGATGCTGATAAGCTGTTGAATGAGGCTAACAAGATGAAGAAAGATGCTAGGAGAATCAAATATGAGGAAACCAAGAGGGTGAAAAATGCAGAGGCCAAGAAGGTGAAGGATATGAAGATAAAAATCGAGGGTGAAAATACGATTAAGATCGAGGAAATACATGATAGTGATGTTGAGTCATCATGTGAAGATACGATAGAAGAACAACCTAACGATGCTACTTCTATTGATAATGAAAATCCATCTAATGATGTTATCTCTACCAATAATGTCAATACTAGTGTAGTACAGTCCAATAATGAAGAGATAAAAGATGCTAACAAAGATAATTCTATTATAGCAGATGATATCTCTGATGATGGTGAAAGTAGAATCGACAAGCTAAAGAGTGAAGAAGATAAAGTATTGGTAGATAAACGACTAGATGATATCTCTGATGATGGTGAAGGTGGAATCGACAAGCTAAAGAGTGAAGAAGATAAAGTATTGGTAGATAAACGACTAGATGAGATTGATAGTGAGTATGTTCATACTAATGTATCCAAGCAGTTTGAGAAATCGACATCATCTGGTGAGACTCTATGATCACATATGATCGGTTTTAAAACCTTCTATCGTGATAGAAGTAAGTACTGCTAAATATTCATATTAGTATCTATGATAAGAAATCCAAAGCCATAAGAATTGCAAGAAAGATGATAATAGAGCATGTAATCTAGAATGAGAACATGATGACCACTATAAACAATGGATTGAACAAACGATGTAAAGTGGTGAAAGCACTCTATGAAGATAGAACTCATAAGGATTTCATCTCGATGGTAGAGGCTCGTAAATCGACTGATGTCTCTACTATTGGTGAGGTACTTAAAGGAAAGTATAAAACATCTGAGAAGGACGATGATGGGAAGCAATCTTAGATAAGTAGCATACTACTATTAAGGGGGGTTATGATATGAACACATTTTAAAATGCTTAATATCACATGTTGTTATAAATGTGCTTTCTGATATTCTCGTAATGTAAGGAGCCATCACTTTGAATATCAATAAATTGTAATATTTCTTTCTTGTGCTCTTTTGATAAACCATTTATCTGGGTAGCATTACTAGTAAGGATGAAAGTTGTTTGATCATTGAACTCAATAGCTAACTCTCTATTCCTTGATCCTACAGTTAATACCGCAGGGTGACTGCCAAAGTTTAAGCTCTCATGCTTATTATCTCTATTCTTACCAAAGATCTTATTAAGGTGATTGAAGGTATCTAGCAGAATATCAATCTTGATATGTTTAATCTCAGAGGAGAGATCTATGCTCTCGATACCTCTTTTGATGCTATTTACCAGATCAAAATCATCTCCTATATTATTAACTATTGTTAGTGGTATAGCTTTCCTATCGGAGTAAAAGTTCACTATCTCTATTTTGGGGCCGAATATGTCATTGCTCTGTTCGTATTCCTTTATGGAGTTATAGTTGAACTTGAAATCGGGATACAGTCTTGTAAATAGCTCATTGATAGCTTCTATACCTATCTGATCATTCACAAGTAAACTCCCTATCACATCTACGAAGTCTCCCTTCTTGGTGAGGTAACCTTCAAACTTTAGATCATCTGCATTGTCTACAGTTAGGTTGCATTTCTTGATAAAGATTGTATCTATGTTCTCTGAAGACACTTCAAATAGTTCTTTGATACGATTAAGATAGTATGTTCGTGGTTCTATCAGGAGGAAAGGATTGATGATTGTTATCGAATAGCTATCGTTCTTCAGATATACTCCTATGTATGAGTATCGACAGAAGATTCTAGTGAACAGACCTACATCATCGGATGATAGTAAGAACAGGACTCCTGATTCCATGTGTGTAATCGAGATAGGGTAGTGTATGAGATCAGATTAGTATGATAGGATTAGAGTAGTGTCTGGATTAGTACATACGTGAGCATTCAGCTGACCTAGACTCTTTCCTCTAGAGTTAAGGAAGTTTATAGAAAGTTAAATTATCAATTCAAAATGATGAATCCTGGAGAGCGTTTTAAGATTAACACTACTAGTCTAGTTGATTACATACTCAGTCTGAATGCAGCAGACCTCCCTACGGTGCATCTGCTGATAGTGAAAGGATTTCTCTTGGGATCGGACCCAAAATATCTCATCGAACTGTTTATCAAGCATTCTAGACATATATGGGGTCATATCAAAGACTCCGACGAGAAGTACTTCGTATCCAATAGCAAAGTCATCTTTGCTATCTTCTCTACGGATAAGATAGATTCTATAGTTGATCTCATCGAGAGTGAAGCCATAAGCGCTAAGTCGAAGGACGTCATCTGGAAATACTTCTCTAGCTTTGTGAAAATCAGTATTAATTATCTGTTGGAGTGTAGACCTGATGATAAGAGAGTACTCAATGAGGCACACATGTGGCAGATAAGAGTGAGATAATAATGACCTTTAAAAGAACAACTTACATGTTAATATGAGTAGTGTAATACGTTGTGATACGTTGATATTCGCTAGAAAGTTGACGCTCGATAGAACGTTGATACTTAAGCACAAAACTCATTAATGTTATGTTAAAGAATGAATACATTTAATATTATCGGTTTCTCATCAAAATTGATATAAAACACTGTTCCAGTGACGAGAAGATAAAGAAACATGGAGAACACTGCGGTCAAACTGGTTGAAAGTTTTTTAAACGAGATCACGTTTAGTTATGATCAGCAAGATGATTTCTATAGGATGTTGGATTTTCTCATTGCCGAAACCGACTTTACTACAAATACAAAGATAATTAAGATGTTGAAAAGAAAACTTCTTAGTGCTGTTGTTATCAAATTTATTCCTAGAGAGAGATATGATCATTACTTACGACTTCTCCGCATACATGATGCACTACAATTAAGATAATAAGTAACTGTTGACTGTTGTTCTTGAATTAATGTTATGAGTGGGATATTTAAAACGTAACCCATATGTTGGAATCGATTCTCTGAGTAAAAGTGATGAATTAAATAGATTTTGAGAGAACACCATGTGAAGATGACAGTACAATAAAGGAAATGATGTTATTTATCAGTCCAGCGGAAGTAGCTATATACATTCAATATATCTAGATCAGATTATCATTACAATCTCTCATATCATTATGTACCTATAGAAGTAAAATTGACCTGATCTGATAGTATGTCTTCTGTCCATAAATCTTAAACAATTAACCTATCATAGTAAACACAAACATGTATTACTGTGGCAAACCAACCAAAACTACCAAAAAGCCTTGCAAACGCAAGAGTAAGAAAAATATAGTGTGCTGGCAACATAACAATGTTCCCAGATTAATCCATGCTAAATCCAAAGGCAAACATCTATGTAGTGGAATCACTAAGAAGGATTATGAATGTGATAATTATGCTACAAAGAAAAATAGCAAAGGTAAGTATATGTGTCATATACACATGATCACAAACAATCCATGTGAAGAGAATACCCTGTCAGGACTTACCTGTCTAAACAAAGCCTATCCCAGAACAAGATACAGAAACAAACTCGACAAATATGATAATATAGTCATGCTTTGTAATATGCATGCACTATATGATCGTGATGAAAACAAACGATGCAAAGGAGTAGTACTCCTGAATAAAGCAGCTTCTAGAAGAGGAGCAAAACCGTATACAAGAGATTGTATGAACTATCCATACAAGTATGGAGATGGATATTGTCGAACACATGCTGATAAAGACATAATTAAGATATGTAAAGAAGAGGAAGCTGAAGAGATAACAGCTAAGAAACTAGCATTAAAGAACAGATTTAAACAGATAAACAAGAAGTCGTATGAGAACACCTTAGAGAGAATCAGACTTGACACTCTTCAATATAAGATAGATTCACTATTAGCTATTATGATAATGATGTGTAAAGTCAAAATGGATACCAAAAATCTCAGTCGTGAAGAGTACTTCCTTAAAGCTTATAACATTGGATACAGTGAAATGAATGATGGTGAGACTGTTGAAAGCTTCAAAAGTAAAGGTTCTAAAGCTGATTTGAAAATCCTTATTCAGCTTGTTTCAGACCTTCACGGATATATTAAACCAAAAAGTATAACACCTTTGGATATATATGACGATCTATGCACTAAAGTTATTATTACTATCTATCCTACTAAGAAACAAAGGAAGGAGGACGAGAGAAGATTAAACAAACCACCGAGCATTCACTATGTCTATAATAATCTTCTCAGGGAACGAGAGAGAGAAAAGACTATTACCAATAATAGGAAGATCAAATATGATGATCTTCCTATGTCTGAACCATTAAAGTGTAATGAGAATGGTTCAGAAGCAATCATTGTACTTCCTAAGGAGGAATGGAATGTACATAATGATACACAAGATTACTATAGTGATGACTTCACTATAATGCTTCCTAAAGATAGAGAACGAGATAAAGGAATCGATTACAGAGATAGATTACTTAAGACTTACAGTGATATTGAGAAGTACAACAAGCTGTCTCGAGAGCATCTTGAAGAAGAACTATGCGAATACTGTAATGATGATGATGAAGAATACTGTAATGATGATAGCGATAATGAAGATGGCAAGATATGTCATAAATGCAAGGGTACTGGAACTACCCCTAATCAACTTCCAAAAGATACTCAACCTTCTGACAGCACTCTACAACCATTCCTCAACTGGAATTCACCTCATAAATCAAAGGTTGAACATCTTGATTATATCATGAAACATGGACTAAAGATATGCACTGAACTAATCAATGAGTATAATGATTACATCGACAAGTGCAGAGAATACAAACAAGCACCCTGGAAGGATATTTCATTGCTTCAACCCTTTGTATTCGACTATGATGCTCCTGAAAGGTATCAAGATCATGACTAGATCAATATGCATATACCCAAATGGCTCCCATTAAGGCTAAATCAATGCCTTTTGTCACATTGATAAATCAAACCCTATCCACTGAGACATATATCACTCTCATCAAGAGGCTATAATATCAAATCATCAGAGAAGATGATATTTCTGCAGAATGATCTCTTTTGATGAAATCGATATATGAGAGAATATAGCAATAGAAAAGAAACATCTTGGTGAAATGTGAAATCAAACAATGCACGTCCTTAACATGTTCTTTGCATTTTTCCACCTCGAAGATGTCGTTCAATAGTTTGGAAAACTTTTAAAGAGTTACTCTTCATCTACATATGTGTATATCTTCACTGTTGTTTCTTCATCATCAATTGTTATATTGATGATTTCACTTCTCACTATCTTTTTGTACTCTCTGAGACTATGATTGATAATTTTCGAAAGCATCCAAGCAAAATGTCTACGACCTTTATACAAAATTCCATTTATTTTCACGTCACATTTGTTCGAGATTTGTTTCAAGACCTCTCTCGTGTTTGGATGCTCTGTCCAGTCAATATTCGCAACTTCAACATTGTTTCTCCAAATCTCACAGTTTCTCACATTTGGAGGAATACCCTCATATTCAACCAAGAAAGCAGCACTTGACTGTACTAATCCTATTTCCTTATTACTAATATTATTATAGTTAGGAATACACTTGTAATTCATCATGGAATTGTTTCCAACAGCAAGAATCGAATAACTGAATGTAACATTAAAGTAAAAAGCAAGGAGATTTTCAATTGCTTGTATGTCTTCTGCATGTCCTGTATTTAACAGGAAATAATCTTCAACGCCAAATGTGTTTTGTATATTAAACTCCACATTCTCGAAATCTCGATACACAAACTCTTCACGAAGTTCATAGTATAACTCTTTTCGTTCATCTCTTGTGAACCCATCAAGTAAAGACATGGTTATCCTTTTGTCTCATAGAGAGACAATAGCCTTTGATCAATTTCAGAAGATTCAAACCGATGATACTATTATTATGAATTGATGAGTTGATAAATTATAATATGCGTTTAAAATAATAGACTCTTGATATGAATAACGCTAGTTCAGATGTAATCCAGGAGATATTCACTAATCTCACTATCAGAGAGATATCAAAATTATGTCGAATGAATCACTATTTTAATACAATATGTGAAAAGAAGTCACTGTGGAAGAACAAAGTCTGGAATGATCATGGAGTGAACGAGAAGAGTAAAGAGACTTGGAAAGAAACAGCAAAAGATGTGTTTCTAGAGAGTAAGAGATTCTGGAGTATGATAAATGAAAATATCAAGTATTTCATGACAGATTTATCTATGATCAGGACAGGACAACTACACATCGATGTTGATGATTATGAGTTGGAAGATAAGCTTATTAGAGAATTTGAAGAGAGTCTTGTTGATCATGCTCTGGGAGAACATAAGGAATTTTATGCTACAGAACTCATTTTCAAATCTTACTACAATAATGATCATGATCTAGAATTTGACGAAGATTATTATTATGTAAACTTCATGCCCTTATTCGAGAAAGTAGCTGAATTATCTCCAGGGGGAAAGATATCTCTGAGATGGATATTAAGTTTAAATCATGTACAAGAGTATAAGCTTAACAAAATAAACGATTATGGGACAAGAAAATACAAAGATCTATGGTATGAATGGAATATTGCGTTCGATTCATCAATTGATTCTCTACGATTTCTTTACGTAGATCACAGAGATTTATTCATAGATGACACTACCGATAAGCAAAAGGATGTCGTAATGATATTGAATGATGATTAGAATTGAAAGCGAGAAATTCATGAAGTACAAACATTGAATTATGGATGTTGTTAGATAGTTTAAAATTTTCTTCACTTGACTATGAAATTGATGTAATTTTGTCAATAATACTGACAACCAAATCTACCTAATGGATCTTAATTCAGCTATCGAAAAATGGTGTGATGGGTATTTGAAAGTACCTCTCGATTACGAAGATGATAAACAGAAGAACATATCTGACAAATTAGTATATCGAGATCATACATCATGTTCAACCTCTTATTCTTTTCAAAATATATACTTGTCAAATAACAATACTTACATTGTTTATGCTGAATGTGGATGTACTGATGAAAATCGTAAAACTTGTTATACCGTATGTAAAAACTGCACACGGATGGGTTTCATCTTCAATATCAACTCCATAACATTTGTCTTCAGTTGGACATTCTGACAATATATTCATCACTTCCAACGATGAATAATGAGAATTTGAAATTGTGTCTGTAAATCTTTGTGATATTTTTGAAATTAATTGTGTCACGTATATATTCTTTGAAATACTT
>SDBS01006817.1_pt1 | contig 11099 bp, 10 predicted proteins | sample 2277091 | NCBI WGS metagenome assembly SDBS01 (sample SAMN10404972, study PRJNA504765) | marine sediment metagenome | isolation source: marine sediment core GS10_PC15, 163 cmbsf | place: Arctic Ocean: Southern Knipovich Ridge | collected 2010 | reverse complement strand
ATAGTGCTTTTACAAGAACATTATCATAACTTAAATAATGTCTATATGAAAGCGGCAACCGTAAAAGCCCTGTTATTGTGTACTACAGATGAGTTAGGAGAAAATGACGGACCTGACTTCCAAAGCGGTTGGGGGCTTCTAAATGCTGAAAGAGCAGCCGAAGTAATTACAAATAATGGTACCACCTCGATAATTAATGAGCTATCAATCTCAAATAATGAAACATTTACTGCTGAAATAGAAGTTGATGGTATGTCGCCATTAGCATTAACTATCGTTTGGACAGATCCCCCTGGAGTTCCTGTAAGTGGTTATGATAACCAGACTCCCTTACTGATAAACGATCTTGATGTCAGGATATCTGGAAATGAGACTATCTACGAACCTTGGGTAATGGTCCCTAATATCACATCTGATAATTTCACAGATGCAGCCATTAAAGGAGATAATTTTAGAGATAATATAGAAAGAATAGATATAAACGACCTGTCTGCAGGGACCTATTTGGTTACAGTGACTTACAAAGGTGTTTTATTTAATGGTTTTCAGGATTTTTCAATGGTAATTAATGGTCTTTCTGAAAATACATCTGCTCTTAGTGATATGGACAGCTTATCCAAATCTGTATTAATATATCCGGTACCTGTACAAAATGATGTACTTAATATTCGCATACCAGAAGAACTTTATTCAAAAGATTATGAAATTCAGCTTATTGATTCTTATGGCAGGCTTATAAAAACTAATGTTTATTTTGATTCACAAATTAAATTAAACCTTCCTGATCTAAGTGTTGGATTTTACTTAATCAGAATAATAATGGATAAGGGCGTTTATACAAAGCGAATTATAATTGAATGAAAAAAAGACCAAAAAGATGTTAAGACGATAAGATATTAAGATTATAAGCTATATTGGTCATCTGGTCTTATAATTTTAAACACCATAAAGAACATTGAATTATTACAACAAAAACTATAGATTATGACAGCAAGAAAAGCAAAAGCACTTTGGAATGGCACCCTGAAAGAAGGTAAGGGTGTAATGAACTTTAGCAATTACAGTGGGCCATTTACCTTTGCTTCCCGATTTGAGGAAGCTAAAGGAACAAACCCCGAGGAATTGGTAGGAGCCGCACATGCAGGGTGTTATTCAATGTTTCTTTCCGCACTCATTAGCGGTGAAGGATTGAATCTCAAAAGTATCGAAACAGAAGCAACTATAACTCTGGGAAAAGATGAAAAGGGACCCTGTATAACCAATATAAATTTGGATTGCAATGTAAATTGTGAAGGGCTAAGCCAGGAAAAGTTTGATGAACTGGCACTAGCCGCTAAGGAGGGGTGTCCTGTTTCCAGGCTTTATGCCGGCGGCACAGCAAAAATTGAACTGAATGCTAAACTGCTAGGATAAAACATATTAGATTGACACACTGGGTGACTTTGAGTTCCCCGATAAATTAATAAACATTAGAAAAAGTAGTAAATTGCAAGTAAAGCTCTCAGGTTTGCCACTGTGGTTGTATTGTCTGGAATGTAATATTCATTATAATCTTTCCCATATGCTGCCGATGTATACTCCAGCTCAAAAGCGATCCTGGTTTTGCCGGAATTTATTATTACTCTCGGTGATATACGAAATAAGGTGCTGATATCTGTTGCAAGGCCATATACATCGTTATCCGGATCAGACATTGCCTCCTTTGTACCAAGGTTCTTTAAGATTCCTCCAAAAATGCCAAACTGGATTTTGCCGTTTGTATGAACCTCTCCCCAGAATGTCATACTCTGTAATGGTGTATAGGAAAGTTCACCAGTTGTTATATTGGTAATCTCCTTAACTGCAAACCCACTTATTGCCAGGAGGTCGGAAATATTCTCACCATAACGGGCCTCAAACTTAATTGTTACCGGACTGGTTGTTAGCTTTGTGAATCCTATTGCAGTAAAACCATGTACTATTTCGTTTACTTTATAATAAACTTCTGCCGGAGCTATTCCAATCTCACTCTTAAGACGAGGGACTATAGACTTATAAGCTAATCCCCCACCAAGTATAAACCCAGTCCCTGTGTTGTCGTTTTTCGATCCGTACTGTAATTGCAAATGCATATCCGGAGTTGCAGAGTTCCTTAAATAGCTTGAAGATGGTCCGTTTTCACCAAAAGAAACATAAGCTCGTTGTGATAATGCTGCTGCAGTTAGCCTAAAACTCCCCATACTATATGTAAGCCTGATCTGCGGATTTCTGGCAAAGGATTGCAATGGAGTTCCTGTGTTAAATGAAACTGTGCCGGGATAGCAGTCTGTCACAAACAAAGGATTCCAATACTGGCCTGCAAGTACTTCAATATTTGTCCAGTTCAATTTTACGAAAGCATGCCTCAGTCTTAGCAGGTTGATGTTAAGATTGCCCTGGGCAAAAAAATCGCCCTCAATCACTCCTGAAGTTTTAGCTCCAAAAGCATCCGGCCCGCTGATTGCTACTTTCAATCTTGATTGTATTGCCAGGAAATTGAAATTAGATTTTGCATTTATATCATCCCCGTTTTCATCAAGATCCTCAGATGATGGCCATAAAAGAAAATGTCCTTCCCGTGCAGCTATCGTTTGCCTGGAATCAAAGAAAAAATCACTCTTCACAAAGCCTGAGAATTTAATGCCAAAATTTGGCTCATCCTGGGCCTTTACAATCAGAAATGAACATATAAATAGTAAGAGAAAAAAAAAGCGTTTCATGGGATTTATATTTAATATTTCTTAACCTAATTTATGTTTGTCCATACAGTCAAACAAATTTTGAACTGAAGCACAAAACAGCTTTAAATATTGTGATTTGATTCATTGAGATTTATTTGAATTTTGTTGCTTGTCATTTGTGATTCCAATTATTTTCTTATCCTTTATGGCGTTATAGACAGGCTTTAATTATCCCTCTCCGGTGGAAACAGTTTTTGAATAATATTTCTTTTCTTCAGGGGTCTGCCCAGTAAAAGATTTATGTTGTTCTCAGCATTAAGATTCCTGTCCCATAATTCAAGGGCTTTTTCATACTGTTCCACTGCTTTTTTATACTGCTTTCTTTGCCTGAACACAATGCCCAGGTTGGTATAGCATACCGATAATCTTCTGTCATTTTCAACAATTGCTTTTTCGATATCCCTGACCCTTGCTTCCAGATACTTTGTTCTTAAATCCGGATCAAGGCTTTCAAGGCCATCCATAAACTGTGGTTTTATTATCCTCCTAATTTGTTCATGTGATTTTCCGGCAAAGCTTGTTGACCAATTGTTATAAACTGAAATTGCATTCAGTACATTTATTTCAGCTAGAGTAAGCAGTGAATCAGTTGATATCCCGGAATGTGAATTATAATTCACAGGTATACTATCGGCAAACATTGAGATGGTCAAAAGTGCTGCGGCCCGGTTATTATACATAACGCCCAACTCAAATGAGCCCTCATAATGTTTTATAACTCTATAAATATTTTCAATGGAATCAAGTAGTGCGAAAAGTTTATAATAATTCCCTTCTTGCGCATAGCTGTCATACCTGGCATAAAGGTTCCTGGCTTCAGTTATCCGGGGATCAATTGATCTGTTGATATTCCCATAATACGACCTTGCAATGAGAATGCCCGTTACAACAAGGACACTCATTATCAGAACGAGTGCCCTTGTAGAACTATTTACAAAAGCTTTCATTAACCATGTACCTTTTCAACCAGGAACTTCCTTATTTCTACAGGTGTTTCCTCAGTAAGTTTTGATACAATTATATGTACAAGTATTGCTAAGGGAGCACCAATCCAGGCAAAATACCAGGCTTCAAGCCAATAACTGATAAACTCATGTGCCGGTAGTTGCAAACCAGATTTGCCGGCGATAAAATAGGTGATTGCAATTGCTGAAACAAAACCACCGGTTATCAATCCGGCAATGGCACCTTGCCTGTTAGAACCACTCCACCAAATACCCAGAAGAAACAGAGGGAAAATTGTACATCCGGCAAGCGAAAAAGCAACAGCTACAAGCTGACCGATTAAAGCGAAACTTTGAAGTGCAAGTGCCGCCACAATAATGGCCATCAGTATAGTAGCAAGTCTTGCAAATAATAATTGTTTACCGGGACTTGCATTCGGATTTATTACCTTAAAATACAAGTCATGGGCAAATGCAGATGATCCTGCTACCAGTAAACCTGAAACCGTTGAGAATGCCGCTGAAACACCACCTGCAGCAAGGAGTCCTACAATTAAGGGATGTATATCTCCAAGCTGAGCTGTATAAACCACAATAGCATCTTTAGCAAGTTTACCAACTTCAGGATTTGCTGACAATATCTTACCAAATGCTGCGTAGGCCGGTGCGCTCCAGTAAAGAATACAGATAAAAAATAATCCCCAGACTACCGACCACCTGGCATCCCTGGCCTTTGGCACTACATAAAATCTTTGAATTACATGAGGTAGTCCTGCAGTTCCTATCATCAGGGAAAAAGCTATTGCAATCCATTGAAAAAATGTTTTGCCTGTTGATGGATCCCATGGCATAGCAAACTCAGGAGAAGGCACAATTGCATAATCGTGTCCCAGTGAATTAATAAGTTCCCTGGTTTCATTGATTGGTAATCCGGAAACAACATCTGAAACAACCGATCCGTATCCAATCTGTGGTAATAACCAGAAATAATCAAATTTTGCAGTCAGTATAAACAGGGGAATAAGGAATGAAATAATTATGATAACATATTGGATCTGCATGTTTTTTGTAACACCAAGCATACCGGAGATAAGCGTATAAGTAAGTACAACTGCCCCTCCGATAATAACCGCCAGTTTGTAATCTATTCCCATAACCCATTTGAACATAAGTCCAATACCGCCAAATTGCCCCACACAATATGAAATCGATATAAGAATTGCAATAATTGCACCTGCAGCCCGCAGGCCTTTTGAATAATACCTGTCGCCTATAAAATCAGCGGCAGTATATTTTCCATATTTTCTTATCTGGCCTGCCATGAGAATCAGGAGAAGAACATAGCCACCCGTCCAGCCTACCACATAGGCCAGGCCATGATAACCTGATCCATACATAAGTGCCGCCATTCCCAGGAATGATGCTGCACTCATCCAGTTTGATGCAATGGCCATACCTGATCCCACCCTGGATATACTCCTTCCGGCAGCATAAAAATCAGTTGTATCCTTCGCCCTGAAAAATATACCAACAAGAACAAAAAGTATCAGTATTGTAATTAAAATAATTGATGGTCCAACCTTAAAACCTCCTTCAAGTTGGGTTGATGCTGTTGCTGCCTGAAGAATACTGGGGATGGATAATAATATTGCTGGTAATAATATTTTTTTCATTTCTGGAGTTTTTATTGTTTAAACAGGAAAGACATTAATCTTCTATACCATATTTCTTGTTAAACATGTCGGTTCTTACACAGTACAACCATGTTATTCCGACAAACAGTATTAAAAGGAATACCGCTGTATAGAAATAATGAAATGGAAAACCAAGGAATTTTGTGTCGGTTAGTACAGACCTGTTGTGAATAAGGTATAATTCCATAGCCTCTTCAAAGGTTTTCCTGCTTTCTGCATCAAAAGCCCCCATTAATGAGGATTTAACTTCCAGGGGGGCAATTTTCCCCCTTATATCATTAGGATGGAGCTCGAAAATTTCCTGGAGTACAGGTATAAGCTGATTCTTTTTCTCAATATATGCAGCATCTGTAATATTGGGTGTTGTTAAAGCGATATCTTCGAATTCCTTTACTGCAACAATTAGTTCCTGTTTTTTAACACTATCGGCAATATTCCAGGCCATCCAGCTTACCGCATTATCAAGAGCCTGCCTGTGTTCCGGGTTAATAGCCACTTTCCCAAGAACAGAAAGAGCAGACTGACTTACATTCTGAAGATTAGTAAGTTTCAGGCTCCCTGCCTGTATATCATCCCAGTAGGTTTCATATACAATGTAAGCCGGTTCGGGTGTGGGTTTTTCCAAAATTTTTAAAAGAATTTGAAAGCCAAAAATGGCAACAGCCCAGATCAGTACAAATTGAACTACCATGTTCCTGTTTCTCCTGGCACTATCGGTGGTTGGCTTAAAAAAACTAAAGTGGTATTCGTTTTTTTCAGACTCCATATGATTTATTGGTTTTTGAATTAAGGCGTCAATATAAATCAATAATTGTCTGATTTTTATGATAAAAAATAGCTTTTGTGAATTTTTTCACAATACTTTTTTTCACTCACGGGTGACCGGTAGTCATCCGGTGAATTTTATTGAATAACATCACTTTCTTGTGCTGCGATTTTTTTCTTTTTCAGAAAAAACTGTAAGAAGATCTTTCTATTGCGAGGTGCATGTTAGGGACATTCTTTATGCAAGCTTCTGAAAAAAATATTGAGTATATTTAACAATTTGGGTTACTAATACAAACAAGCTGGCAGCCACTGAATAAAAATTATGTACCGGTTGATTGACATATCAAAAACAGGTGATATTCTCTCAAAATATCGACAAACGCCAATTGAATTATTACTGGAATATCATAATCTTGACAGGCCGCTGGATAAACATTTAAATGCACAACTCTTAATTGGAATGTGCATGGACAACCGCAAACATCTTCGCATTCCTGATAATTTTTCCTTCATAATCAGGTCTGGTGGAGCAAATCTCAGATACAGCGAATTTAAAATATCCTATGCTATCTCGGTTGGAGGAATTCAGCACATAGCACTTATAGGGCATACTAATTGCGGAATGGTAAACCTTAAATCCCGTAAAGACCAATTTATCAAAGGACTTGTTGAAAAAGCCGGGTGGGATAAGAATGAAGCAGAGGATCATTTTACACACTTCGCCCCAAAATTTGAGATAGGGAATGAAATTGATTTTGTTTTAAGTGAAGCAAAACGACTTCGATTAATGTATCCGAAAATTTGTATAGCACCCATGTTTTATAAGGTGGAAAATAATAATCTTTACTTATTAATTGAAAAATGAAATAAAGGGCAACTAATAAAAATATTATTAGAATTGAGAAAAACTATGAGTTCTATAAACAAGCAAACAATACTAGAGAAAACAAAAGGATATCTTGGCAAAAATCGTTCAGATAAAATAAGCAATTATACAATAGCTAAACAATCTTTAGAATTAAGGGTTACAGCAACACGTTTGCTTAAGGACATTGCTTTTATTTCTCTTGGTATTCTATCTGCCGGTTTTGGACTCAAGGGGTTTTTATTGCCTAACGGATTTTTAGATGGCGGAGTAATCGGGATTTCGCTTTTAACCGAAGCACTTACAAACTATCCTTTATCAGTGCTAATTGTCATAATCAACGCACCATTCATTATCCTGGGATATTTCCAAATAGGTAAATCCTTTGCTATCAAAAGTATTATTGCTATTGTTGGACTTGCCATTGTCCTCGTGGTTGTTGATTATCCAATAATCACTTCAGACAAGTTATTGGTGGCTATTTTTGGTGGTTTCTTTCTTGGTGGAGGGATTGGCCTTTCGGTAAGGGGAGGAAGTGTTATTGACGGCACAGAGGTACTTGCCATTTACTTGTGTCGAAAATCGGTGCTTACCATAGGTGATCTCATTCTTGTATTCAATATCATTATTTTTTCAATTGCTGCATATCTCCTGTCAATAGAAATAGCACTGTATTCCATCCTCACCTATCTTGCTGCATCAAAAACAGTTGATTTCGTGATTGAAGGAGTTGAAGAATACATTGGTGTAACCATAATTTCAACTCATAGTGAAGATATCAGGGTAATGATTATTGAAAAAATGGAAAGAGGAGTAACTATTTACGATTGAAAAAGGGGTTACGGTAAGCGAGGAGAAATCCTGGACCAAACGGATATTATCTATTCGGTTATCACAAGACTTGAAATCTCTAGACTTCAAACCGAAATTCAAAAAATAGACTCAAACGCTTTTATCGTAATGAACAGCGTAAAAGATCTGAAAGGAGGAATGATTAAAAAACGAAGTTTAAAAAAAAAATAATTAACGGTAATGTTTCTTCTATTATTTTATTTGTTTCTTGCCCTATTTGTTTCATTTCTGTGTTCTGTAATGGAATCCGTCTTGTTCTCAACACCTATATCTTTCCTTATTGTTAAAGAAGAAAGTGGCCATAAATCAGCAACAACCTTTATTAAATTAAAGAAAAATATAGAAAGACCATTGTCTGCAATACTTTCTTTAAACACAGTTGCACATACTATTGGAGCGGCAGGGGTTGGGGCACAAGCAACAAAGATGTTTGGTGAATTATATTTTGGTGTTATTTCTGCCGTTCTTACATTATTAATTTTAGTTTTTTCTGAAATAATTCCTAAAACGATTGGTGCCAGATATTGGAGAAAATTGGCATTAGGCTCCGGAATAATTATCAATATGATGGTAATTATTACCTTTCCTTTAGTAATAATGGCGAATTACATAACAAAACTTTTTTCCGGAAACACAAATGAGTTGTTCGTGAATAGAGAAGAAATATCTGCGATGGCTAAGCTTGGAACCAAAGAAGGGGTTTTTAATGAAAAAGAAAACAAAATTATTCAAAACCTAATCCGGCTTAAAGCTGTAAAGGTCACGGAAATAATGACGCCTAGAGTAGTTGTAACTGTAGCAAATGAAAACATGTCATTAAAAGAATTTCTTGTACAAAAAGAGTTTCTTCATTATTCACGCATTCCTGTTTATTCAAAAAATCATGAAAATATAACAGGGTATGTTTTTCGTCAAACTGTATTTGAAAAGCTAGCTGAAAAAAAAACTAATTTAAAGCTTCGAAATATTTGTAGAGAAATTGTGATTGTTCCTGAATTTCAAACACTTTTTAGTTTATGGGAAATCTTACTCGAGAAAAAAGAACATATCGCACTTATTGTGGATGAGTATGGCGGAATGGATGGAATTGTAACAATGGAAGACATAATTGAAACCTTATTAGGTTTTGAAATTGTAGATGAGAGGGATCGGATAACCGACATGCAACAATTTGCTCGTGAAAGATGGAATGATCGAAAAGCAAAATATAGTATTCTTGATAATTCAGAAAAATAATTTGTGCTTGTCTGTCCCTACTAATAAATTGTATAGAAAAATGCCCCCTAACAATAACTCCCACTGAAAGTAATATTATAAAGTGCGCAGGGATATTGAAACTAACAAAATCAAAAATGAAAAGCACTTTAACACTTAATTTTTTAATAGCGTCTTTATTACTACCTACTTTAGTTTTTGGACAAAAACATTATCAAAGCGGGTACATAATTACAATAAATAATGATACCCTTACAGGACTTGTAAAAGACAGAAAACCACCACCCTTTGGGAAACTTTACAAAAAGATACGTTTTAAGAGTAAAAAAATTATAAGAAGAAAATACGGTGCACATCAAATTGAAGCTTATAAACAAGGAAGCAATCAGTTTGAAAGTTTATGGATAAATGTGTCTCAAAATATATTTAAAGCAAAATATACAAGTATTCCAAATTCCGGTGAAAAATGTTTTTTAAAAGTAATTGTTAAAGGATATCTAAGTTACTATCACTGGGAATATCAAGATTCTGAGTCTGGTTATATTGATGAAATAGATCTCTATAAAAGGATGGACGAACCGTCTTTTGTCAGAGTCACTCAAGGGATACTAGGATTAAAGAAAAAACGTCTGGCAGAATACTTTCAGGATTGTCCTGAACTGATTTATAAAATCGAGAATGGAGAAATAAGGGATCCTATTAAAATTGCAAAATTCTACAATAGTTGGAAAAAATAAGTCTAATGTTTACTGACAATAGAAGTAAAAAGATTATTTTTTTGTCTCACTGTATATTAAATCAGAATTCAATATCAGATGGTACAGCAGATTTTCCAAGCACTAATAGCGAGGTTTTAAAGCTGTTAATTCAATCTGATACAGGCATTGTGCAAATGCCTTGTCCGGAATTACTATGTTTAGGACTAGATCGGGGGAATCCTGGTGGCAGTGAACTTCCGGTTGTAGTTGAAAATACAAGAATTAGAAAATCATTGGAAAGCATCTGAAACGAAAAAAACAATTAATGAAATAAAAAAAATATTATTATGAAAAAAGTATTATTTATAGTTTTTACGGTTTTATTGATGTCATCAACAATGGCTCAAAAAAAGCATCAGGATCTAAGTAAACGACTTAAGGGTGTTGATAAGGAATTAAATGAAGTATTAGAAACATGGAAAGCTGCAGGCTTTGCTGTCGCTGTTGTAGAAAAGAACAAAATAATTTATGCTAAAGGATTTGGATACCGGGATTATGAAAACAAAAATCCGGTTACTCCAAATACACTCTTTGCCATTGGCTCTTGCACTAAGGCCTTTACCTCTTCATTATTAGGGCTATTGCAAAGTGAAAATAAAATATCCTTTGATGAAAGCCCGGGGAAATACATACCCGGGTTTGAGTTTTTTAATCAGGAAATGAACAATTCTATAAGCATTAAAGATATGATGTGTCATCGTACAGGCTTGCCTCGTCATGATTATTCATGGTATATATTTCCAGGTAATTCAAAAGACAGTCTCTTGCAACGTGTAGCATTTCAGGAACCATTCACCGGTGTTAGAGAAAAATGGTATTATAACAATTTTATGTTTTTAGCACAAGGAGTCATTACTGAGAAGATAACCGGAAAAAGCTGGGAAGAAAATGTAAGAGAAAAACTGTTTAAGCCCCTTGGGATGGCAAGATCAAATTTGTCCATAGATGAATTGAAAAAAAGTGAAGATATTGCTTTTGGTTATGAATTAAAAAATGATAGTATTATTCAGAAAATGGATTATTACAATATTGCCGGAATGAGCCCTGCTGGCAGCATTAATAGTAGTGTAAATGAAATGTCAAATTGGCTTATAACCTGGATCAATGGTGGAAAATTTAATGATAATGAGATAATTCCAGCTACTTTTGTGAATCAGGCAATGAGTTCACAAATGGTGGTTACCGGAGCTTTGCCGGGTAAGGAAAATCCTGATTTGCATTTATCAAATTATGGCTTCGGCTGG
>SDBS01006816.1_pt1 | contig 11099 bp, 9 predicted proteins | sample 2277091 | NCBI WGS metagenome assembly SDBS01 (sample SAMN10404972, study PRJNA504765) | marine sediment metagenome | isolation source: marine sediment core GS10_PC15, 163 cmbsf | place: Arctic Ocean: Southern Knipovich Ridge | collected 2010 | reverse complement strand
TGATCCCCAGCGTGATCCCGCCACGTCTCCTGCCCGGAGGCCTGACCTTCTGTCCTGATTCCTGGTAGGTCAGGGATGTATCCATCCCGTCAATATTTTGTGCTATCCTGCGGGTATATTCTGCTATGGTGACCATACCTCCGAGGTTGATGTGTTCGACATCATCCTCCGGAGTGTGATAGTCTGAGTGTGCACCTGTTGTAAGAAACAGAACCGGAATATCCTTGCCATAGAAACTGCTGTGGTCAGAAGCGCCAAAGCCTTCCATCATGGTAATGAGAACAAGGCTGTCATGTTGGATGAGCCCGGTGACGATCTCTTCACTTTCCCTGGCCGTTCCAACGCCTCCTACCTGTAATTGCTGATTCCGCAGCCGGCCTACCATGTCAAGATTGATCATGACCCGGATTTCTTCAAGCGGCAGCAGGGGATTATTTACATAATGCTTTGACCCCAGAAGTCCCATTTCTTCCGCGCCAAATGCTATAAACAGGTAGGAATTGGAAGGTGGTTCGGTGCCCAGCGAAAGGGCTTCGGCAATTTCAACCAGGGCTGCTACACCGGAAGCATTGTCATCAGCCCCGTTATGGACTGCTGTGGTATCCGGTTTCCTTGAGGAGCTTCCCATCCCGCCCATACCCAGATGGTCATAATGGGCTCCTATGACAATATGCTTATCCGCTGTTTCCGGATTACTTCCTTTCAGGTAGGCTATCACATTATAAGTTGTGGTTGTGGTTGGCTGAACTTCTGCACCTGCAGAAACAGTCACATCAATTCCGAAGGATGAAGGTTCCCTGGAAACGTTGAGTTTATTTTCCATATCCTCTGTGCTGGTCCCTGCAGTTGAGAGGATCTGGTCAGCAGTTTTGCGGCTGATGTGGATCGCCGGGATACTTACCTTACCTTCCCGCCTTTCAAAATCGACCAGCTTATCTTCCTGGTCGAAATTCGGTCCGGATACAAACAAAATACCGGCAGCTCCCTTATCACCGGCCAGCATGGCTTTGTCCCGATCATTGCTGTATGCATGGAAGGCCGAGACAGTGGAATCAATTTCTGCACTTCCCCGCAGTACCATCACCCATTTGCTGGTTACATCAAGGCCTGCATAATCATTCCACTGGACCTTGTCTTTGTCGATCTCGAAACCGTAACCTGCAAAAACAACGCCGGCGGATGATTCTTTATTTGCTGTAAAAGGGAAGGGTGTAAAATCTTCTGATAATCCGGCATCCGTATCCCCTATCCTCAGGTAATTTGTGGCGCCGGTTTCCAGGTCTGTAATTACTTCAAATGCCTGTAATCCGCCATTCCCCAACAATTGAAGTCCTGCTTTACTGAATTCATCAGCGATGTAAAGTGCTGCAAGCCGGTCTTCCGCCGTCCCGGGAAGCCTTCCCTTCAAAGAATCAGATGCCAGGTAACTGATATGCTGGAACAATTCATCCGTAGTGATATCTGGATTCTCCTTATTGAAAGAGCATCCCGGCATTACCAGGGATCCCAGTAGCAGAAGCACTGGCAGGAGGGAAATAAATCTTTTTCTCATGATGTCAAAGGAAATTAGGCGGTAAAGATAAATATTTTCAGATACCCTGAAAATGCTGTGTAAAAAACAAATGTTAAAAAAATTCCCAAAAAGCTTGACATGTATTTTTTAAATGCATAGTTTTACACTTGTGTTTAACAAAAATGTTAAACCATATTGTTAGACAGAATAGTTTGACTATATTGTCAATATTAATAACCAGCTATAAATCTTAGATCAGATGGAACCTGCTAATAAAGGAAACCTGGGACCTGGTACTGAACGAAAGATCCTGGAAGCGGCCGGCAAGGTTTTCATGATGAAGGGCAGGCTTGGGGCAAGCATGCAGGATATTGCGGATGAAGCCGGTATCAACCGGACCCTCCTGCATTATTATTTCAGGAACAAGGAAAAACTATTTGATACCATTTTTACAAAATTGTTTTACCAGGTTTTTCCAAGCATGGTAGAAGCCTTTACATCAGAAAGACCGTTTATGGAGAAGATCCGGATTTTTGTAGAAACCTATTCAGATATATTGAAAGAAAATCCTTTCCTGCCAGTATTCATAATCCAGGAGATCTCCCTGAACCCGGACCGCCTGGCGGGGATAATACAACATGTTGGACTGGATCCTGATGTGGCACTGGAAGGAATAACAAAAGAACTGGAATCGTTTGGCATTGTTGATATGGACCCCAGGCACCTGATTGCAAACATGCTGGGCATGGTGATTTTTCCCTACATCGGGAGGCCCTTGTTCCAGAAGGTCGCTTTCATGGATGATAAGGAAGCCTATGAGCAATTCCTGGAAGACCGCAGGGAACAGGTTCCGAGGTTTATCAACATGGCACTGCAGGGTACTGGTCAGGGAGAGAAATAAACAAGATGCCAGAAATAGTAAATACGAAATATCCTGAGATATGAGATACATAATTAGCATGCTGGTTTTTTGTTCAGGCATTTGCCTGGCCCAGCCGGCGGATACACTTCTGCTTTATGAATGTCACCGGTCCGCCATTGAAAATCATCCCTGGTTCAAACAGAAGGAATTGTACTCCCGATCGAAAGAACTGAGAACAAAAAATCATACCGCGAACTGGTATCCAAGCCTGGATCTTAACGGGAAATACACCTGGCAGAATGAAGTGGTTGAACTGCCCATCCCTGTTGAGATCCCGGGATTTGAAACGCCTCTTATGCCTCATTATAATTATAAATTAAGCCTGGATATACAGCAAACAATATATGACGGAGGCATTACCAAATCCAGCAAAAAGGTTGAAGAGTCGACTCTGCATGTTAAACAGCAGCAGGTGGAGGTAAGCCTTAACCAGTTGAAAGAGCAGGTGAATCAGCTGTTTTTTTACATTCTGGCCCTGCAACAGCAGGAGAAGAGCATTCAATTAAAACTGGAAGAGTTGGAAGAGAGGTTTGCCGTCATTGAATCAGGGGTGAGAAACGAGATTCTTCTGGAAGTTGACCTGGATATCATGAAGGCAGAGATCCTTAAGGTGAACCAGCTGCTGTCTGAAATCAGCATTACAAAAGCATCTGTTTTTCAGATGCTTGGCAATCTTACTGCGATGGATATACAGGGAGAGGCCGTGCTGGTGTTACCACAATCGGATGTTGCAGTTACGGTAGAAATCCCCAGGCCGGAGCAGGTATTGTACGACCTGCAGATCCTCAACCTGGATGCCAGTATGGACCTGGTATCAAAACAGCGTCATCCAAAGGCTTATGTATTCGGATCATTTGCCTATGGAAATCCCGGTCTGAATTTCTTCAGGGATGAGCTCAGGGGATTTTATGTTGTAGGGGCGGGACTCCAATGGAATATATGGGATTGGAGCAAGACCAGCAGGAGCAAGCAGGACATAAGCATACAACAGGAGATTATCAGGTCGCAAAAGGCAGCCTTTGATAAAAACCTGAACATTAAGCTGGCAGAGAAACTGGCTGAAATATCCAAATATGAGGAAGCTGTCAGGCGGGATGAGGAAATTGTTGTCCTGCGCGCAAAGATCAGCAGAAGTGCTGCCTCGCAACTGGAGAACGGGATGATCACCACAACAGATTACATCGCTGAACTGAATGCTGAAACGGAAGCCAGGATCAGGTTTGAAACCCACAGGATCCAGCTGGTGCAGGCACAGATCAATTACCTGACTACAAAAGGAATCATATAATACAATAATAACCAAGCCATGAAAAAAAATATTATTCAAGTATTGTTGCTTGTACTTATTGCCGGGTGTTCAGGCAGGGATAACCTTTCTGATGCCTACGGAAATTTTGAGACCATAGAATACCTGATCTCAGCTGAAGGAAGCGGCAAGATCCTGGAGCTGGATATTGACGAAGGCGATATCCTGTCTGCCGGCCAGGTTGTAGGTTTCATTGATACGATTCCGCACCATCTCCAAATAATCCAGCTTAAGGCGAAGATCAAAGCCATCAATGCGCAGAAAGCAGGAGTCAGGACACAGATCCAGGTACAGAAAACACAGAAACAGACCTTGCTGATAGAGAAAAAGCGGCTTGAAAACCTCCTGAGAGACAATGCAGCCACGGGAAAACAGATGGATGACCTGAACGGACAACTGAATACACTGGAGCAGCAGATCATTGCCACGCAATCCAGTTATGAGACCATCGACAGTGAAATGACAGCCATGGAAGCACAGGTTGAAATGGTGAAGGATCAATTGAGGAGGAATATCATCGTGAACCCGGTGGATGGTACCGTGCTGGAAAAATTTGCAGAAACCTATGAAATGGCTGCAGCCGGCAAAACCTTATACAAGATCGCTGATCTGAAAAGCATGATATTGCGTGTATATATATCAGGAAATCAACTGGCCCAGGTCAAATTGGGACAGCAGGCGGAGGTGCTGATCGATCATGGTACTGAGGGCCGGCAGCCCCTTGAAGGAAAAGTTACCTGGATTTCCGATAAATCAGAGTTTACTCCTAAAATCATTCAGACAAAGGAGGAAAGGGTAAACCTTGTATATGCTGTCAAGGTTGAGGTCAGGAATGACGGCCGGCTGAAAATCGGCATGCCGGGTGAGGTTAATTTTCCAAAACCATTAGCAGATTAAGGAATGAGAGCACATTGCATGATGAATGTCCACTTCGAGGAACCCGGCTACATCGCCGATTGGATGGACCGCCAAACTTATTCCATGCAGGTTTGGAGATTGTTTGAAAATCCTTCCTTGCCTGATGTTGAAGATGTTGACCTGCTGGTGGTAATGGGCGGACCGATGAATATTTACGAGGAGGAAAGATATCCTTACCTGGCCGGTGAAAAAGAACTCATCAATGCCTGTATCAAGGAGCATAAGCATGTCCTCGGGATCTGCCTGGGTGCCCAGCTCATTGCTGATGCGTTGGGAGAGAAGGTATTCAAAAACAGGGAGAAGGAAATCGGATGGTTCCCTACGCAGCTCGGCAATGGTAACCGTGATCATGAAGTCCTCTCGGTATTTCCGGAGACCTTCACGCCCTTTCACTGGCATGGAGAAACCTTTGATCTTCCGGAGGGAGCGAGGTTGATGGGATCTTCAGACGCCTGCCGGAACCAGGGATTCCTGTATGGCGACCATGTACTCGCCATGCAGTTTCACCTTGAAATTACCCCGCAAATAGTAGATGGCTTATTGCAGCATGCTTCGGATGACCTGACAGCAGGGACCTATGTACAGACGGTCCCGGAGATAAGGGAAGGACTGGATTATTGTCCCGGGAACAAGGTTATTTTATTTCAATTACTGGACAGGTTCCTGGGAACTGTAAAAAAAAATAAACAGCCATGAACCTTACATCCGTAGAAATCAGGGAGGTATCAAAGCACTATGCGGATGTGCTGGCACTTGACAGCATTAGCTTCCAGGTAGAAAGGGGTGAGTTATTCGGACTTATAGGTCCCGATGGAGCGGGAAAGACCTCCCTGTTCAGGATACTGACAACCCTCCTCCTGCCGGATGAAGGAAAGGCCGCAGTGGAAGGATTTGATGTGGACGGGGATTTCAGGGAAATCAGGAAAATAATTGGGTATATGCCCGGGAGATTTTCCCTCTACCAGGACCTGACAGTTGAGGAGAACCTGTCGTTTTATGCTACTGTTTTCGGGACTACCGTGGAGGAGAATTATGACCTGATCAAGGATATCTACATACAGATTGAACCCTTCAAAAAACGGCGTGCAGGTAAATTATCCGGCGGGATGAAACAAAAACTAGCCCTTTCCTGTGCCCTGATACATAAACCAAGGGTATTGATACTCGATGAACCGACCACCGGTGTGGATGCAGTTTCACGTAAGGAATTCTGGGAGATGTTAATCAGGCTGAAGGGATCTGACCTGACAATACTGGTTTCGACACCTTATATGGATGAAGCGGAACTCTGCGACAGGGTAGCCCTGCTTCAGGATGGAAAATTACTTTCCGTAAATACCCCTTCGAAGATCAGGGACAACTACCAGCAACAGCTATGGGCTTTAAGGGCAGAGAATATGTACCGCTTGAAAAACGACCTGGCAGGATATGAAAATACCCGGAGTGTATTTCTTTTTGGCCGGGATTTGCATATAACACTGAAAGGGGGCAATACCCCGGAGGAACTGCATGTATGGCTGGAAGAGATGGGACACCAACAAATACATATAGAGGCGATACAACCCGGTGTAGAGGATTGTTTCATGGAACTGATGTCAAAAGAAGAACAAAACCCGGCATAATGAACCAGGATAAAAAGGTTATAGAGGTCAGGGATATGGTGAAAAAATTCGGAGATTTTACCGCCAACGATCACCTGACATTTGATGTCAGTGAGGGTGAGATATTTGGATTCCTTGGAGCGAACGGGGCCGGTAAAACAACTGCCCTCAGGATCCTCTGCGGATTATCACTCCCGACAAGCGGAGAGATCAGGGTGGCCGGATACAATATTTACACAGACAGGGAAAAGATCAAAAAGAGCATAGGGTACATGAGCCAGAAATTTTCCCTGTATGAGGATCTCAAAGTATACGAGAACATACGGTTCTATGCAGGGATCTATGGCCTGGGGAGGAAATATATCAAAGAGCGTACGGAACAACTGCTTGAAAGACTGGGATTACAGGATGTCAGGAACAAATTGATCACAGAGCTGCCACTGGGATGGAGGCAGAAACTTGCCTTTTCCGTGGCGATATTTCATCAACCCAGAATTGTTTTCCTCGATGAGCCGACAGGAGGTGTGGATCCTGTTACGCGCAGACAGTTCTGGGACCTGATCTACCAGGCATCGCATGACGGGATAACGGTATTCGTAACCACCCATTACATGGATGAAGCAGAATATTGTGACCGTGTCAGTATCATGGACGCAGGAAAAATAGAAGCCATCGATTCCCCGGGAGGATTAAAATCCACCTATAATGCAAAGAATATGGATGAAGTGTTTTTATCCATTGCCAGATAAATTTCAGATCATGAAGAGGTTTACAGGATTTGTCATAAAGGAATTTGTTCATATCATCAGGGATTTCAGGACCCTGATGATCCTGTTTGCCCTTCCGGCAGTGCAGCTATTGATCTTTGGTTATGCTGTAACCAATGAATTGAAAGATATCAGAGTGGCTGTATTTGACCAGTCCCGCGACAGGATCTCCCGTGACATTACCAACAAGATCATGGCATCTGAATATTTCATATTTGACGGGTACCTGGAAAGCACACATGATATTGAAGCCAGGTTCAAGGAAGGCATGGTCAAGCAGATCATTGTGTTCGAACCGGATTTCGGGCACAGGCTGATGCGGGAAAAAACAGCCGATATCCAATTGATTGCGGATGCATCCGATGCGAATACAGCCAACCTGGTGGTTAATTATACCTCGGCCATTATTCAGGATTATATGCTTGGACTCCAGGCTGATGCCGGGGGACTCCTCAGAATCCGGCCGGAAGTCAGGATGATGTATAATGAAAGCATGAAGGGCGCCTTCATGTTTGTCCCCGGTGTCATGGCCCTCATCCTGATGATCGTTTCGGCCCTTATGACATCCATAACCATCACCAGGGAAAAAGAAATGGGGACAATGGAAGCCCTCCTGGTATCCCCACTCAGGCCTTTACAGATCATCCTCGGGAAAGTCACACCCTATGTGGTACTTTCATTTATCAACGCCGTCACCATCGTGGTGATTGGATATTTTGTCTTCGGATTGCCTGTCCATGGAAGCCTGGCACTCCTGCTGCTGGAATGCCTGCTGTTCATCAGTGTGGCGCTTTCCTTTGGTATCTTTATCTCGACCATGGTTGAGACCCAGCAGATGGCCATGTTCTACTCCATGATCATGCTGATGCTCCCGACCATACTGCTTTCCGGGTTTATCTTCCCGGTTGAGAACATGCCCGTTATCCTTCAGTGGTTAAGTCATATAGTACCGGCGAAATATTTCATTATTATCGTGAAAAGCATCATGCTGAAAGGTACCGGAATGGCCTTTGTCTGGAAAGAGACGCTGGTACTTATTTTCATGATGCTATTCTTTATTGCCAACAGTATACGACGGTTTAAAATCAGGTTAGCATGAGAACGGTCATCTATATACTGCAGAAAGAATTCATACAGGTATTCCGGAACAGATTAATGCTTCCTATCATATTTATTGTTCCCATCGTACAACTCGTCGTCCTTGTATATGCTGCCACGCTGGAAATGAAAAATATAGAGGTGGTGGTGGTGGACAAAGACCTGTCAGATGTGTCGCGCAGAATGGTCGGGGCCTTTGAAGCATCACCTTTCTTCAAGATCAAGGACTTTACCTTCTCCATTGAGGAAGGAGAGGATAGGCTTAGGGCCAATGAAGCCGACATCGTGCTGCATATACCCCGGGGATTTGAGCGATCACTGAACCGCGAAAATGAAGCCAGGGTACAGATCCTGGCAGATGCGGTCAATGCGACGACAGCGGGTCTCTCCAACGCATATGCAACAGCTGTGATCATGGATTTCAATGAACGCATCCTGGTGGAACGGGTCGGTCCGGTTGCAGGACAGATCCAGAAGATCCGGATAAGGTACTCATTCTGGTATAATCCGGATCTGAACTATAAGATATTCATGCTGCCGGGCATACTGGTGATCCTGGTCACCATGATAGGGATGATACTCACGGGACTGAACCTTGTCAGGGAAAAGGAGCTGGGTACGGCTGAGCAGATCAATGTGACCCCCATCCGTAAGTACCAGTTCATTATAGGGAAACTGGTTCCCTTCTGGATCATTGCCCTGTTGGAGCTGAGTTTCGGGCTTTTCATCGGAAAGATACTTTTCAACCTTCCTACCGTTGGGAGCCTTCCCCTGTTGTTCCTGTTTGCCTCGGTCTACCTGCTGGTAGCCATGAGCATAGGTCTTTTCCTCTCGACCATTTCCACTTCACAGATACAGGTAATGTTCCTGGTATTTTTCTTTTTTATCACATTTGTGCTGATGTCAGGGATATTTACACCTGCGGAGAGCATGCCGGACTGGGCCATCAAAGTTAATACAGTCAACCCGCTGGCTTATTTCATCCGGGTGATCCGGATGATCCTGTTGAAAGGCTCAGGCTTCAGTGATATAACACGGGAGTTTTATGCCCTCGGAACCTATGCTATAATCATGCTTTCCCTTGCCACCTGGAGATACCGGAAAGCGGCCTGAAGGTATCTAGCCAGATAACTTAAAAGTACCAGCAACTGCTTTTTCAAATCATCCTTTAATCTCAAGAAAAACTGGTAGTAAATTCTGGTATTGTTTTAACTTTACTTAAGATTGGAATGAAAAGCTTGCATAAAGTTCCAACAGTATATGAAAAAGTTATTCCTGATCTTTTGCATAGTGCTATTGGCACTCACTACTTGTATTGATCCTTATTTTCTGAATCTGGAAGAATACGAATCTCTATTGGTTGTGGATGGCTTGATCACTGATCAACCTGTTCCATATACAATTAAGTTATCCAGGACCTTTCAGAATGAGGAGATCCTGCCTGTTGCGGTTTCCAATGCTGAAGTAAGTGTACAAGACGAAAATGGTATTATCGCTGTTTTTCAGGAGGAGGATCCAGGCATTTACAGATCAGATTCAGCAAATTTTTTAGGGAGGGTCGGGGGAATTTATACTTTACTTATCAAAACAGACGATGGTTTGGAGTATGAATCAGACCCTTGTTCAATGATGGGGGTTCCCGGAATAGACAGCATATACTTTGTCTATGACAAGGAACTAATTAATAATGGGACTGAAGAAGAAGAAGGTATTCGAATATATTTGGATGCAGGCAACAAAAATGAAGAGTGCAAATACTTTAGATGGGAATTTGACGAAGTTTGGATATTTCGAATTCCTTATCCTGTAAATTACAAATACATTGGTGGTGGTAAGGTTGAACTAATTCCCAATGTCGAGAATCACATATGCTGGAAATTCGGGCAGTCAAAGGATGTATTAATACATTCGACTGAGTTGCAAAAAATAAGCCAGGTAAGCAGACAGGCTCTGAATTTTATTGCTTCAGGAAAATCAGACAGGTTGCAGAGGCAATATAGTATCCATGTTAAACAATATTCCCTTTCTGAAAGCGAATATGAGTTCTGGAATAACCTTAAACAGGTATCTGAAAGTGGAGGTGATATCTTTGAAAAACAACCTTTCTCAATCATTGGAAATATTCACTGCATAAACAGAGAGGATGAAAAAGTCTTGGGTTATTTCCAGGTTTCGGCCGTAACAAAAATGAGGAAGTACATTACTCGTGGTCAACTGGTTGATATGGATATTCCATTTTATAAATATCCATGTGAAAGCGTTGAGTATAGTCCCTATGATTTGTATGGTCCCAATCTCCCATATCCAGTACCTCCTGAAATATATGATGAGGTTTATAATAGGTTTATCAGACTGGGTTATGCTTTTATTCGTCCTACTGATGAGATAGTTCCAGGTAGCGGTGTAATCACTAAATTTGTATTTGCCACAAAAGAATGTTCTGATTGCAGCCTGACCGGAGATCCGAACAAACCCGATTTTTGGATTGACATTTACTAAATTGATATATTTAATGAAAGCCAATTGCACAATCTGTTTCGTTTCACTAATTCGAAAGCAAGTGTTTTTGGTCTTTTTATGTTCTTTATGGTGGCTTTCCGGATTTACTCAAAATGTAATTAAGAATATCTCAGAATATAACTCACATAACTTCAAAGAAGAACTTTATCTGCAAACCGACCGGGATTTATATATTGTTGGAGAACAGGTTTGGTTTAAAATAAACAAACTAAGTGCCCTCAGCAATAAACCCGAGAATGTTAGTAAGGTTGTTTATATCGAGTTACTCAACAGTACCGGCTATCCAGTAATACAGATCAAACTTAAGGCGGATCGTGATTCTGAATCATCCAGTTTCAGTCTGTCCGACACACTTTCCAGCGGCAATTATTTAATACGTGCTTATACCAACTGGATGAAGAACTATTCTGAAAAATACTTCTCATTCAAACCTATTTCAATAATCAATCCTTTT
>SDBS01006815.1_pt1 | contig 11099 bp, 8 predicted proteins | sample 2277091 | NCBI WGS metagenome assembly SDBS01 (sample SAMN10404972, study PRJNA504765) | marine sediment metagenome | isolation source: marine sediment core GS10_PC15, 163 cmbsf | place: Arctic Ocean: Southern Knipovich Ridge | collected 2010 | reverse complement strand
GAATATAAGTTGATGATACTTATTAAAAGAATGTTTCCATTATGTAATAAAAATTATTATTAACATCTTATTTTAATAAAAATTTTTAAAACAAAATTTTGATTGAGACTAAGGATTTTTTATAATAGAAAATTCTCTTAAATTAGTTGTAAATTTGAAAAAAAAGACTATTTATTCAAATATTAATAGAGATCGTTTATAAGATAATCTTAAATTATTACATCAAATATAAAATGGGCTCATAAAATCGCATCCTATTCTCAAATGAGAAATCTAATTAGATATTTTTAAGTTAGCTTTAAAAACACCTTTTTATATTATAAACAAATGATTGATAAGGATTATGACGATAAATTTGTTCCAATATATGAAAAATTTACGACTTTTGAAAAAAAATTATCAAAATTAGAGAAAATCAGATATATTAAACATCCAAAACAATTTTTCAAAGAATCGGCATATTTTAAAGAAATTGTTGGCAAAGAAAGCCATTATTCCCATTTTTCTAATATAAAAGTAAATAAATTCAATTTGGGATCAGATTATTTAACACACGGATTTGATTTTTATAGAGGGAGTTTTCATGGGCAAATGATTCGTGGATTAATCAATTTCTGCAATTTAGAAAATAATAGTACAATTTTAGACCCTTTTTGTGGAAGTGGTACTACATTAATAGAAGCAAAATTGCTAGGTCTTAATTCGATTGGTATAGATATAAATCCAATAGCTTGTTTAAACAGTAAAATCAAAACAGAGTTGTTAGATTATCCAATTAATTCATTATTAAAAAATAATGATAAATACATGGATCTCTCCTATTATCATAAATATTTTCGATTTAAAGGTAATTTTAACAATTTTTTAAAAATTAATTTTAATGAGCTTTTTTATTTGTTTTTATATACACAAGAAATAGTTTTAGAATATAGATTTTCTGTAAATAGAATGAAAGCATTTACAAAAATTTTTCATCAAATTATAAATACCTTAAAAGAATTTGAAAATCTTCAACAAAGGATTAATATTAATTTTGGAGAACGATCTAAAATAATTTTTGGGAATAATATCTTAAAACTTAAAGAAATAAAATCCAATTCCTTAGATGCAATAATTACATCACCACCATATTTAGATTTGATTGATTATATTCAAGAGGATATTTTTAAGATACAGCATTTATTCAACATTAATCAGATAAAAGAGTTAAAGTTTAGATCTATAGGAAATAAAACCGTAAAGAAAGATTTAAGAGATAAATTATACTGGAATAAAATGAACTTTATTCTTAGGGATCTTTATAGAATTCTAAAACGAGGAAAAATGTGTATTATAATTATCGGAAATTATAGAAATATGAAAGAAAATTTTAAATCATTAATAATTAAAAATAATTTTAATATTGAAGAATTATTCACGCGGAAAGTTGTTAATATTAAGAGAAAGAACAATAATGAATATGTTTTCTTCTTAAAAAAATAGAGATTTTATAATTTTTATTTAATTTTTCAATATTTTTATATGTCTAGTTTGTGTCCCAATTTAATGTACTTTGTATATGATAACACTGTAAAAAGACACCAGAATAAACTTTTTTATTAATCTCTCCTATTAATTGCATCAATCCATAAATCTTCTTAACTTGGATTTTTAATGGTGCAATTAAATGACTAGAAAATCAATAAAAAAAGGAGAAAATGAAGGGATAAAATATGAAAAAAGAATTAACAATATATTAAAAGAAAAGGGTTTTCAACTGAAAGAGACAACTTCTGCAGGTGCATCGAATAAACCTGATGGTTATTTTTGGTTTAAAAAAAAAAGATATCCTCTTGAAATAAAACAATCGATTGGAGATTTTGGTCAAGTTGAATTACATTGGGAAAAAAGTAAAGGCTATTTTTACTCAAAGACTGCAAGAAATATAGAATTTCGAAATTATTTAGAGAAAAATACAAATTTTTTAGAAAAAATTAATAGTGAATGGACAAATAAACCTAAAAAATTTACAAAAACAAACTTTACGGAAGCAGACAGAAATTGGGATTTAGATCATTTTAAAGATATAAAAGAAGTAATAGATATTAGTTATATTGAGCAATTTTATAATTTAAAAACTCCTCCTGTTCATTATATCCAAATTGTTAAACGAGGATTTTATTATTTAGGCAAAGATATTGCTAATCTAAAAGTAGATAGAATAAATGGAAAACCTTATTTTAGAGCTCGAATTAAAACAAGAAGTACCTTAAGTAATAAGTGGGGCTTTTTAGTTGCTATTAAAATGCCTGGTATTGTGTCAAAAGATTATGATCTTGAAGAAAGATATGATAAGAAAAGAAAAAAAAAACGTCGTTTTCCTTTACCTCAAGGAAACCATATAGAAAGAGATAAATTTAAAATCGACAGATACCTTTAATAAACGCCATATTAATATAATACGCATATTCACCATTTTGTTGCCTCTTAAATTAGTCATAATGTATCTTAGTCTTTATTTGAATTCTATGACGCATTGGTTGTTTTTTGAGGTAATATTTAAGGAGATTAGAGATATATTAGAGAGAAATTAAATATGTAAAAAAATATGTGGTAGCAGAATAATCTCTCTGAATAACAGGCTTAAGATTGGCGACAAAAACGGTAATAAAGAGATGGTGGCTCGTGAATGATTTCAATTATAAATGTGAAAAATTTTTCAATAGATTGTAATTTGAAAAGAAGCTAGTTTGTTAAAGTAGATAATGTGATGTTAGGTGTCGATTCGATAAAATAGAAAAAGATAAGGAGATAACAATATTGTCGACAAAGACTAATTTGCTACCTCATAAAAAAAAAGGAAAATAGAAATCTTTTAAAATTTAATAACTATCAAAATCCATTAAGAAAAGTTTGTTTAGAACCTGCAAAACATTTAAATAGTTTTTGAGCTTTTAAGGATTGAGAAAAGCTTGGAATACCAAATACTTTCTCCCATCCAAAAAAAGGACTAATTAAGTATTCTTTATTTTTAAGATCAATTTCATTCAACTTATTCTTAAACGCAACACCACTTATAACAAAAACTAAGAAAAATTCAGTATTTTTCTCTTTCACCAAATTCTTCTCAAGAATTATTTTCTTCGCCAAAAGATCTGCTTGATTTAAACTTTTTGCATAGATTAGTCTGAAGATTACTTTTTTCTTAATATCACAATGAACTATTAATTCAAACCTATGCACCTTGTTATCATTATCTTTAAAACGGTAATCAAATTTTATTTTGTCTTTGGGAATATTGAATTCATTAATTAGACTATTTTTTACGGTCTCTTTCATAAGGAGAATATTATTAAGTTTAATTTTCTGGATATCTTCAAATTTGTAATTTTCTACCTTACTATCATCATACGGACCACCTTGTTTCCATATCTCCTCAAGATTAGAAGTATAAGCATATTTACTTTGAAGTTTTTCAATGTTATCTGCTTGACGCATTAAATTTAAACGCTTATTTATTAATTCAATATTCTGTGTATCAAGTTCTATTGAAATGGAGTTTCGTTCCAATTGTTTAGCTACTATTGAAGTTACTCCAGTACCTGCAAAGGGATCCAAGATAAAATCTCCTGGATTTGAAGATGATAAGATTATTCTTGTTAATAGCTCAATTGGAGATTGTTGTTTGTGAAATCGATCACCTTCTTTAACAAAAAGTTTATCATTCTTTATTCTTATTGCCTCTTCTCCAGCAAAAAAACCAGATGTTAATTCTCTTATATCATCCCAAATATCAGTTACATACATACCGGTTTCTCTCTCATGTTCATGCATAGCTAATAATGGGGGTTCATATCTTAAGTTATTAAATGTCATTGGCTTACTTCCTTTAGTAAAGAAGGCAATAATTTGAAACTTTTTATTGAATCTAATTTTTGAAGGAACAGCAGATGTCATTTTACTCCAAATTATTAAATTCTGGAAAGTCCATCCTGTTTCTCTTAAAGTTCTTAATACATATTCAGTATTTTTTTCTCTTTGCATAAAATAGATTGCTCCTCCATCGACAGTAAGATCGTAAATCTTTTTAGTTACCCTTTCCATCCAATTCCAGTATTCGTCTTCTGGCATACTATCCATGTGACTATTGTATTTTTTTCCTTGATTAAATGGAGGATCTAGGAATGTCAAGTGAATACCTTTAAAATATTGTGAATCCTTTAAAGATGGTAGAATTTCTTCACAATCTCCTTTAATAACTTCATTAATCATTTTTATGCTCTTTATTGAGTTTTTTTAACTATTCTTATTTATTCGCCTTTTAGTTGTGTCTGATACAAATGATTTTTCTGCCAACCAAGCTAATACGATGTTTCTGACAATGTCCGCGTCGTTATCGCCCATTTCACCTCTTAGAGTTTCAATCATCTCCCATTGTCTTTCTGTAAATGAAACTTGAACTCTTTTAGATTTTACCATTTTGTATCCAATTTGTGTATAATTTGAGTATCAATGTATGTTGATTATACTTATTAAAATAATGTTTCCATTATGTAATAAAAATTATTATTAACATCCTATTTTAACAAAAATTTTTAAAATAAAATTTTGATTGAGTCTCAAGATTTTTTATAACCTATTGTATCTGATTTGTGTAGTATTTGTGTCCAATTTTACTCATTCTAAACACGATGAAAAGATTTATCTTTAATAATTATAAGTCTAAGTATAAATCCGTTAATAATTTTTAACATTACACGATATAAGCAGAAATTGATTACAATTATCTTATTTTTGATTATGAATTCAAATTCTGATTAGTAATTATGGGTGAATTGTTTGCCAAGGAAGTCAATAGCGAGTGGAAAGAATCTAGGTATTAAATATGAAGAGAAGATAAACAGGATATTAAAAGATAAAAAATTACAACTTATATCTACGAGTTCAGCAGGGGCTTCAGATGCACCGGATGGATATTTTTGGTATAATCAGGAGAGATACCCAATCGAAATTAAAGGGAAAAATGCTGACTTTGCTCAAGTAGAATTACGTTGGGATAAAAAAAATGGCTTTTTTTATTCTAAAAAGTCAAAGAATCCTTATTTTGCAAATTTTTTAATGAATAATACGGAATTTCTGGAAGAAATCAATAAAATTTGGACAGATTTGCCAAGAAAGTATACTAATGAGAAATTAACTCCGGAGGATAGGCATTGGGATTTGGATCATTTCAAAGATATAAAAAAGCATATAGATATTTCATATATTGAACGATTTTACAATTTGAAGGAACCTCCTGTCTATTATATCCAAATTCAAAATAGAGGATTCTACTTTTTAGGGAAAGATATTAATAGTTTAAGAGTGCCAAGAATTAATGGGAAGCCCTATTTAAGAGCTAGAGTAAAAACTAGATCTGCATCTAGTAATAAATGGGGATTTTTAGTAGCTATTAAAATGCCTTATATAAAACCCTCCAATTATGATATAGAAGAAAAAAATGATCGCAAATTTCCAATTTCAAAAGATAATCATATTAGTGATTCTCAGACCTCTTTAAATGATAATTTTTAAGTTTATTTTAAATAATCCTATTTATAATTCAAATAAATGGATCACAGCTTTTATCAGTATAATTTTAAGCCCATCTATAATGATTTTACAGTTTTTGAAGAAAATTTAACTAGGTTAGAGCAAATACGCTATATTGAAAATCCTACCAGGTTTTATAAAGAAACTGCATATCAAAAAATGGTTGATGGTAAATTATCACATTATTACTTATTTTCAAAAATTAAATCTAATGATTTTAACAAAGGATCTGGATATTTAACTCATGGGCTTGATTTTTACAAGGGTAGTTTTCATGGTCAAATGATTCGAGGACTTATTAATTTCTGTAATTTAGAGGAAAAATCAATTATATTAGATCCCTTCTGTGGTTCAGGTACAACATTAGTTGAAGCAAATTTGTTAGGTTTTAATTCAATTGGGATTGATATTAATCCTATCGCTTGCCTTAATAGTAGAGTTAAAACAGGTTTATTAGACTATAATTTGGGAGAATTAATTTCAAAAAATGAAAAATTTTTTGATTTATCATATTATACTCCCCAGATTTGGAGATTAAAGGATTTTATAAGATATCTAAATCAAGACATAAAAGAACTCTTTTATTTTTTTCTCTATACAAGAGCTTTGTCCAGAGAATCCCGATTTTCAATTAGTAAACAACAAGGTTTTAAGAGTATATATTATAAGATAATAAAGGTATTAGAGAAGTTTGATACCTTAAAACAAAATTTAGATTTAGAATTTGGGAATTCAAAAATTTATCTAAATGATAACATAATTGAACTGAAAAAAATTAAATCTAATTCCATTGATGCTATAATCTGTTCTCCACCATATATAGATTTAATTGATTATATCCAAGAAGATATAGTTTTAATAAAGGAATTTCTTAATAAAAGCGACATTGAAGAACTTAAACTGAATTCTATGGGATATAACACTAAAAATATAGAATATACTAAATCTCTTTATTGGATAAAAATGAACCAATTTTTTAAAAACGTTTTTAGAGTATTAAAACCAAATAAATATTTTATTATTATTATTGGCGATTATTACAACATGAATGAGAGCTATGAAAAATTAGCCATAATGAATAAATTTTGTATAGAAAGAATATTAAAAAGGAAAATAGTGAATATAAAAGAAAAAGATAATTTAGAGTATGTATTTTTTCTAAAGAGGTAACTTAATTAAAATTGATTTAGTAAGAACTAGCCTGTCTATTTGTATTATTCATTTGACTCATATCTATGATTTCACATTAGAGATGTCTAGCATTAAATTTATATTCAATTCTCTATAGTTTTTATTAGATTATCTTATTGAATTAATAACTAAGAAAAATATATATGAAAAAAATTTTGAATTGTTCTTATTTCGTAGGAGTTTAGACCATTATGTTATATAATTTAGAATTTTTTCTGTAAAACATTCTAAATAATTTTCCTTTTTATTTACCCACTCATTAAAATCAAAAAATTCATAAGAAAAATCAAGTTTATTTTTTCTATTAATCTTCTGAGGGTAAAGCAGCATTCCTTTTTTAGCATGTATTGATTTTTTAAAAGGAAAAATTTCATGGTAATCTTTTTTATCCCAATATTCTTTATATTTAACATAATAACTAAATCATTATCCTTTGTCTTCCTATTTTTTAATACTATATCTGGATCGACTGATTCATTTTTTGTATAATATCGTTTCTTTTTAACGATATATTTATTAGAACAATGAGTTTTCAAAATCTTTCTTATAAAAGTCTCAAAAATATTCCATGAGTTAAAACAGAATGCTGGGAATGAAAAACCACCTTTTTCTAATGATACCATTTGGTTATTTAAGATTAACACACAGAATTTTAGTATATCATTATATTTCATATTCAAACGATTAAAGCTAATACGATTAAAATCACTTAAATTGAAGCCAGAAATATCGACATCATTCAATATTGTTAAGATCTCTCTAAAGTATGTAATAGTTTTAGGGGGAATTATATCTCTAATTTGAATTAATGTGAATTTAATTGCTTTGTTAATTAGAGTATTAGAATTAAATTGAAAATATTCACATGCTATTAGACTTGATAATCTTGCTCGATGTATAATCGTCTTCAAATAATTTACTCGACCTTTTATAAATAATATATCACGATTTACTAAATCATAACCTTTTTTCTTTGAATTAATCAGTAATTCATAGATAGTTTTGATTAAAAAGTGGAGAAATATGTTAACGAAATCAGAGCTTTCATGTAATCCATGTGCAAAAATATTTTGAATAATTACATTTTGTTCATTAATATAATGTAGCATTTGTAAAAAAGCAATAGAACCGATTTTTGGTTGAACAATTAAGGTACTATTATCTTTATCCGGTATATGAAATATTCCAACATAACTCGTAGCTGTTAATTCTATTTCTCTTATATTTTCTCCATGGTATTTTGTTTGAATCGGATTAATCTTTAGTTTTGTTGAATCTTTGTTATCCTTTTTTTTACAGAAAACCTCAAATCTAGAATATCGATGTTCCGGAATAAAAAAATGCTTTTCACAGGTCTTATATTCACTAATCGCAAGAACATTCATAGATATGTCCCTAAATTTTAGATAAAAGGATCTCTAAGGTCAAATTTTTCCTGAAATGATTCTTTTAGTTCATTTGAAAAGTTCATATATTCAAGAAGTAATGGAACAATGGAATTTTCCCATTCTATTTGGAATTCTTCATTGGTTTTATGAAAGAAATATGTATGACCGATCTGAAAATTAATCGCTAAATGTGGTGAATCCTTCCAAGTTTCAGTAATCCAACCGCTCTTTTCATCATTAAGACGGTCAAAAATATCAAGAATCTCGTCCTTTATTTCAGATTCGTTGTCATCCAACCACTCTTCAAGGACTTCTCGATTTGGTTTAACTTCATAAAAAAGAAATCTACGTCTAAGTGCATAATCAAGTATTGCAATTGAACGATCAACACTATTCATTGTTCCAATAACATAAAGATTATCAGGTATTACAAGAGGGTGTTCATCATCAGAATACATTGTTTTTATTGGTGTGTTTCGATATTCAAGTGCCATTATCGCTTCTCCAAATATTCGACTTAGATCACCCCGATTAATCTCATCAATAATTAAAACATATTTAGGTACTTTCTTAGAAAGAAAATCTGGATCATTTTTAACCATTTTTTCATACCAATCTTTAAATTCACTTCTCTCATTTTCTGGAAGTTTTACTTGATCATTTAAATGATTTTCATATAGAATCTTGAGTTTACTATCAAAGGCTTCTTCACATATCTGTCGAAATATTTGAGTTTTTAATTCTAGTTCCATATTACTGCCGGTTTTGATCTGCAAGCACTCGATAAAGTTTTCATAGCAGTATTCTGGATGAAATTGAATTAAATTAACATTTTCAGCATTTCCGTTAGTTATTTGGCTAGCGATAATTTTTGCAATATGAGTCTTTCCGGTTCCTGGAGGACCAATTAGAATTATCTGTTTACGTTTTTCTAATAACTTTAAAATTTGATCTACAATTTCTGTGATTTTATTTGAATTTTTAATATTAGTGTCATTTTTCATAAGACTTGACAAATATTCTCTTTTGAAATTAATGAAGTCATATATAACTTGTATTTTCCTTGCGACTTTAAGCTTTCCAGATTCATGCTCTCTTATTTCCCAAATTCCATGTTTTCCTGGATCGTATAGCTCTAATTCTCCCTTGCCTTTCTCAATTCTATAAAGGAAATCATATTTACTATTCGCTATTCTAGGTTTTTTATTTTCCTGGTTATGAATTCTTGAATCATGATTAACGGTACAGACAATGATTTGAGTATCTATGGTATTAATATTTATATCTCCATATTTCTCAAGAATATAATTTTTAATGTCTGTATTTGAAAATTGTTCTCCAAGGTTTTCGGCTGCTTTTTTAATCATCTGCCAAACATAAGGTGTTTTTTTTTCATAATCTTCAATCCTTTTTCTTATCGAGTCAATCAATTGTAGTTTATGAGTTTTTTCTCCAAAATTTGTTATAGTAAACATTAAAGGACTACGTCTATTGCTGAATGCCACCTCAGAGTTATCAGTATATCTACTTAAATCGGAATTAAATGTATTGAAAGGGGTATCACCTTCAAGATTAATAAAGCTTTTAACAGCCTCCCAAATCTCGTTTTTTGTATAAGATTTGCTATTATCAAAATATAAAAAAACGACTGCTTCTACAGCACTTTGATTAATTTTATCTCTTCCAATAATTTTGTTTGTTACAATATCCCAAACTCTCATTTCTTTGATATTTTTATTTAGTGGGTCACCGGGACTAGATAATTTTTCCAAATCCATAATGAAGTCTTCCATACTCCCATACTTCCTTTCGTTTATACCAAGCTCATTTCTTAGATATCTAACTGCGCCTAAACCCCCCTCAAATATTCTATTTAAATCTTCTTGCATGAGATATTCACTATTATTTGGTCTATTAAAAACGTTATGCCATAAAATCCCAGCAGAGAACACTATCACCGTAGGATTTTTTTTAATATTTTTCATTTTCAATTTTTCGATGAGGAGCCTTGTAATTTCTAGTATCTTTTTATAATTTATTTTTGGTTGTTCATTACTTGCTTGCTTTAAGATGGCTATACATTGGTGTTCGACAGATTCTTGAATCTCTAATAAAGAAGATTTCTTGAAAATATCTAATAAAGCATCAAATGTTTTTTCAATTTTGTCTGAAATATTATCTGGGATTAAATTTTCAGAGTAGTATGACAAAATATGGGTTTTTTCATTCCAATTTATCTCTAAGTCTTCAGAGTTATTTATAATAACAATATTATCTTGATGGGGAGGATCTTCGGCGAGACTATATGAATTAAATTTTAAATTTTCATTATTTTTTAAAACTGGCACAAGATTTTTCTTAATTTCTTCACTTTCTCTAACAATATCAACACAATCATCGTCATTATTAACCTCCGTTCCATAACAAAAGCCAAATTTGATCCCCATTTTATTGATAAGTATGAATAACTGAGGAGAGAAGGAATAATGTCTCTTTTTAACTAAGGGATCACCTTTATAAATACATGCCCATTCATATGATACTAGTTTTTGCCCATAGAATTTCAAACCTTTTGAAAGATAATTATCAAGGTTATTTTTCACCTTATATATCTTTAAAAATTCGTTCAATATCATATTAGGGCTCATATTATTATATTTTGATTTATATTGTTTAAGAGCAGGAGATATAAACTCATAATATATATCCCTATTTTTTTCAGCATCCTCAACTTGACTTAATTTTTTGCCCTCAAGCCCTTTTTCTATTATTAACTTTGAAATTTTAATAGATCCTTGTACATGCTCTTTTAGAATAATCGGAGTTTCTTCCATTTTGTCTTTTCCCTTCTAAAAATTAAATTGATAAATACTTTTAAAATTATATTATATTATTTGAATTTTTTTTTTCTTCTTACCTTCTCTAAATTTTTATTTCTAATTTCAATCA
>SDBS01006813.1_pt1 | contig 11100 bp, 12 predicted proteins | sample 2277091 | NCBI WGS metagenome assembly SDBS01 (sample SAMN10404972, study PRJNA504765) | marine sediment metagenome | isolation source: marine sediment core GS10_PC15, 163 cmbsf | place: Arctic Ocean: Southern Knipovich Ridge | collected 2010 | reverse complement strand
TTATCCCTCATATATCCTATATCTTTTATTAACTCAATTTCTTTTCTTCTTTTTTCATTTACATCATGTACTTTTTTTATTTCATTAAATTCAGCCCGAAATATTTTATATTCATTTTGTTTTTTGTATTCTCTTATTGATAACTTATATATTTGTTCATCGGGTTTTATTATCCCTGTTTCTTTACATTCATTTTTCTTTTGTTCTATAATTTTATTTATATATTCAATTTGTTTTTGATTGCTTTTCTTATACATTTCAGCAACATCATTTTGAGTACTATGAAATAATTCTTTTTTAATCTCATTAACTCTGTATTCTATTAAATTTCCATTCTCTATTTCTTGATTATATTTATTTTCTACATCAATATATTCTTCCCTGCTTGCTGAATGGTTTATTTCATATTCATTAAAAGCTTCTTTTAATATTTCTTTCTCATTTATAATATCAAAAGAACTTTTACTTTTATCTTTTAATATCTCATCTTTGTATTTACTAACAAAACTATCTTGTTCAATTTTCAATATATCATAAATTTCATCCAGCAGGCCTGGTGTAATTTCACTTAATTTTGTATTAATAATTCCAATTATTCTATCTTCCATTCAATACCTCTTCCTTCGCATCTCCATTCTGACCAAGCAGTTTTTAAAGCTCACTGGTGTGCAATATTTCTTTTACTTTTCTTATGCTTGTGTTACCTATATATTCTTTTTTCATAAATATAACCACATTTATAACTTCTTTAATTTCATCTTCATCCGGAGTAAGTATTACTTGTTTCTGCAGTTTAGCAATTCTGTCCAGGGCTTTCTGTGCACTTGATGCATGTACAGTTGAGATTCCTGAATGTCCTGATGAAAATGCAGAAATAACTTCTACCGCAACATCACCGCTTCGTATCTCACCAACAATTATTTTATCCGGATTCTTTCTTAGAGATAATCTTACTGCATCTTGCAATGTAAAACTTTCAGAAGTAAATAAATAATCTTTATTTGGTATGTCTGATATTATTTCAGGTGTATCCTGAATAATAATAAGTCTATCATTATCATTTATCTGATTGATAAGAGTTCTGGCTAATGTTGTTTTCCCGGAACCGGTTGCACCGGCAACCAGAATATTTTTGTCTTGAGCAATAGCATCTAACAAAAAATCTCTTTGCTCTTCTGTAATAGTTTCCATTTCAACGAATTCTTGCATTGTAAATGTTTTAGTAGGGGGAAGGCGGATATCAAAAGTAGCTGCAGAAACTACCGGAGGAATAGTAATCTGTATCCTACTGCCATTTATTCCAGGATATGCTATTGAAAACTCAGGGTGCTCATAATCAACTATTTTATTATTTTCTCCTGCAAGAAGCCTTGCAATTGACATTCTTTTTTCTTTCTCAAATATTATATCAGTATCAAACTTTTCTCCACCTACTTCTATCCAAATTCTACCATCTGAATTACAATTCACATCAGTCACACCTTTATATTCATATTCATATTCATCTATAATTTTATTTATTTCTAATATTCTATTTTTTAAGGCATTAGATGCTAATTTTAATTCATTATCAGCTATATCTATCATTTCCATTCCTTATTTTTGTGCTTTAAATAATCCCTTTTTCTTTTAATGTTTTTTTAATAGATCTATTAAAATCTATATACTTAATTTTCCCTCTTTTTAGTTTTTGTTTTAATTCTTTCCCATGAATACCATCATTATTATTAAATGTAAGACAATATTTAATATGTTTAATTAAAGTCTCATGCAATATATATAAATAATCACCATTACGATCCAATCCTCTTGTTAACTTATTTAATCGTTTATATATAATATCTTTTTCATTGTCTTTATCATGCATATTATCAAAATATATTTTTAATATTTCCCGAAATGCTTCTGATTTAGAATTAAAATTCTTAGCAAGCTCAATAAACATTTTTATGTATTCATCATCTGGTTTGTGTCTTACAGTTATTCTCGGATATTCTTCATTACTCATTTTACCAACCCTTTTTACATCTGTTTTAAAAATTGTCCTGTTTCTCTATCTAATATTTCACCGATAACACATCCAAGAGCAACATATGACATATCATCGTTATTACACACAATCATTTCTTTATTTATTTTATAATTGTCATTTCTGTTATTCATAATACATTTACGTCCAATCTCAATTCCATTCTTTACACTCAGTTTCTTTATAATATTTATTATTTATATATACTGAGTAAATTATTTTTTTCATTTTTTAATAATTAAGAGCATCAAATATATTATCAACATCAAGCTCATCTTCTTCATCTTCCTGTGGTACATGTTCATAACTTTCTACCTTGACTCCTTTCTTTTTCCTATGTTCTAACAAATCCTCATATAACTCCCTTTCTTTAGGAGTCATACCATCATCGTATTCAAAATTATCTTCCATTATTTCATCTCCATTCACATCTTCATCCAGCCGGTTTTGCTCTTCCATGCTGTTTTTATTAAATCCCTCTGGTGTGGCTGACTGGTCAGCCTTTTTGGTGTTATAACTTAACAATTTATCTTCTTCTACAGCCTTTGCAAGTCTATAATTCCAATCTTCTAAATCTTCCTCATATAATTCATCTTTGCTTAATATGCCTTCATCATCATCAAATATAAGTTGCAGCATCTGCTCTTTTATAGATTCAGGTGGTGTAATATTAGCTCTATCTTTAAACCTATAATCATCAAAATAAAATATTTTTTTCCCAAGATATGGATAACTTCCACCTATCAATAAAATAATATCATCATAACTTAATCGCATTACTTCATCATATGTCATTAAATTTCTTCCAACTTCCTGAGTATTCTTTGAAATTCCTGTCATTAAACCAGTTGCTAATTTACCTGATTTATTTTCATTTGTTTTAAGAATAGTTTTTTGACCTAAATATTCTGCAATTAATTTAGCCTCATTTGGCGTATATGATCCAAAAATTACTTTATATTTGCAATTGTCCAATATTGAAGTATTAGCACCATATAAATTAAATATTTGGTTAAAGCTTTGCGTTATCAGAAACAACCTGATTCCATATCCTGCAAAATATGCAATTTGATCTTCTACAAAATCAATCTTCCCAAGAGATATAAACTCATCAAATATCATTAATAACTTATTTTTATAATCTCCTAATTTTCTACATAATTTTTTACCTATCATTTGTAACATTAATCTTGTGACAGGATTCATTCTTTTTTTATCTTCCGGATTAACAACTAAATATAAAGATACCGGTCTTTTTCTTTGCATTAAATCTGTTATTTTAAAATCAGAACTACTCATATTTTTGCTTACAACTGGATCAGCAAATATTTTAAGATAACTAATTACTTGTAATATAAATCCAGATAAAGTATTTTCTGCAGCATTTTTCATAACAGCTGCCATTTCAGCTATATTTGGATGAACACATTCTTCTAAATGTTTTGTATTTAGCATATTTATAAACATATCTTTCGTATTTTCCCACTCAGGATTAGTTATATATTTATAAATTCCATATAATGATTTTTCTTTTTCTGAATATAAAACATGCAATATTAAACACGTTAATAAAATTATTCCATTATTTTCCCAGAAAGGATCACCTTTATTATTATCTTTGCCATCAGGATTAGCAATAATTTCTGCTATGTTTTGTGCAGTTGCTATTTCACTATTTGACCCTAATAATATTTCATCTAATGGATTATATTTTGCAGAACATTCAGGATTAGCAGGCTCAAATTTAATAACATGAGAAAATTTTTTTCTCCAGCCTGCAGTTACATTATAATTTTCTTTTTTAATATCATATACGAATACAGATTGATTCCATGAAAGGAGTGTAGGGATTATTAAATTTATTCCTTTTCCGGCTCTTGTATATGCCAGTGCTGCTAAATGCGTATTATGACGATTACTTTTATCTATACATATTAACTTCCCTGATTTCTTCATAATCCATTTATCTTTTTTATGTTTATATTTAAATTTTGCTTTGTTCGATTGGCATAATATTGCACAGCCAGTAGGATCAGATTTTATAAGTCCTAATTTTTTCATTTCATTAGTAGTACCATATCTCGATGAACCATAAGTATCTGATACTTTCTTATTTATTCTATTATAAAGAATTAAAATACCTACACCAGCAATAACTGCAACAATACCAATAATCATATATGCTTTTTCATATAAATTACCAGTTGCACCATATTTCATGTTCCATAAGAATATTTGATATGGAAAATAAAATCCTCCAAATAGCTTGCCTCCTAAAGATGGTTCATATCCTAAATTATATGCAAAAAACTCTGTAGCAATACTACACGCAACTGTTACTATTAGTAGCCATAATATATAATATAAATGCCTCCGGAATTTCATTTATCACCTTTTTTCTTTTTTATATTTTGTAAGAACTTTCTAAATTCTACTTGATAGTTTTTCTTTAATATTTTTTCAATATTAAATTTTTTTACTTTGTATTCTTCCATAATCTCTCCTATTATTACCCACTGGCACGCTTCTCAGAGTGTTCTTATTTAGAAAACGCACTGGTGCGTCTGTTCAGCCTGCTTTTAAAGTTTCTTGGTAAACTTCACCCTTATCTCTAAAATTAAGATGATATATGTCATTCCCAAATTTAATTATTTTATTTATTTTATAGCTTCCATTACCATTTAAACATTTAACAATATGATCTTTACCTTCTTCTTTTAGGTAATTTATATCCGGAGCACAATCTGTAAAGCCATCGTTTACAATCATCTGATACGCTTCTATTTGCATGATCTCTCTCCTGCAGCCCAGGCTACTTTTATTAAACTCCAATTTATAAATACCGTCTGAACGGTTGTTAAGCAATTTTTGCTTTAACAAATTTTTTAAGTGTTGGCATATATTTTTCTTTATAATATTCACCATAGCTAATTTCTTTTTTCTTTCCATCAATAACTCTGTTTGATATTTCAACTAGAGTAAATCCAGGTGTTGCATTCCTGTTAGTTTTACTAATTATTTTAAAACGTTTCATTGTTGCTGCACGGCCCTTTTTGATCCCATCTTTTAGGTCTGTGGCAAATCCTATTTTGTTTCTTCCTACTACGATGTTATATCCATGTTCGCTCATATATTCATTTCTCCTTTTATTTTGGTTTCACTATATAGTGGGGTAAATATAGCTGGATTACTCACTTGTAATCATTTTTTTTCGCACAATTGCGCTACCTGTATTCAGCCGAATACTTCGTTATTCTGCTATTATTAATTATTCCAAAAGGTTTAGAAATATTTTTCCTGATAATAAAATTAATAATTGTTAAATATTTATATAGTAATAAATCCCAGGGAGATTAGTATTCCCAATCCCCCTGGATGTTTTTAGTTTATAAAAACGGTACACTATTTTTCTCTGGCAGGTTCTTTTTCTGGTTTTTCAACTGCTTTTTCTTCAGTTTTTTCGAGTTCTTTTAATCTTCCGGAAATAGCTTTATATTCTGATTTTAATTGATCATATTTTGGTTCGTTCATATACTTAGCAAACGCCTGTTTACCAATAGCTTCTTCTGTTATTTCTTTACCACCTTTTTCATTCCAGTTTTTAATATTTTCTTTATACTTATCAATTATTTTATCCTGAATTTCTATTCTTCCTTCAAGTTTATATTTAACTTGATCAATATTCATGCCTTTAAGATCGGTCTTTAACTGTTCTAAATTTTGAGTATTTACATGCTGTTTGTGTTTGTTCATAACCTCAACAAATTCAGTCCTAAAAGATTCATATTTTTGATTATTGCAGTATTTTGCAAATGCTATTTTATTAAGTTCCTTATCTGATTTATCAGGATAATATTCTTTTATATTTTCTTTAAATCCATCAACTATTTTATTCTGAGCTATCCGTTTTTCCTCAAATAATTCTGCTACTTTGTCTGGTGTCATAGTTTTAAGTTGATCTTTTAATTCTTCAAGTTGATACTTTTCTTTAACTACAACAAATTCAGCCCTAAACTCCGGATGATTTTTTGCATAAGTTTTAAATGCTTCTTTACTTAGTTGTTCTTCTGCATTTTTCTTTAAGTCTGGTGGCATTTTTTCATCACCAATTACCTTGTATTTATCATTATTCTCAATGATAGCTTCTTTGTATTCCTTAATTAACTCCTGTTGCTTTAACACCATATCTCCAAACTTATGATGTAATTCATCGAAAGAAAGCTCTTCTAATTTCTCTTTAAACATATCAAGAGAACTTTTTTCATTTTTTGACAGTTCATTTCCGGTATTAACTGTTTTTGCTTTTTCCATGTTTTTCTCCTCTGCCACTTGTGGCTCTTTTGACAACATCCTTGAGTTACCCACCAGTGGTTTATTTAATTTTTTTGTCCGTTGGATTTTTTCTATTTTATTTATAATTTTAACTTTTTTATCATAACTTAAATTAGCTTCAACCCATGATTGGTGCCATTTTTTAATTATCTCTATTCCTTCACCAACTTTTATTCCTTCTAATAATTTATCTAAATATTTATCTTGATGGGGAATACATTTTCTACCTTCTTTATATGCATTTCTACCTAATACAGCAGCCTCTTCTATTTTTCTTTCAATAGTACTTTCTTTTGCATAAATATTTTCCCATTGCACAGGTTCATTTATTATCATGATATAATCTATTTTTTAAAAATACCTAATACTACCTTTCTATTCCTGCGGGTTTCTGTTGTTTCTCTACCTTTTTTTCAGCTCTAATTTCTTCGGCTCTATCTTTTTTCATTACAGGTTTAAACTCAATATGGTCCGCCATAACAAAAACTGTTGAATTAGTTTTACCTTCCTTATCCTTCCAGCGGTCTTGTTTTATTCTGCCGATTATCCGGATTCCCCTACCCTTCTTTAAATACTCACCACTTACCTCTGCAAGTTTTCCAATTGCTTTGACTTCAAAATAAGATACTTCTTGTTCGTATTTATCATCAGCTTTATAGTACCTGTTTGTTGCTACTGTAAATTTACAAACTGCAGCACCATTTTTTATATAAGACAATTCTGGATCTCTTGTTAAATTCCCTTCTAAAAGTATTGAATTTAAATTATTCATAATTCTTCTCCTTTTATTTCAAATGATTATGTTTTTAATTCGCCTATATCCTTAAAATTAACTTCTAATTTTGCAAGATCTTCAATCTATTGGTCCTTTAAAAACACTAGCCTTACCAGCACAGCCTTATTAATCCCACTTATAAGATTAAAAAGCCGACTGGTCGGCATGGCGGATTAAAAGATTCCAGCTTCTTCCATTATTGCTTCATTAATTGTTGTGTCTGGCTCATAGACTTCTTCAACTTTATCTTTTTTCTTTTCTGGTCCAAACTCTACATTCTCAGCAATAATTTTTAGTTTAGACCGCTTATTACCTTCTTTATCCTTCCATCGATCTTGTTTTAACCTTCCTGTTATCCGGACTCCCCTACCCTGCTTTAAATATTTTTGACATGCTTCCGCAGTTTTACCCCAGGTTTCAATATCAAAATAAGATACTTCTTGTTCATATTTTTCTTCAACTTTATAGTACCTGTTTGTTGCTACTGAAAGATTACAAACTGCAACCTCATTTTTTGTATAAGACAATTCTGGATCTCTTGTTAAATTCCCTTCTACCAATATTGTGTTTAAATTATTCATAATTCTTCTCCTCGGCCACACACCAGTGTGAACACACTTATTTTATAAATACCGTCTGGACGGACTGTCCAGGTTGTTTTAAAAACCGCACTAGTGTGCGGCTGCTATATAAAAGCCGACTCGCCAGTGCACACTTGTGTGTCTGTCTGGACGGCTATCTTGCACGCGCTGGTTCATAATCCCTTTGCTTAACTTTTGTTCCCATATCTTTGCCATTTTTTTTACTATGATCTTTTTCATGGTTCTTGATTTCTTCTTTAACTATATCTAATTTATCAAAAAACATTTTATTTTGATGAGATCTATACATTTCTTTGACTATTTTTATTTCTTCTTTTTTGATTTCTAATTCTGGTTTTATTCCTATTTCTGCCCATTCTTTAGCATCTCTTATAATTTTTTCTCTTTTATTATCTATTTTCATTCGTCTATTTATTTCATCATCTATCATATCCATGCAATCATTTTTATATTTTTTTAACCTTACAGGTGACCAATGTTTGACATCTTTTTCTAAATACATTTTATTGAGCTCACTTACAGGCTCTCGGATTTTAATTTCTAAATACTCTTTATTTATTCTTGATCTTTGATTCGTTCTTACCATCCTCTCTCCTTTAGTCAAACCAGCTTAGTTGCTATATGTTGGTTCTTTTTTGCCATTCTCCTCACTATATAGTGGGGTTAAAATGGCTGGATTACTCACTTGTGATATTTTTTTTACACACCAGCGTGTTTTCCCAAATAACCAGCCAGATTTTAATCATACCAGTGCGTCACACCGGATACGTAACAGTGCAAAACTAATTCTCACTTGTACGCTTATAGCGTTTATAACTTTTATTGTTTTGAGATCTTTTATATTCTTCCTTTTTTTCCTTTGTTATAAGTTTAAATACTTCACCTTTTTTTATCCTTATTCTGTCACCACAGCTAAACCGTTCATATACTTTCCCTGATACATAATAATATTTATTTTCATCAGTTTTTATTATTGCATATGTTGTCAAATACAATTCTTTTTCGAGATCCTTATAAACAATCGTACCTTGTATATTTTGTGATTTCTCATAAATAAACTTATTCTCATTTCCCCTAATAAACCTGTCCATCTTCTTCATTCGCTCTATATATTTAGCCAATGCATTTAACCTTTCTTTTATATCAGGTGTTATTTCAAAATAATTATCTTCTAATTTTCTGCTTCCCTTCGCACACTGGTGGGTTTTTTTTGCTATATTTAATTTAACAAGATATTCCAGGCGAGTTGATTCTTTTGTGTTCTTTGGTCGTATGAATAATCTATTATCTAATTTTTCTGCTTTTTCTAATATTTTTCTATCGGTCTGGGTGTATCTTTCTGCAGTTATTTCATTCATTCTCTCTTCATTAATTTCTCTAATTGACCTTGGGCCTAATTCTTTAGTTGCCAATTCTTCACAATACCGCCTGGTCTCTTGCATAATGAATTCAGGATTAAATCTTAGGTTTTTACCATTCCTATCTTTTCCGCGTATCATTATATGTATATGAGGATGTTCTTTGTCATAGTGTGTGGCAGCAGTCCAGTCTAATTTTTTTGATACAGCCCTCTCTATATTTTCCATTACATTTTTTACATATTCTTCCAGATCTAATTCTTTACCATTAACAGGGGATATAATTACATGGAAAACATGAGGTTCCTTCAAAATCACTCCAATATCATCTTTCCTGACATTTCCATCTGCATTAAATAGTTCAGGTTCGCTACCATCTTTAGCTTTACCTTCCTTAGTGAAATAATTTTTTAATTTGGAAATTATTGCAATTCCTGGATTTTGAAAATAATGATAATTAACATATACTTTCTGATTTGTAGGACTATCAATAAAATTTGATTTATAATAAAAATTATTCCCATTATAACTTTTATTTGTTTTATTTTTAGTAAATCTATCAGGTTTTATTCTTCTATATCTATATTTATCTAATTCTTCTAAGAAACTACTCAATATCTTTTCCTTATTTTGCAAATGCAAATTTTACTTTATTGTCTTTTATAACAAGTTTTGTCCTGAATTTTTTACCTGCCTTAGATGTAAATTTAATTTCATCGGTTTGTTTGTTTGTTAATAGTTTTTCTACTATTTTTTTTGTTATTTTTGTTTTTGATATTTCTTTCCAAATTGCGAACTCACATCCATTCTTATAACCGGAACAATAATAATTTTTATTACCTTCTCTTATTTTCTCACCACAACCCGGACATGGGCCCAGGCTCTCGTCAAGGCCCACATTATTATTGAAACTACTTAACTTATGAGTCTTTAACTTTGCAAAATTATTCCTGATAAATGCTATCATGTTTCTCATAAATTCATATGGATCTGATTTTAGTTCATATTCCCATCTTGCGGTTTCAGCAACATCTGTGAATTGTATAAGTTCTGGTAATTTAATTATTTGATTGTATAGAAAAAGACCTTTATCAGTTGGATATATTTTCCTACCTTTTTGTTCTACATATTTTTTTCTTTTTAGATTTGGTATAATATGAGGTCTTGTTGTTTCTGTACTTATACCTACTTTTTTTTCAAACTTGTAATTATTATTTTTTTTATATTTTTCAGGATATTCTAATACTTTTGAAAGTGCACCTTCAGTAAATATAGAAGGAGGTTTTGTTATTTTTTTTATTATATCAACATTTTTTAATTCTATTATCTCATTTTTACTCAATTCCGGTAATTTATTTTCTTCAACATTTTGTTTTTCTTCTTTATATAGTATTTTCCAGCCCTTAATTATTTCTTCAATTCCCTTTGCGATAAACATAACATTTTTTACATTTATACAAATCTTAGTACTGTTATATTCATAATTTGGGCTAAAAACTGCTACAAGTGATTTCAATACAAGTTCATAAACTTTTTTCTCATCTTCACTTGCCTTATCAGGTAATTTATCTAATGGTAATAATGCATGATGATCTTCTAATTCCTTATCATTAAAAACCCTTTTATTCCTAACATTTATTAAATTAATATTTATATTATTTAACTCTTTATAATTTCTTTTTAGTTTATCTAATAACTCTTTTATAAAATTGATATCATCTTCTCCCATTACCCTGCTTGGAGTTCTGGGATAACTCAACACTTTATATTCTTCATATAATTTTTGTGCTATATTAGCTGTTTTAAGACTTGAAAATCCATATAAGTTATTACACTTTCTACACAAAGCAGTAAGATGGTATAACTGCGGTGGTGAAACACTTTTTCTTATTTTTTCAAGCGATATTACCCTGCCAGTTTTATTAGTCTTTATTTTTTTAGTTATTTTTTGAAGTGTTTCTTTTGTATTGATTTCTTTTTATATTTTTGATTTATATACTTAAG
>SDBS01006810.1_pt1 | contig 11101 bp, 24 predicted proteins | sample 2277091 | NCBI WGS metagenome assembly SDBS01 (sample SAMN10404972, study PRJNA504765) | marine sediment metagenome | isolation source: marine sediment core GS10_PC15, 163 cmbsf | place: Arctic Ocean: Southern Knipovich Ridge | collected 2010 | reverse complement strand
ACATTCTTCTTGGCTGAGGAAGTGGTATCAAATGAGTTCTATCCCTTCAGACACAACAGTCATCAGGGGCCGGACCACGACATCGTGCTGCTGGTTCATCAGAAGTTGATAGACAAGAAATAAAGGTAGGGGTGGCTGTTGCTGAGGCGCACAGATATTCTACTCCTTGTCTGCCGGCCTGAACAACCGGGCAGCACCCCTACCCACTCGTTCAACGAATGAACAACTGAGGAGACTGAGATGGCTACATGTTCTGATTGCCACCTAGAGATGTTAACGGCTGACGGATGCACAGTTGGATTCGTGACGATAGATGGGGTACCTCGTTCCCGTCTGAAGGAGACTCTCTGCGGAGAGTTCGAGGATGGGGATAGGTGTCATGACTGCGGTGCCAAGCCAGGTAACTTCCACCACTTCCATTGTGACAACGAGCCGTGTCCTCAGTGTGGAGGTCAGCTCTTTGTCTGCTCATGTGATAAGGAATGAACAACTGAGGGTGCCCGAGGGGGGCCAACGCGATTCTGCTGCACAGACTACGTTGGAACTTCGGGAGGCGCAGACATCCCAAGCGATCTGCTGTGGGTTCGAGTCCCACCCCCTCTATACTAATGGGGCGAACAACGGGAGGTAGCATGAGTCGCAAGGATTGGATAGGGATGGCACTCCTCTTGGCTCTCTCGGCTTATCTTCTGTGGGGATTGAGATGAAACTAACTCTATGGAATGAGCACGTGGAGGAAGATGTGATAGACGTGGTACTGGCTAAGAAGGGTACCTTCGCTACGCCTACCAACGTATGGGCTAACTCACCCGAAGGTACTGCACACCTACAATCTTTGATCCTCAACGTGAGGGCACCTAAGGTACATGAGATCAGAGCGATAGTGGTGATACCTGACGAGGATTACAAGGTGTTCAGAGTATTCTTTGAGCGGGACCCATGTGCTGTCGTATTCTTCGGCGGCCCTACCTGTCCCATGTGCGGAGGAGATCATGGATCTAACCAAGATTGAGGAGGGAGACATAGTTCAGATTGACCCTGAGTCCGATGGTAAGTTCGCTGCTTGCCTGATGGTGGTGACTGAGGTCAAGAACTGGGGGTTGCAAGGCTATGTCACTGTGCCTGGCTCTATTGTAGGTGGCTCAGGTGCAGCGTATTACCGAGTGAACCACGACAACTACGTCAAGGTTGGGGTAGCTAAGTGGTTACGAGATGGGGAGTGACGCATGGTTCGCCAACTTTGAGCGCATCCAGGCTGAACATCCTGAGATGAGTGATGAGGAGGCAAGTGAGGCGGCCGAGCAGAAGTTGCGTGATGACTACGCTGACCGAGCTGACCAACTCAACGACGAGAAATGGGAGAGGGCGTACGAGGAGAAGATGAAGGAGGTTGATTTCAGTAAGGGCGTGCGTGGTAAGTACGTAGACAAAGGAGAGAAAGAATGAGGCGGATCTATAAGTATTCAATCCCAGTGCAGGACAACATCGAGATCATGATGCCTGAGGAGTGCCTAGTCATATCATGTCAGATGCAACACGGTCAGCCGTGGATCTGGGCGGTGGTAGATGACGAGTCCCCTATGATTGCTCACAACTTTCATATGGTAGGAACAGGCCACCCGGCTGATCACTTAGAGGGTGCCTTCATCGACACGTTCCAGATGGAGGGCGGGCGGTTGGTATTCCATCTGTTCCATGACTGATGGCGGGCAACGAGACAGCGACCCAACGGATAGCTAGGCAATCGAGGGAGAAGGAGGCTGCGTTCTATGAGGAGCATGGCATGAGCAGCGCCGAGTACTTCCACGAGTCTGGCTACTCCGATGCAGACAGTGAGCGTAGGCTACTCGAAGAGGAGGATGTTGATGGCGACGAGACAACTTAGGGTCGGTGAGGGGATACGTGAGGCGAACAAGGAAGATGCATTAGTCGTGCTTGCGAAGATGCAGCAGGTCAAGCATCCTATCGTAGAGGACGCGGCTCAACGGATGGCTCACATCTTGTGGCAAGAGGGGTTTGTCATACTGGAGAACGAGTGATGGTCAATACCTTTCGTGTACCCGATGAGAACTTGGAGTGCCACCCCCTCCTGTTCAAGGGAGATGACGGGGAGGAGCTGTTCCACATCACGAAGGAGGGTGACTTCGTATTCCCTAAGGGTGTGGAGCCTAAGGAGGCAGCCAAGCGATTCGCTGTGTGGTTCAAGGAATCGTTCGCTGAGCTGCTATGAGTAAGGGTAAGACCCACTACGCACAGCGTATCTTCCGTTCGGTCACGCACCTAGGCCAGACTATATGGCAGCCTATCTGTGGGATCTCGAACGTGAACAAGATACGCCTGTCTACCTACCTTGAGGAGATAACCTGTCTCCGCTGTCGCAACATGCTATGGCAGAACAGGGGCAGGCTAGGTATAGGCAGACAGATCAACCGAGTACGTCGGGAGGGCAAGTGGCGTGGCTGATACCTATACCTGTGAAATGTGCAAGGGTACCTTCGACAAGGGATGGACTGACGAGGAAGCCCAAGCAGAGGCAGAGAGGTTGTTCCCTGGCATGGACCACAGTGACATGGCTATGCTGTGTGACGACTGCTTCCAGAAGATTCAAGCTGCGGCCATGAGGCAGAAGGGACCCTTCAACTAGGACAGTAGCATGCACAAGCGTGAGAAGCTAAGAGATACGAAAGGGAACCAAACTATCGGGGATGTAACAGTGAAGGCTGGCTCCGATGGTCAACGGTTCTATGACAAGCACATGAGGCCTAGTGCTAGGATCAGCAAGAAGAAGGATCGTAAGCAGAAGAAGGCGAGTCGACGAAGAAACCGAAAGTAAGATGCCGACCATCAACCTCAGGACGAGTGAGGTAGGTTGTCGTAAACCTGGGTGCAAGCACAGACTGGAGAAAACTGCTAGACACCACAGGGGTTGCGAGACTATGTTTATTCGAGGGATGGGCAATAGCCCTCCGATGAAGGGCACTAAGCGATACAGGAGATTAGTCAAGAGGTATGACTCCTTCGACTCACGAGATGTCGTAGTCCTGTGTGACTGGCATCACTGTGAGATCCACCTGATCTATGACCCTATCATAGCTAAGCGTAGGCTCAAGTTGCTCAAGATCCTAGGTGAGTTTACCTGGGCCGAGGCAGATAAGTTAATGGGCCAGTTGCGTAAGCTATGCCGTGAGTGGGAGAAGAAGGATACACCCGGACGTGATCCCGGAGATTGCAAGCCAGGTAAGAGATTCCCGAAGTTCATTCCTAAGAGGAGAAGGGGGGCACGTAGACCGGACGCCTGAACTTGATTCAGAGGGGTTGACCCGTTACACCCCTGGGGGTTATATTCAATCAGACACATTACACATGAGGAACTACGTTGAATGAGGACAAAAAGGAAGTCGTTACTGTCTGGGTTGCAAACGAGGCAGGGCATCCCTACGCTAAGATCAGGGAGAAGCTAGGCGCCGACGTACAAATCAAGTCGCTTAGTCTCGGAGATATCAATCCCCTCCGGGTTGACCGCCTATCGTGGCACCTAGGTAACGGCATAGCGTCGTTTGTTAAAGAGACCGACTATCTTCTCATTAGCGGTACTCCAGTCGTGAACGCGTTAGCCCTAACTATGTGGCTGCAGATGTTTCCTACGTGTAAGCTAGCCCTCTGGGATGCAAAGAAGAGGGAGTATCTCATCTCTACCATTGAGCGTGAGAACCTGGCGAACATCCTGCAACATCACGTTGAGAGGTAAGATGGACGCACCAGACGCAGTTGTTATCACTGCTCGATTGCCGAAGGATCTTGGGGACTGGGTCAATGAGGAGTTTGGCCGGGGCTTCAAGCAGAAGTTTGTGCACCAATGCTTTGCCAATCTACGTCACGTTCTCACAGAAGGCGAGCTACCACCACAGAGTGAGTATGCTCGTGCTGCGTCACTTCGATCCATAGAAAGGATGGCAGGCTAATGCCCAAAGGTAAAGGTTATCCTCCCCCGACTAAGAAGAAACCCAAGAAGAAGAAGTAGGACGGTCCCTCGTCTCAGCATGATACGCGCATCATGAGCTGAGCACGCTGTCTAGTCCACAGCAGCCCTATGGTCAGGCCGGGGGACCAGGTTTGTTCACATAACTCCATCGTTGCGGAGGAAATATGCACTACCAAAATTACGTAGGCAGGATAGACGTTCACCGAATGAACAACTCATGACGGATCTCAATGTCGTGAGCACAGGGCCAAGGGAGCTGCTCGAACGCTTCGGCCTCACTCCGGTACCCCCTCCAGTTATCGACGCATCCATGTGTAGTACCTTCATGGACTGCCCCTCCAAGTTCTATCTACGCTATGTCCTCGGCCTGCGCCCAAAACGTAAGGACCCCACTAAAGATGGTAACCTAGATTGGGGCACGTGCTGGCATGAGACAATGTTCGCGTTCATGGAAGCCGCAGACCTGCCATTGAAGGAGAGGATGGTAGCAGGGTTGCAGGCCTTGGAGGAAAACTATCCCGAGTATCTGCAGCCTGACGTGGACATGGTGAAGCGGTCGAAGGAACGGATGATCGAACAGTTCTTCGCTTATGCAGAGAGATGGATACATAAGCAGGGTGACTATGAGGTCATGCGGAACGAGCAGTACTTCGACGTCTTTGGTGACGGTTTGCGGTGGTGCGGACGTATCGACTCCATCCGACGAGTTCTCCGAAACGGCAAGGTTAGAGTGTGGGACTACAAGACCACCAAGGCTATGGGCCCCACCTACTTCGATCAGTTCGAGATCTCCTTCCAGTTCCCAGGCTACGTATGGGCAACTAATCAGATGATGACTGATGAGGTTAGGGAGATCACGGTCGATGTGATGTACACTGTCTCCAAGAAGTATGAGTTCTTTGAGCGCACCTTCCGGTATGATGAGTTCCGGCTGGCAGAGTGGCATCGCAACTGCCTTCGAATAGTGACCCGTATCCACTACTTGTTGGAGCATCACCTCTATGAGCCGGAGATGTGGGACAAGAACTGGGGTGACTGCACAAGGTACGGTAAGTGTAGGTTCTTCACCGTTCACAGCCTCAACCCACGAGGGGAGGGTCGACTGCTCGAGCTACGTGACAATTTCGAGGTGAGTCGTTGGGATCCTTCCTCGGTTGCCGGTGCCACAGAGGAGACGGACCAATGAGCGACAGCGCCGATCGGCCTAGCCACCTTCAAACAAGGGAGTCGGAAGCATACCTACAGTTGATCAAGGACCTCAACGTCGTGCTTGCTCAGGAGTGGCAGACTCAACCTGAGACTAAGATACGTCGTGGGATCAGCGAGGCAATAGCCGATAGCCTAAGGATCTACATATAATGGCTGACCCCTGTAACGAAGTAGTCGAGCAGATAGTCGAGTACCTGAAGCGACACGCTGAGCATGGCGAGGTGATGGTAGCCCTTGACATAGCTCCTGATACGATCCGCTTCGACTGCCAGGATTTCAATTGTGCGGAGACACTACAGATCCAATATACCTAAACTAAGGAGAGTACGATGGACCTGTCACCAGACAGTAAGCCTGTCCCAGAGAGTGAGCTAGCAACGGGGACGGGTGGACGGGCACCAATGCCAGAGGACCCATGGAAGAACAGGGCACAGTCTATGCGGTGTATGACCTGCATGTTCTTCGTGTTCAAGAGGCCAGTGGAGATTGGAGGTATGCTGGCTAATGGGTTCCTCGGTCGGTGCCGTAGGCATGCTCCCACTATGAGTGGGTACCCTGCGGTATTCGAGACGGACTGGTGCGGAGATCACAAGCTCGACGAGAACAAGATATGACCACCACTACTCTCGCTGAGAGTGGGCTAAGTGGGAGTGGAGGGCTACGACTCAAACGCCTGAAGCTACTCATCTATGGCCCCTTCGGCACGTGGAAAACAGTGAACGCCCATCACCTACCACGTACCAGGACCCTTGATCTCGACGAGGGGTTGCAGTCAGTTGAGTGGGCTATCCGTGCTGGAGTGTTGAAGCGAGAGCTACGTGACATAGTTCACGCTACCATCCTAGCCCCTCCCACGATGGACGAGAGTAAGAACGATGTCTTTGATCAAGCTGCTGATCAAGTGGAAGAGTGGGTAGCCGAGGAGGACATTGACCCCGCCGAGTGGGACAAGCCATACGATCAGATGTGGGATACCCTGATCATTGACTCAGGTACCGCTATGACTGAGGGTACCATCATCAAGGCATTGAAGGAGACAGATCGCCTGGGTCTGAGTCAGAGCTGGTCTAAGAGAAAGAGCAAGGGACTCACCCCTCGGATGATTCAGGACTATGGTGCAGCAGGTATCCTATTCAGGAAGTTCATGAAGCTGTGCTATGGGACAGGTAAGAACATCGTCCTCATATGTCACCAGTACGAGAACACAGACAAGAAGGGCAACCTGTTAGGCTACGAGCCTATGCTCACTGGTGCATTAAGACAGGACATACCTAAGGACTTCGACGAGGTATGGTACTCGAAGGTGAAAGGTACGGCTGCCAAGAACAGAGGCGTCTTCCAGACCCAGCCTGATCCCATCAGGAAGTGTCGGTCTCGGTTGGGTTGCCTTGAGCATGAGGTCGATGCTGACTTTGATGCCATCAGGCAGACGGTGGCTGAGTTCTACGAGGTTGATCCCGATAAACTCTGGACTGCCTCACATGGTACCGCGGGGGCTAAGGCCTTCATTGCAGAGGAGGTGGCTGGCGCAGTAATGATATAGGAGTATACGGCTCGAAGGTCCATATTCAAACTAATATTGGAAAGGAGTGGCACCATGCCAAGTATCAACCTTAACCTCACAGAGGCTGAGAGTCTTAAGCCGATTGAGGAAGGTGCATATCCTGCTACCGTTTTGGAAGTGGGTGAAGTAACACAGGGACCGAAGGCTCAGTACGTCTCTGTGAAGCTCCAGATCTCGGAAGGTGAGAATGAGGGACGGAGCTTCTACAACAACCTGCCCATCGAGGGTAAGGGAGCAGGGATCTTTGTCGACTTCATCAACAAGGCGTTGGACCTTGAGTACGATGTCGACGACATGGAGGATCTCGCCTTCGACACTGATGAGTTGATCGGTGCCGAGTTGACTATCAATATCAAGAACGAAGAGTATCCCAAGGGATCGGGAGAAATTCGCTCGGGTATCAAGTCGACAGCTCGCAAGGCGTAACCACCCACGGAAGGTACCCTAGCCCAATCAAAAGGATGGGGTGTCCTGCTAGCGGGAAAGTGTACTGCTGAGAGGCTGGTACTACCTACGTGGGACTCCTTTTCCCCTCCTTCTTGGTCGACATGAAGCACAAGTTACTAGAACGTCCCGTTGAGATAGCGGAGGATCTCGACCGTCGTGCGGATACGCTTCGTATGTTGGGAGAGTACATACTGATCGAGTGTAATGAGAGTGATCCTTACACTATGGTTGGTGGCCTCTATGTCCCCCTTGCAGCGTCTGAAGTCTACCCGACATCTGGGTGGGTGATAGCCGTTGGACCCAAGGTTGTGGACCTATCGAGAGGGAACTTCGTGTTGATCGAGGAGGAGGGGACTTCTGTTGATGCCACCTACTACGATGTATTCGAGATCCTCCTACGTATGCCGGATGGTAGCATTGAGGCTATCTGGGCTGAGCTTGAGGTGGAGATTGTCCTGCGTGAGCAAGTAGCCAAGTATCGCAGGGGTGCTGGACCAGACAATCAAATGTCTATCAAGGATCTGAAGGAAGGTGATAGTATAACCTTCAACTGCTCGGACGTAGTAGACTGGCAGTTCGGAGATATGGCTAACCCCTCGTACGATCTCACCTACGTTCCCGTCTACATGTACATCTATCTGAATGAGGATGACGAACCTGCCTTGTTCTATATCACGACACCCGCTAAGATCATATCCACCTTGGAGTACTGATGCTTACCGTTAGTCCGTCCAACATTGAAATTACGCCTAGACAACGTAAGACGCTTACGCCAGTACAGGTTGAGGAGATGGCCGCATCCATCGAGAAGTTCGGCTTGTTCGCTCCGCCTGTCATGGTACCTGGATCAGAGGAGGGCAAGTTCCTGTTGGTGGCTGGCTTCACCCGCTTGCAGGGTATGATGTACCTACGCTGGAAAGAGATCCCTTACACGTTGCTCGACGAGACTGACGAGATCACTCTCAAAGAGATCGAGTTGGAAGAAAACATACGGCGCACGGATCTAGAGTGGTGGGAGAAGGCCGAAGCCATTGCTGGTATCCATGAGCTACGGGTAGCTAAAGATCCCAACTGGTCCATGCGAGCTACCGCCGACCTGACAGGGGAAGCGTTGGGTACTGTGTCTCAGTCGGTTCAGCTTGGCAACGAGATCAAGATGAATCCTGACATGAAGAAGGAGGAAACACTCAAGGGTGCCCTTCAGAAACTCGACGTCAAGAAGAAGCTGATCGAGAAGAAGAAGGACATTGAGAGGAGAGCTAAGGGATTGACTCCCTCGCTGCGAGCTGAGATCATCCTAGGCGATGCGAATGAACTGATCAAGCTGGAGAAGGACGAGAGCTACGATGCGGTAGTCACGAACCTACCCTTCGGGATCGACCTAGAGTTCAAGGGTGGACTCAAGCCCTATGAGGACGATGAGCAGTTAATCATAGACACGGTGCAGAACGTGATCAAGGAGTCGTTCCGTGTCCTCAAGGATGATAGCTGGTTCGTGGCTTGGTTCGACATCAGGAAGATTACGTACTCCAATGCACAACTGAAGCTGTACAAGAAGCTGGCAGGTCTGCATAAGATGAAGGACTTCAAGAAGATGTTCTTCGACTCGATGGGCCTAGCCTTCTGGTTGGAGGAGGCAGGATTCTCATACGTGACGTTGGTCCCACCCTTGTGGGTTAAGCCTAACAAGTCTCAGGGTATGATAGGTGACCCAAGGAAGGGCATGATCGTTGCAGCCGAGGCTATGGTCTTCGCTTCCAAGGGCGGCGCCTTCCTCATGAAGCAAGGCAGGAACAATGTCTTTATCTACGATTCACTCGTTGGGGCCGAACGCGACTATAGTATGCAGATGCCAGCCGACCTTTGCACGGAAGTTGTTTCTCTGGTTAGTCTCTCAGGGGGTAGAATACTCGATCCCTTTGCAGGGAGTGGTTCTATTGGACTCGGAGCTCTCAACCGTGAGTGTGAGTTTCGAGGATACGAACTCAACCCCGAAGCAGCCAGCATAGGTAACATGCTTCTCAAGGCACATCACCTCGCTGCACAGGAAAAGAGCAATGAAGGAGTATAAGGTTATCAACTGCCTCGGTCACCAGAACATGGCCAAGGCTATCGAGGAACACCCTGGATGGGAAGTACATTCATTCGTCGGTGCGGATGTAGAGGAGCATCAAGTTGGAGAGAAGCTGCTGATGCCAGCGGTACAGATCCTACGGGTCACACGGTTCATCCTACTGCTGATGCGAGAGCAGCCCGATGATCCTTCGCTTGGTAAGGACAGGAACCCCGGTGGAATCGTAACTAAGTGAGGGCCTTGATACGCAAGTTTGCTTATTGGCTCTTGCACATAACCGAGAAGAAGTATGACTTCCGTGCCCCAGACAACTTCATGAAGCCATGACCGACATGGTGAACCAGCCTCCTCATCACCTGGTGGGTGGGATAGAGACTATCGACGTGATCGAGGCTAAGGGTCTAGGGTTTCTCGCCGGGAACGTGATCAAGTATGTCTTGCGCTACCAGTTCAAAGGAACGCCACTGGAGGATCTAAAGAAAGCACGGTGGTATCTCAATCGTCTCATTGGTAACATGGAGAAAGAGTGATTGTCCCGGCTGAGGGACCACTAGATGCTAAGATCATGGTGTTGGGTGAGAGCCCAGGTAAGAACGAATGGGCTCAGGGTCGCCCCTTTGTTGGTCAAGCAGGGGACATACTCAACGATGTGATGCGCGTTAGTGGTATCCCTCGGTCCAGTGTCTACATCACCAACGTCATCAAAGATCGACTGCTCCCGCATGGAGATCACAAGCGGCCCTTCTTCTTTCAGGGTGGACACCCCACGCATGAGTACCTGGAGGGCATCCTCGATATAGTCAAGGAGATCAAAGAAGTCAAGCCCAACGTGATCATGCCCCTTGGTAACTACGCATTGTGGGCTCTGATGCAGCATGAGGGGATCATGAAGTGGCGGGGGTCCATCCTTGATTCCAAGACTGTCCCTGGTCAGAAGATCGTACCAGCCCTGCATCCCGCCTTCTTCATCAACGCTCGAATCTTCTGGCATAGGCTACCACTGCTCGAGTGGGACTTCCAACGTGTAGTACGTGAATCGAAGTTCCCCGAGATCAGAGCTCCCAACCCGACTATCATCGTTGATCCTACACCGCAGGAGATGCTCGACGCCGTTGAACGATTCACCTCCGGCGACTGCGTGATGATCGACACGGAGTGGTACAGCCAAAACCAGCTAGCATACATCGGCTTCTCCAACTCAAAGGACTTTGCCGTAGTAATCCCCAACACCTCGCAGAACGCCCTCCGTGCATACAGGGCTATCCTCGAATCGGATGTACCCAAGGATACTCAAAATGGCTGGGGCTTCGACATACCTGCACTGTATAGGCAGGGCCTCGAAGTGAACAACCCCGGAGACGATTTGATGGTAGCTTGGCATAGCTGCTGGGCCAGCCTCAGAGCGAAGAGCCTTGGTATGATATGCTCAGTGCTTACAGATCAGAAATACTACAAGGCTGACGTCGAGTTCGTCGGGAAGAATGATACTCTAGGTCAGCAGTACTGTGGCACGGACTGTGTGGTACAGTGGGAAGCGCTGGACAAAGTAAAGAGGGAAGAATTCAAGGTCACGAATGGCAACGTAGGGTATGAGATAACCAAGTCAGCGATGCCCTTCTTCATCGAGGCGTCGAAGCAAGGTATTCTAATCGACGATGAGCTCCGAGTCAGGATGAAGGAGGTTCACCTTGACAGGGCGAATGAACTCGAAGATGCCCTATCCCAAACGCTAGGCTACACCATCAACTGCCGTTCGTCGCAGCAGGTTATCAAGCTAGTTCACGACCAGATCCTCCCTATGTATGGGATCAAGAGAACCAAGCGT
>SDBS01006809.1_pt1 | contig 11102 bp, 7 predicted proteins | sample 2277091 | NCBI WGS metagenome assembly SDBS01 (sample SAMN10404972, study PRJNA504765) | marine sediment metagenome | isolation source: marine sediment core GS10_PC15, 163 cmbsf | place: Arctic Ocean: Southern Knipovich Ridge | collected 2010 | reverse complement strand
CGAACTAAAGAAGAATATAACAATAGAACAATTATTAACAATGAATTCCGGACTTGGTGGTGGGGGTTCTGGTTATCCTTCTGATGCTGAAGATAAAATTAAAGTTGATTGGATTAAATTTGCGCTTGAGGAGGTGCCATTAATATTTACTCCTGGGCAAACGGGACAGTTTGGATATAGCAACGATGGCCCTACTCTCTTATCAGGTATAATTGCCAACGTAACTGGTAACAGCACTGAAAAATTCGCAAAAAAATATCTCTTTGACCCTTTGGGAATTTTAGAAGATGAATACCATTGGACAAATGATTCTAAAGGCATTGACTGGGGCGGATATGGATTTGCATGCTCACCGAAAGTACAAGCGAAATTAGGAATACTATGTCTAAATAATGGTACTTGGGACGGAACACAATTACTCGGTGAAGATTATATGAAAGACGCAACAACATTCAAAATCGATGGGGGTAAGTATGATTATGGGTATTTATTTTATACTAATGGTCCTTTTGACGGATATTTTACGTATGGAGCTGCAGGACAGTGTATCTATGTCATACCACAATATAATGTCGTTGTTGGCTTTACTGGTATATTTCTAGGGGAGTATAGTTTTATTTTAGAAAATTATATTCTCCAAAATGTTGAGCCTCCTCCAGAGAATCAAATTCCTCCTGAAGAGCCAATGATACCTGGATTTAATTTCAACATGCTATTTCTTACGATTTTTTGCACTACTGCTGGATTAATAATTAGGAAGAAAAAAACCTCTAATAAATAGTAAAATCTTTTTTTTTTAAGCGAAATTTTAATACTTAATTACTGTAAAATGAAACCAAGGAATATCATTACTGATTCGACTTAGTTTTCCATTAAAAATTCATTGAAATCGAACGCTGAATTTACATTTCTTTCCATACAAGAAAAAAATCATAAACTTATACCTAGTTTTTTACAAGTATCTTAATCAAATTGAGTTAAATTAAGGTGGTATAGAAATTTTCAGCATTAATTAAGATTTGATTTATTTTTAATTCATATTTTTAAGCTAGTTTAACCAGACCGAGATCAATCATTGTTTGCCCAGTTTCACGCAGAGTGTCATCTATAGAATGAGTCTCTAAACCAAGTTCCTCACGAGCTTTATCACAATGAGCAAGAGGTGTTTGATAAACGTTGCCATACTTATTGATAATTGCGTGGATCTCATCAGGTGGTCCACCTACATTTGCTTTAGGGAACAACTTTTGTAAGTGTGCTTGAAGTTGTAAAACATTTAGTTCACCCGACTTGTCTGTGGCACATAATTGATACCGCGATCTATTCTTACTAATTTTACTCTCAATCATAAGCGCTTGTGATTCACCAACATCCCGAACATCGACGATATTCCACAAAACTTTCCAAGCTTGCTTGCAAGTAATCCCTGTCAGCATACGACCAATCCACCATTGCCAAGAAAGTACATTATTGTGCACTTTGGAAAGTAAAGGACCAAGAACATTGGTTGGACAAACAGAAATGACATCAAAATGCCCATCTTTCTCTGCAAAATCATAACACATGCGTTCAGTCTCAACTTTAGCCATAGCATAAGCCATAACGCCATCTTCGTCGATTCTATTGGAACTCCAACTCGGGTCATTATCACGATTGTCTGAAGCCCAATCTTTCTCTGTAAAGATATATCCTGATGACATAGGATGATGAATGGCAGAAAAAGAGCTAGTATAAATAAACCTTTTTACTGTTCCTGCTTTCTTTACTGAATTAAGGATGTTCTTGGTACCGTTCAACGCACCATCGTATATTTGTCGAGGATTGTTGGCACTGTCATAACCCATAGGTGTGCCCGCATGTAAAATTGCAATACAATTAGTGAATGGTATATCATAACTGCCCTCTTCGAGTAAATTGGCTGAGAAAAGTTCTAAATGGCCAGAATAATCACCTCGATTGAGTTTTAGAAGGTGTTCAGTCTTGTCTGGATTGTTTAAGTCAGTAATACAAGCATGTACGGTGTATCCATGTTTCATTAACGCAACTACAACATGGGAACCGACATAACCTGAAGCACCAGTTACTGCAACGGGACCATCCAACGATTTTACCGCAGGCATTTTTCCTCCCTCGATGGATTATAAATGAAGCAAAGAAAAACTCTATTTATTTTACTCGACATATTCAACTCTAAATTGAATTAATATTTGAACTTTGAATCGATCTAAATTCCTATAAAATAAAAGGATATCGAATTAATTAATAAAAACATTTTAGAATCTTATGAGTAGTGAAAAATCTAAGGTTTATTTTGGTTCAATTCAGCATGGTTTGATGGCTAAATTTGCTTCGTTTGCAGTAAAGGTTGATAAGATAACGGAATTGTTAATTGAACAAACATCAATTGATAAGAAAGATAAGATAGCCATAAAAATGCATCTTGGATTTCAAGATGGGTACCAAACAATTCCCGTATTTTTTGTTCGCCGTATAGTTGATGCTTTAAAGAAAACGGGGGGGTATCCATTCATAACCGATACTTCCACGGCAGTTTACAACGCGGTTAATAGAGGTTATACCCAAGAAACGTGTGGATGTCCCATTATCCCTGTAGCGGGAGTTAAGGATGGATATTCAACACCAGTAGAAATAAATTTCAGGGGTATTGATACTCTTGATCTAGGGGGCGTTTTAAAGGATGCTGATGTGTTAGTCGATTTATCCCATGCAAAGGGTCATGGTGCGTGTGGATATGGGGGGGCAATTAAAAATCTTGCTTTGGGGGGATATGCTGCATCTTCTCGATGGTTTAAAATACATGGAGTGTCTCATATAGATCAATATTGGGATGGTGAAAAAGGATCAACTGATCACGCTCAAAAACTTGTTGAAGCTTGCCCATACAGAGCTCTTAATTACGATGAAAAGAATCATAAACTTACTCGGAATTATCACGATTGTCACCAATGTTTCACTTGCTTAGAGATGGACGAGGGTGTTGGTGCAGTAAAATTACCTCGAAAAAGTTATTCTGCATTCCAAGAAATGATTGCTATCTCATCTCAAAAAGTCCTTGAGACTTTTGACCCATCGAAAATCTTTTATTTGAATTTCTTAACGCAAATTACTGCCTACTGTGATTGTCTTGGAACTGGTCAACCTCCTGTCGTCAATGATATTGGGATTCTGGGCTCTAAAGATATAATAGCTATCGAAACTGCAACACTTGATCTAATCAAGAAGGAAGGTTTAATTGAAGGATTAATCCCACCATATCTTAAACATGTGAATCTAGATCCTAGCGCAGATATTCATCCTTTCATGAGGTTACACGGACCATATAAGGATCCTTATGAAGCCTTGATGTTTGGAGAAAAATTAAACATGGGCACCTCTCGATATGAATTAGTAGAGATACTCACTCCGGAAGAAACAGCAAAAATGATACTACCTGGGAAAACCTTTGAAGGAGAACCAACATTTTTCTAAAACAAACAAAAAAAAGCAAAATTTCGCAGAAAGTAACTCTATATCTCTTTCCCTTATATTTGGATTATCTGATGAGATAAATAGATTAAATAGGATTAAAAAGTAGTTCATTATAACAATTACATTACTTTATATTCATAGTTTTAGATTTTTCACTTAAATTCGGGGAGTTTTTTAAAGACATCAAAATTAATTACTATCTACGATTATTCAATCTAATAAATAGTAATGGTTTAGCACTCATATTTAAAAAGATTAAAGTTGAAAAGATAATGGAAAGTAAAGAAGTAGTTATATGCTATGCTAAAAGGACTGCAATTGGTTCTTTTGGAGGATCTCTTTTACCTATAAGGGCAAGTAAATTGTTAAGTTTAATGATAAAAGATTGTGTGGAATCGACTGGAATCGATCCGTCAGTGATATCTGATATCAAAAGTGGTTGCTGCAACGAGTCAAGTGATGAGATGAACGTAGCAAGAGTAGCGTCAATAATGGCTGGGATACCAAATGAAGTCCCAGCAATGACTATTAACCGCGTTTGTACTTCTGCTATGGAAGCAATAAGGGCAGGAATGGTTGATATATTAGCAGGACATGGTGATGTTGTGTTAGCGGGTGGCGTTGAAAGCATGAGTAATATTCCCTACTTCCTACCGTCAGCTCGATTTGGTGCTCGATTGAGCAACAAAGAAATGGTATGTGGAATAATGGACGGATTATACGCTGGAAGTAAAATCTATGCACCCCAAGATTCGTATATAATGGGCATGACAGCCGAATATATTGCCGAAAAATATGGCATCACTCGTCAAATGCAAGACGAGGCCGCTTTGCGTTCTCAGAACGATGCTGAAAAAGCAACTAATAACGGTAGATTTAAGGATGAAATAGTGCCTGTAGAAGTAAAAACTCGTAGAAAAACTTACGTTTTCGAAAAGGACGAACATTTTAGACCTGGTCAGTCAATGGAGGCGCTCCAAAAATTAAAGCCAGCATTTAAGAAGGATGGAACGGTTACCGCAGGGAACGCTTCAGGGATAAATGATGGAGCTTGCATTACTTTGTTAACTACAGCTGCTAAGGCTCAAGAATTAGGTTTAACTCCACTTGCAAAAATTAAAACAATTGCTAAAATCGGAAACGATCCTCGTCTAATGGGGATGGGCCCAATGTATAGCGCCCCATTAGCATTGAAACAAGCTGGAATGGAAATGAAAGACATCGATTTAATTGAATGCAATGAAGCCTTTGCCGCTCAATATGTTGCTGTTGCCCAAGAATTGAATTGGGACATAGACATTACTAATGTTAATGGTTCAGGAATTGGATTAGGTCATCCTGTAGGCTGTACTGGTGCAAGAATTATCGTAACTCTCATTCATGAAATGAAAAAAAGGAATTCTTCTTATGGTTTAGCCACTTTATGTGGTGGGGGAGGCCTTTCGTTAGCTACGATTGTTGAAAATATCTAAAAATTATTTCTCTTTTCTTTTTTGTTTACGTAAACACTTAATCTACTATAATAGCTAAGCTAGGCCAGCTATTGGTTCCATCCCAATGGTTTAAATCGTCTCTGGGTTGAGTATTATTGTAAATATCAGTTGCTTTAGAATAAAAATAATAATTCCCAGAATAATTAAAAGTTATTACTATTTTCCAGAAAACCCAAACATGATCAGCATCAATGGATTCATTAATTTGTAATCGATACCAATTAGGATTCCAGTAAACGATATTGATGAGTTGGTATTCAATTTTAGAGATTTTAGTGCCCCCAAAAGCGGCTCCGCCAATTTCAAGAGACATTCCAACATCAATATGCACAGGTTCAGCAGAGAAAAATATTGTAGAATCTACGTCCATTGGTGGAGAAGTATCCCATGCCGCAAAATCATGATAATAGTCTTCAAGTGGTCTGTCGATAACTTCAATATCTATTACCCATGCGGGTTGTTTTGCTCCATATGCTCCAGGATTAACAACTCTAAGAGGGAATCCTTGTACAGGTGGTAGAATTTCCCCATTCATGTAAAGGGCTCCAAGAGTTCCGAGTTCTCTAAGTTGATCGATTGTATGAGAGACATAATACCCATCTGCTGCTCTATACTTTACACCGGTAGCATTCTCTTTAAATCCAAGAGATTCTAAGAACTCGAGCATTAAGAATCCACCCCACACAGCAGTAGATAAAAGAGGACCCTTAGGTTGATTTCCAATACATTCTGTTGTCAGTGTTTTCTCAATAATATCTAAACTATAGAGTTCAGAAAGAGTAAAATTTTTTGGATTATTAATTTCACCCCATACAGTGAGTCTATATTCACTAGAATTTATCTCAGGAATTTCACTTATCCTCGTAATGAAATAATCTTCATTTTTTGTAATAAAATCTGGAAATTCTCCCGTAATTATCCCTTTTGGAACTGAATTATTATCCTTAGGGAAAGATATTACAATTAATAGCCCAACTCCTACCGCAATAATCAAGGAAAAAACAATAAAAATCTTCTTACTATGTCTCAATTGGAAAAGCTTCAAATTAATAATGATGTATAAAACTTTCGTATTAAGTTCAATTGTTATTATACTAAACTGTGATGTTTAAAAAGATTTAAGAAAAATTTCTTTACTAATTTTCAATTTCATAAATAACAATTGTCGTAGCTTCCTTGATCCTGTCAAGGACAATCTGGGTTTTTACTTCTTCCACTCCAGGAAGATTTTATAGAAAGGGGATAAATAAAAATAAAAAACGAAGTACGATAAATAATTTTTGAGCTATGATTTTAAATTTCAACTGAGTTAGTTCCATCAATACCTTTTACATTAGAAACATACGAAATTTTTTGAATCTCTGACAATAACTTCACTTTTGAATCAATTTCCTTTGAAACTTCTTTACTCAAATCTGTTGAAATATTTCTGGAATTTTCGGTAATTCTGGATCTTTTAACACATCTTCGAATTATTAATTTTTATTTAGGGGAGTTGACTTATTACAAATTGTGTTCTGCCCTCTAAAAAGGTTAGAACACGAGATTTATCATAATAAAACCAACTAGGTTCAATATTCATAATCCAATCCCCAATGGGATTTGGAAATAGATCCGTATACTGGAAGGGTAAAAGTACTGTTGGTTCGATAAAATCGAACCATTGTTCTAACTGATCAACGAGGTCAGTCATATTATTGACAATTTTTTCATGTGAATTTAAGTATGGAGCAATAAAAATTGAGTCGTTTATTAAATTATCCCAAAGGGGTCTAAAATCTGGAACATTCAAAGCATCAAAATATCCCTTATATCCAGAAAGTAATGGAGCAGTAGTAAAATCAGGGGAGAATGGATATTCAAATCCGATTACAGAAAATTCTGTCAGCATATTAAGACCCATTTCAATATCCCATGGTATAAATATGAAACCAGAATTTGGATCAGAATATAAAAAAAAGTTTTTAGGGTGAATTACATAATCATCCCAATTGCCTATAAAGTTACTTACGGCAAAATATTTTGCTAATAATGCCACACTAGTAACATTTTGAATATTACTCCAGTTAAAATTAATGGAGTGGATAAAATCCTCTAAATCAGAATAGTCATCCTGTAATTTATTGGTTCTCAACTCATAAATTCTACGACCATCAAAAGTTAAAAATTCTTTTAAATTTACTTTATATTCGAGACTGGCTGGAACATCAGTAGCTTTATATAAATTTCCCTCAGGATTTTTAAAATTATAGTTGAGAAACGATTTATCTATATCTTCTGTAAGTAGATATACTCCTTTATATTCTTTAGGTTTAATAATATTACCACTTTCGTCGGTCTCAGTGATAAAAAGTTTCCCCCAGCTAACTCTTGGACAAGGATATCCGAGAATCTTGTAGATTTCATAGCCGGCAATTTCATTCATTAGTGAGAAATCAACTGGTGCTGCCCGTAAATTCAACCTTCTTAAACCAAGAAATCGTCGATTTTCATTTTCAGGAAGATATTCATATAAATCTTCGCCATATTGGTCTTCCCCGATATACATTCCAGTCTCACTGAATTTCATTTTGAAAGAATCTTTGGGATAGTTCTTATTAGCACGAATTCGAAACCCTATGTTATCCATTGAGTAGCCATCAATTGAAATATCCGCAGGCATATATCTGCGTTCATTCGAGCGATTTTCGTCTCCCATACGAGATATCATATCATATAAATAACCATCCTGAATAACAACACTAACATCATGAATTTTTTGAGTTGAAAATAAAATTGATGACTTAAAATAATTTCTCCTTGCCGAAGCACTAGAAAATCCAAAAATCTCTTCCTCCTCCCGATAAGGGGATTCAAAGTTATCCTTAAAAATATTTCCTTGTTGATTAAAAATGTCATCAAGTAAAAGAAACCTAGTATTTAACCAACTCTTAATAGAATTCTTTACGTCATAGGCATTATCAGGAGTGGTTCGAAAAAGCGTGTTTAGAAGTGTTGAGTATATATTGTCTAAATACTCATTAATAATGTAATCTTTCCATAAATTTGAACGAATATAATTCCAGCGAGTTTTAATTTCTGATAAAAATTCATTATTTATCGAAGGATTACTTGGAAAAAGCAATCGGTAGTATAATTTGCTCCAACAAACAGAATTAATTTCATTTTGATTTAACCAAAGATCATCTGGTATCGTACCTTCTTTAGAGAACCCCCAGCTCTGAGCAAAATTCCAAGGAAGAAAAAAGTACCCTGCCGAGTATTTCTGGTTAAATATTAGATAATAAGAAGAACCCTCAAGTATTTCGTGTCCCGTTAATAATCCAAATAAGAGATTATCGATAATTTCCTTTTTATTGAAGATCGTAAAAATACCCATTTCCTCATTGAAAAAATCTTCTTCTGATCTATTTTGTACGAATGTTGTTAGATTTATGGGTATTTGAGAGTAATCGAAGATATCTGGGTATAATTGTTCCCATGGAGAATTCGTTACATTAGGAATTGTATAAAAATCACCATCCCAATCAGTTGTCTTAAAAATCATATCATTTTCTTGATCTAAACCCATCATTTTTCGATCTATTCTTTCTGAAAGTAAATAGAGGCCTTCATAGATCCCATTAATATGGACTTCTACTAGTTTAGAATTGGGTAGAAAATAATCAGAATTATTTTCTTTTAACATATTATAAAAATCGAACGCCATCTTTGTTCTTAAAGAATCTAAATTGTTTCCTGGAGGCAATAGAAGCCAATCATCATCATCTCGTATCTGGAAGAAATTTTCCGGTTGAAATAACTCAAAAGAAAAACCCCCGTCGGAATTCCTTTTCCTAATATTAGCACCTAAATATCTCTCTGCCCAATCAGAGCCTATAAATTCATAAGAAACAGGAGATAATTTAATAAAGCATTGCTGGGATGAATTTGTTATTTCACTTGAAACTTCGATATTAATTTGTGGAACATCAGGTGAATATGTTATTGAACCTGAACTGTCTTGATATGAGAAATAGATGAAAGATGAAATTGTAATAATTGAAATAATAACAATAGGTAGTAATTCTCTCTTAATTCTAGATGGTCTTAGTTTTTCGAGTAGATCTGACATGTTATATCTATCCTACTTTCTATTTTTTAAAGCATTTGAAAAATAAATAGGTATCTGTCCGGACTACTTTTTGACTGTGATGTAAGTAATAATCAGAAAAAAACTATTTCTTCTTTTCTTACGCAAGCTTTCCAGATTTCGTAGGATTCACACGTTATAAGTGAATCCTTATGTCGTTTGAATTGGCATCTACTCTTTTCATCGTCTACCCAACATAAGCAAATAGGTTGATCACTCATTTTTAGTTCTCCAAACAAATTATAAATAAATGTCGCTAGCTCTTGATTATTTGGAAGATATTTATCTTGGATTTCTAGAAGTGTCTTTGGATTAGGATAGTACCATTCTCCTCGAATTTTATAGTTTTTCAACAACTCTTTTATTTCTTTTTCGATATCTTCTCCAAAAACACAAACCACTTCCAATTCTGTACTATTGCTTTTTTGAATTGTTTTCAAATGTTTGAATGGATTCTTAGATGTTCCTACTCTTATTATATTGTATTTCTTATCTGTAATAATATATGTTTTCTCAATCATAATGACAGCTTTAAAAAGAAAAAATAAGATTTATTTAGTGTAAATGTACATATATAATTTAAAAACATAAATTAAATAAGAATATTGATCTAAAAATGAGAAATATAATTGGAAAGTTATTAATCGGGATTATTGTAGTATCTTTAATCGCATCATCCTTCGTCCCTATCGCATCAGCTCAAGTCATTTTTTGGCCAGGAAATTCGAACGAATGGGAAGAAGAAGCTCCTGAAACTCAAGGATTAAATTCCAGTAAGATAGCCGAGATGTATGAATTTATTGAAGATAATTCTTACGATATACATAGTGTTATCGTTACTCGCAATGGGCATCTACTGACCGAGGAATATCTGTGGGAATCAAAAATATATCTAAATTTACCCCAATTTATGTATTATTATAACGGGACTAAACAGTATTATTTCGGCAAAGTCCATGAACAGGCTTCTGGTGCAAAAAGCGTAACATCCCTTTTGATTGGAATAGCACTCCAAGAAGGCTTCTTAGACAATGTAAATCAAACATTATACGAATTCTTTGCTGATAGATGGAGTCCCAGTTTAGCTAATAGTACACTAAAGAAGAATATCACAATAGAACAATTATTAACTCATAATTCCGGGTTAGTTGCAGATGGACCTCTTTATCCTCCGGGTGATTTAGGTGCTACTTTTGAAGATATGATTGGATGGGCACTTAATTTGCCATTGATATTTACTCCTGGGGAAGAGGGAGAATTTCATTATAGCAGTGACGGCCCTAATCTCTTATCGGGCATAATTACCAATGTAACTGGGAAGAGTATGGCGGAATTCGCGAAAGAATATTTGTTTGAACCTTTACAAGTTCCAGACGACGAATATTTATGGTTACATGATAATCAAAGTATTAGCTTCGGAGGATATCACTTTCAATGCTCACCAAAAACCCAAGCTAAACTAGGAATATTGGCCTTAAATAATGGCTCGTGGGAAGGAGAACAAATAGTAGATTTAAATTATATGAAAGCTGCAACAACAGACCAAACTGGTTATAATTGTGGGTATTTATGGTGGACAAGGGACGACCCTTTTGAGGGATATGAAGCAGCAGGATTTGGAGGACAAGCTATCTATGTTATCCCAGAATACAATATCGTTGTTGGTTTTACTGCTCACGATGGAGGTCCTTATGAGCAAATGATATCAGATTACATTCTCCAAGATATTAAGCCTCCTCCAGGGATTCTTCCTGAGGATCCAATGATACCTGGATTTAACTTGAATACAATCTTTCTTACGATTTTTTGCGCTGCTACCGTATTAATATTTAGGAGGAAAAAATACCCTAAAAATTAGTAAAATTTTTTTTTTTTTTTTTTCTTTAATGTCAAACAACACTCACCCGACAAAAATAACTTGGCTCTTTGAGCTTAATAGAAAGGTTTATCTTCGTTAAATCCTTATTTTATTTAATGCCAGTAAAACC
>SDBS01006808.1_pt1 | contig 11104 bp, 11 predicted proteins | sample 2277091 | NCBI WGS metagenome assembly SDBS01 (sample SAMN10404972, study PRJNA504765) | marine sediment metagenome | isolation source: marine sediment core GS10_PC15, 163 cmbsf | place: Arctic Ocean: Southern Knipovich Ridge | collected 2010 | reverse complement strand
GAAGGAACATATAAGTATACTATAGATTCAAATGAAATTGGATTTGAAAATTTTGATTCAATCTATAAAGTTGAAGTTGTGTTTGATTATGAAAAAGATGTGTTAGAAGTTGATAAAGATGTTTCTCTTGATTCAGAGATAATAAATGAAGGATCAGCTCCTTCCGGAGGAGGTGGAGGAAGTTCTTTTACCCCTGATAGTGATTTAATTCCAACTCTAAAAGCTTATTGGAAATATGAAAATAGTGAAGTAACTTTATTAAATGATATGACATATGGAACTTCTCTAACATTAGTTTTGGAACATTCTGGAATTTCTTCAGGAACAAATGTAGAGTTTACAATCTATGAAAAAGATTGGTTTGAAGATGATTATATGGATAAGTTAAATACCAATGTTGGTTCAAATGGATATGCTTATGTGGATTGGATTATTACAGAAGCTCATGTTCAAGCTGCAAGAAACTTTTTAGAAGGAAATAAACTTGAACTTTATTTTAAAGTTAATGGTCTTGAGAGTGATGTTTTGAAGATTGGTTTTGTAGAAGCAGGAGTAGAGCCTAATTGTTATGATGGAATTAAAAATCAAAATGAAACAGGAACAGATTGTGGAGGAGAATGTGGTAACTGTTTTACAGGAACAGCATATTATGTTTCTTCAAGTATTGGCAATGATAATAATGACGGCCTTACAGAGCAGACTCCTTGGCAAACACTTCAGTATGCAGAAGAGCAGGTCACAAAACCAGGAGATGTTATTGCTTTGAAAAGAGGAGATGTGTGGTTTATTGCTAATGTTCTTGAAATAAATACAGGAGGCAATTCTACACATGATATTGTTTGGGATGGAGGTTTTTGGGGAGAGGGAGATAAGGCTTTAATTAAAGCTACTGCCGATGGAACTTATTCCCCTATATGGTTTTCCACAGTGCATATTGCTGATTCTCGTTATTTGACATTTCAGAACATAAAGTTGGATTTGCAGGGGCATAATAGATATGGATTGACTATTGGTGGTAGTGATGGTTGGGATGGTCCGACTAAACAAAACAATGAGCATCATATTACAATTCAGGATTCTGAAATTGTGAATGTTGGGGATGGTACTTCTTATCAAATGGCTCTTCTTGTCAGAAACAGCCATACTCCAATTCATAATATAACCATTCAGAGAAATACTATTGCGAATGTTGCTGCCCATGAGATTGCTATCTACCCTACGTGGTTACAATATGGGGGAAGTATGGAGAATATTAGTGATGTTTACATAGGTTATAATAATCTTACAAATATGAGTATTTATTCTGGTCATAATGGAAAAGCAATAACCATTACAAGATTTTCTAAAAATATTATTGTAGAACATAATAATATTATTGTGCCCAAAGAAACAAATACTCAGGCAATTGCTGTAGGTGCTGCATTTGATGATAATGGAACTGCTGATACTTCTGATGATGTTGCTCAATTTCCATCAAATATCACTATTCGATATAATAATGTTAGGTTGTTAAATCCAACAGGTACTGGATCTAGTTTATTCATATCAAATGCATATGGTCCTGTTTCAATTCCTATGACTGTTAATGTATATGGAAACCTTTTTTATAATGCTGCTAGAGCAGCTAGTTTAGGCGAAGCAGGAATATGGATTCAAAATTACAGGTCTGCTGGCGGTGATTTTCATGGCGCGAAGTTTAATATTCACCATAATACTATTGTTACAGGAGGAGCAGTTCAGTTTAGAGAAGACACTGACGACAATGGTACTGTTATTTTGAGAAATAATATATTCATAAGTCTGACAAACAAAACTAATTATGCTTATTCTGTTGGTTTTTCCAATTCTGGCACAACTATTCATAACAATAATATTTATTACAAACCTGTTGGTGGCGATATTATTTATTATATATCACCATCTCTTGTATTTAGTGAAACAGATATTCCTACTTGGGAACCGACAGCTATTACTAGTGATCCTTTGCTTGCTGATTTAGAAGGATTTGATTGGCATTTGCAACAAGGAAGTCCTGCAATTGATGCAGGAGCAGACTTAGGGTATTCTTACTTAGGAAATGCTCCTGATATAGGTGCTTTTGAATCCCCTTATATTGTAGAGATTCAACCTGATTATTATGTTTCTTCAAGTACGGGTAATGATAATAATGATGGAACATCTTCTAGTACTCCTTGGCAGACAATAGCTAAGGTAAATAGTGTGCCTTTTCAACCAGGTGATATAATAGCTTTTAAGAGCGGAGATGTTTGGAGAGAATCATTAATTATGAGTTGGTCTGGTAGTGAAGGAAACCCTATTGTATTTACTGCATATGGACAAGGAGCAAAACCTTTGATTACTGGTTTCACAACACTTACTAGTTGGACTTCTCAAGGCAGTGGAATATACAGTACTTCTTGTCCTAATTGTGTAGAAAACCTCAACATAGTTTTAATTGATAATCAAAATACTCCAATGGGAAGATGGCCAAATCAAGGATATTTAACTATTGATTCTGCTGTTGGAACAACATCTATTACAGACAATGATTTATCTTCATCGCTTAATTGGAATGGTGGAAAAGTAGTGATTAGAAAAAATCACTGGACTCTTGATAGAAATCCTATAATTTCTCATTTAGGAGATACTATTACTTATGAAACTATGTCTCCAAGTTATGAAGGACGTGCAGGCTATGGATATTTTATTCAAAACCATTTAAGTACCTTAGACAGTTTTGGTGAATGGTATTATAATGGAAATGATTTATATGTTTATTTTGATGGAAACAATCCTAATAATTATTTAGTTGAGGCAAGTACAATTGATACTCTAATACCTCTTAATGACTATGACTATCTAACTTTTGATGGATTAGCATTTTCAGGAGCAAACAATGAAGTCTTTTACATAGAGAAAAGTGACTATATAACTCTTAAAAATATTTATGCAGAGTTTTTAGGAACAGACTTTATAGAAGGTCCATGGGGCAGTGTATCAAATGCTCTTACCATAGAGGATTCAGTATTTAATCATTCAAATAGTAATGTTTTAGATCTCAAAGGAAGCTTTTCTGATACAGTTATTAGAAATAATTTTCTAAATAATACAGGAATATATGCTGGAATGGGAGGAAGTCAATACGATCAATACTTTGGCATTGTTGTATATGGTCCAAATACAATTATTGAAAATAATAGAATAGATAATACAGGTTATGTTCCTATTCGTTTTGAAGGTGGAGGCAATAGCCAAGTAAAAAACAATTTTATTACAAATTTTGCTTTTGTCAAAGATGATGGAGGAGGTATTTATACTTATAGACATACATTAGGTAGTGCAAAACAAACTGGATCTGTTATCAAAGATAATATTATAATATATTGTCCAGGAGCACCAGAAGGAACACCAAGTACTTTTGGTGATGCATCAGGAATATATCTAGATGGTTATACAGCAGGTGTAAATGTTTTCAATAATACTGTTGCTCATTGTGATCTTAGTGGGGTTCTTCTTAGTAGCAACGAGGATGGGAACATAATGGACAATGTATTATATGATAATAGAAGGCAGTTCTGGATGTTGAAATATCATAGTGTCTCTCAATATCCTTTGGCTCACAAAGATGTTTCAATGTATAATAATGTTTTAGTTTCTAAAGAACCAACTCAGATGGTCTTTTATTATTCTAATTATTATGATAATTTCTTTGAACCTACATTTTCCTCTTATAGTAATTATTTTATTAGACCTTTTGGAGATGATTATATAATTTATGATCAATCTAACAGCAAAGCCCACACACTTTTATCATGGCAAACATTAAGAGGTTTAGAACAAAACACTAAATTATCCTCTATTAACATAGGTTCATATACTGTTAATAATCTCCTTAGTTCAAATCTTTTTACTAGTGGTTCTTTTGACAGTGATACTAATGGTGCTTATTGCTGGAATGATGTAGGAAGCTGTGTAATTTCTTTAGATGATACTGCAGGAATGGATGGTAATGCAATGAAAATATCTTTCACTGCAGAGCAATCAAACACCCTTTCGGCAATCACTCTTCCAATAGGCGAATTATCTGAGGAAAAAGATTATGTTTTAAGATTTAGCTTTAAAGGATCAGTAGAAGATAGTAACTTTCAAACTTATCTTAGAATACTTGGACCACCTTACTCTGATCTTACTCCTCGTCACTTTATTCCTATTACCACATCAAGAGAAGAGCATGAAATAATATTTACTGCACCAATTTCTGAGACTGGTGCAGCTATAGGATTTGAAATAGATCAAGAAGATGGAACAATATGGTTTGATAATATAGAATTATATGAGGCAGATATTTCATCTACTAATCCAGATGACTACTTTTTATTTGAATACAATCCAACAATGCAAGATAAAGTAATTGCATTAAGTGGTTCTTATATAGATGTAGATGGTAATCCTGTATCAGGAAGCATAACTCTCAAACCTTATAGATCAATAGTTCTTATTAAAGGAGTTTCTTCTTAAGATTATTTTTTCTCAGGTTTTTTCTCGTCTTTTTTTTCAGGCATTAATTCTTTTAATTTTTCTTGCATTTGGGCATTTTCAAGTCTTAGAACTCTTGCAACTTCATCATAAGCATGAAGTCTTCTAGTTAATTCACTAAAAATATCACTCCAACCATTGTTTGTTAAAGCAATTAATTCAGGAGAAGTTATCTCTATATGTGCAGGCATGTATTTGAACATTAAGAGAGCAAGATATAAAATTTCTTCAACTTCAACGTCGACTTCTGCAAAAGTTGTATAAAGATCTTTTTGATCCTTTATTAAAACAGGTTCTTTAATATTTTTTGATTTTACTTCAACTCCTTTTTCTTCATCAATTTGCTTAATAATGTCTTCTAAGAATTTTATGATATTTTCTGGAGGTCTTCCAATTATTTCAAATATAAATGTTGATTGTATCCCTTTTGTTTCTTTTACAACCATTTTTTCTCTCCTGTAAAAGAAAGCACTAAGAATCTTTGATTCTTTCCGGTTTCCATATCTTTTTTAGGCGATCTCATTTTTTCTATATTTCCTTTTATTTCTTAATATTAATAAGACACCAATTAAAATGCAAAAAACAATAAAACCATATTTTGCATAATCAGCCTTATCTAAACCTTCAATATTGTCTTCGCTTTTTATATCTTTTGGAGTATTTAATTGTATGACTTGAGGATTGAGAGTTTGTTCACTTCCACCTTCCAACTCCTGACCTCGCTCATTCAATTCTTCTTCATCCCTCGCAAAATCACTCGCCCCACCATTTCCACCAAGTACCTCTTCTTCAGCAACTTCTTCTTTAATTACTTCATTTTCAACACAAGCAAGTCCTTGATCAATTATTTCATCTAGAGTTATCTCTCCAATTCCAAAAACTTTTGTTAGTTCATTTACAGACACAAAAGGTCGAGTATTAATTATTGCCTGAGCTTTTACAGGACCAACACCATATATTTTATCAAGTTCTATTAAAGTTGCAGTGTTTATATCAATTTGTCCTTCTCCACATAACCCAAAAACCAAGGATATAGAAATTAAAAACATAAAGCAAATTAATATTAATTTTCTCATAAAATATGCAATAAATTAGAAATTTTAAGTATTATTGTGATGTATTCCTTATAATACAACAATCTTTATTAATGAAATATTCTAAAAATTAATATGCCTTTAAAAGAAACAGAATTAGGTAATGAATGTCCTTTGGAGAAATTTAAAATAGATATAGCTTATCCAGGGAGATATACTGCTGATCCAGTTGAAAAATGCTCTGGGTGTAATTTTGGAAATTTAGAAGTTTCTATGGAAGATATGGACAAGGTTTGTATGTCTCCTTCTGATATGACTTGGGAAATATATGATAGTTTAAGAGAACAATATTCTCTTACAAAAGAAAAGCAAAATAGAAAAGGTTTTTGGAAATTTGTAGAAGAGAATCATGAAAAAGCACCAGTTACTTAAAATATTGTGCAAATTTTTTCCCTTTTTTCCTTGCTTCTTCTAAGGTTATAACCCAGTTTTTCCCAGCATCTCTCAATACTTTAGGATGCATAAATAACCAACCTTCTCTATTAAATCTTAAAGCAATTACTGGTTTTAATCCAATAATCTCTGAGAAAGTCATAAATCTACTTATTTGATCTTTTGAAATATATTTTACAGGTTTTTTACTTGATTTAACTTCAATACAATATTTTCTTCCTTTTTTACCTGCAATTAAATCACAATCTGCATTTTCCATTGTCCCGCTTCCAGCAGCTCGAATAGCTCGGTAATTATTTTCAACAAAAAGATCATATAATTCTCTTTCAACTTTTGATCCTTTTGATTTATTTTTAGGCATTTTCACAAATCCCTCGCCTGAATGGTTCGTCGATTATTTGCTTTCGCTCTATCAATTGCTTTTTCTAAAATATCTTCAACTTTCTTCTCAAGTTCTGGTCCAACTTCTTCAGCAACAGAAGAAACTACATTTTCTTTATCTAACTCCTTCACAACTTTCCGTATATTATTTTTTACAATTAGTGCCATTTTATTTTATTCCTTCTAATAATTTAATTATTTTATCTTGTCCAACAGTTAAGATTAAAGTTGCTAATCTAGGACCTTTGCTTTTATTAATTATAACTCTATAAGCCGCATCAAAAAATTCAGTATTTTTTATATTCGATTCTTCACAAATCTTATAGAATTCATTAAACAAACTTTCTTCTGTATACTTCTTTTTCTTTAAGACGTCTTTAAGTTTAATTAATGCTGATTTTTCCTTTGCATTTAATTTAACATTTATTTTTTCCTGAATTTTAAACTTCATATCTTCACCAGCATATTTTTCTAGCCAGTTTTTCACTTTTTCTGCTCTTATTTTTGATTCTTTGTTTAAATCATTTAATCTTCCTATTTGAACTAAACTTATCAAGTGCCTAAAACTTGTTTTCTCTGGTTTGTTTTTACTAATTTTTAATTGACATAATTCATATGTTCTTTTTTCTTTAGGATCTGCTTTTTTGCCATAGTATTTTTTTTCTAAAGCGTCATAATCTTCATATATTTTTATAACATCATTATCAAAACTTATTTGAAATCCTGTTTTTGGTTTTGTTCCAACAAATAAATATCTTAAGATTTCTGGCTCATAAACTTCTAAAACATCATTTACAGTTGTAACATCTCCTGTTGAACTTGAAAATTCTTTTCCACCTTTTATTTTTACCCAATCATAAAATACATAAATTGGTATTTCACCTTTATAGATTTCTTTAACAATTTCTTTTGCAGTTGTATATGAACCACCATGAACACTATGGTCAATTCCTCCTGGTTCAAAGTCTACCCCTTCATATTTCCACCTCATTGGCCAATCAATTCTCCAAGGAGCATTAACAATTCCTTTTTTACTAAAATCAACTTTTCCTTTATATCCACACCTACATTCATATTCAATAATATATTCTTTTATATTGATTATTTTTGTATAATCTTTTTTACATTTTTCACAATAAACAGCAACAGGCCACCAATTCTTACTCAAAGGTTCTTTTCTATATTTATTGAGAATATTCATAATTTCTTTTTTATTATCTATAGCAAGTTTGATTAGTTTAGCATATTTACATTTTTTATTCATTTCATTTTGATAAATAAAAAAAGGTTTTATTCCAACTTTTTTTAATTGTTCTTCAAATTCTTTTTCAAAATGTTGAGCATAACTTTTTCCCTTTTCAAATGGAGAAGGAATATCACTTAAAGACATTCCAAGGTATTTTTCATATTCTTTAGAAACATTTTTAGGAACTTTTCTAAACCTATCAAAGTCATCCCAAGAATAAATAAATCTAACTTTTTTACCTTTAGCTTCTAAAGCTTTAACAACTAAATCAGTAGTTATAACTTCTCTGAAGTTTCCAATATGAATTGATCCAGAAGGAGTAATACCTGAAGCACAAACATATTCTTTCTTTTTACTTCTTTCTTTTATTATTCTATCAGCAATTTGATCAGCCCAAAAAAATTTCTCAGCCATATTTATCAAAAATAAAGAATGTTTAAATATTTACCTTTTATATCTGTACTTTTTATAACCTAATTTATCTAATTCTTCATTTAATAATTCATCTGCAATTCTCTGAAAATTATTCCATCTGCTGACATGCAGATATCTTATTTTTTTAAATTTATCTTGCAGTTTTTGCACTTTTAAAAATAATTCAATAAGATTAGGATGTCTAACTTTGTATTCTCCTAAAAGTTGTTTAACAATTAATTCAGAATCAAGAATACAAGTTAATTCATCTTTTGTATATTCAGAAGCAAGTTCAAGTGCTTTGATTAATCCTTCATATTCTGCAATATTATTAGTTGTATTTTCTCCAATAAAACCACTGTATCTTCTAAGGATTTCTCCATCTTTACGAACTATTACACCTATGGCTCCTGGCCCAGGATTGCCTCTAGCACCGCCATCAGAATTTGTGTAAATCATATGCTTTAGAATCCAGATTAATATAAAAAGTTTTATACTCCTGGAAGAGTATCTGTAAAATTCTCTAAATTAGAATTGTAAGATTCAAGATCTTTTATGCTAATTTCTGGGTCGCTTCCACGCATAAGGTTATACCAATCTCTAGCTTCTGGATTGTCTATTACTTTATTTTCTTGTGTTTTTCCATCTAAATTTTTCATTGTGGGAAATCTCCGCGATTTCTATTTTTAAAGAATTATATACTGCAATATATATTTTAGACCTCATATATGCAAAACTTTGAAGGTTTTAAAGTCTTGAAATCTCTCTGGTTTGACTTCAACATTTCTTATTTGAGCATGTTTTGGGCCTTTTTTGCATAATTCAATCATTTTATACACATTATCAGGATCTCCTTCGACAAATACTTCTATTCTTCCATCTTCAAGGTTTCTCGAAAAACCTTTAACATTATGTCTCTCTGCATTTTCTTTGATGAATGCTCTAAAGAAAACACCCTGAACAGTTCCATTAATATAAATTCTCACTGCTTTTTTCATGAATTAATAATCCAAAGGTAGTTTATATTTTTTATTGATATCCACCGTCCACCCCACCACCTTCCACAAAGCAGTTTAATTAGTAATAGAATATGCTCTTTCTACAATCCTCTCCTATCCAATTCATTATTAACAATAGCAACTGTTTGGCTTGCAAAGTAAGTTTTTGGACCGACAGAAACAGAAGTAGCAGTTTTCTTTAATCTTTTTAATTCTTTTTTAGGCAAACCATCATGATCTCCTAAAATAAACACACAATTTTCTTGAATATTTACTTTTCTTATATCTTCTCCTTTTTTATCTAGGATAAAGATTTGGTTTTTCTTTGCAAGTTCTTCAACAACTTTTAAAAAACTTTTTTTCTCAACAAAGCAACCTGGAACAATTTCTCTTTTTTCACCTTCTTTACACTTATACAAAAGTTTCTTAATTAAACTTGCAACATCTTTTTTTGAAATTGAAGTTTCATCTTTAACTTGTATTTCAATATGTTTTGGAGGATCTGGCATTCCATAAAACACAAAGTGAAATGTAACATCTTCTCTAAAACTCTTAGATAAAAAAACACCCTGAATTAAACTATGAATTGCAATATCCATTCTTCCTGCCTTCATAAGATCACCTGATAAGGCTTTTCCAGATGTTGCTGCACTGCTTGAAAAATATATGAAATGTTTCATTTTTTAAGGCATGATAAAATTTTTTTTAGATTTTCATTAATGTCATTATGGCCTTTCAGAATCAAATCAGCATATTTTTTTGTTGGTTTTCCATATTTTTTATAAGATTTAATTACAATGCTTCTGCTATACTCTTTTTGATTATCTTTCTGACCGAATTTTTCAATCCGTCTTTTTATAACTAAATAATTTGGAACAGAATAATATATTTTAAAATCCAAAAGTTTGCGTAAATTTGAATTACTAAATGTATGGATCCCTTCAACAATTATATATTTGTTATTTTTTAACTTTACAAGTTCTTTTAATGCTTTATTAAAATCAGTAGAATTTGGATGTTCCCATTTTTTCCATTCTTTTCTTGGAGGTAGTTTTGTGGCTTTATGATATTTCCAATAATCATCTAAATGAATTATCTTAGCATTAAACCGTTTAGCTAATTTTTTGCTAATTGTGGTCTTTCCAGAGCCACTAATTCCTGCAATTCCAATTATAAATGGTTTGCTGATATTTTTTCTTTTCATTCTTTTCCTCCTAGAGGTTGCATGACAAATTGAGCTTTTGCAAATAAATCTTTACCCCTTATAACCTTATACATGCCTATAAATCTATCTCCACAAAAAACAACAATATCTTCATCTTTTTTCACTTTTGTAGGCCCTTCCAAGTCTCGTTTATAAATTGGTTTTCCTGTGAGAATGTTTTTCAAATTCCCATTATTAATTTTAACAACAGGATAAACCTTTCCAACAATTTCAGCAGGGATAATGATGGATCTTAATAATTCATCATTTCCTTTTTTATATTCATCAACAGCTTTTTCAAAATCATATAAGTTTACTAGAGTGTTTTCTGTAAATATTCCTGCTCTCATTCTTCTTAATTCAAGCATATGCGCACCAATTTCTAATTCTTCTCCTAAATCGTGTAATAATTTTCTAATATATGTTCCCCCTTCACATTCAACTTTAAACAAGATATTTTTATCATCTTTTTCTAATAATTCAAATTTCTTTATTTCTCTTTGCCTATATTGTCTTTTTACTCTTGATTTTACAGGAGGCATTTGAGTAATCTTTCCAAGAAACTTATTCTTTATCATCTTCTTAATCTCTTCTAAATTAGCTTCATCATGTATTCTCATGATTCCTACATATTCCTTATCTTCACCTAAAAAGTAACCAGTAAGTTTACATGCTCGATTTAAAGCAATAGGTAAAACTCCTGTAACTTTTGGATCTAAAGTTCCAAAATGAGATGTCTTACGTAAATCCAATTTCTTCCGCACAAAATCAGAAATATCAAAAGATGTTGGCCCAGATGGTTTATCAATATTAATCATCCCAAATTCTAAAAGTTCTT
>SDBS01006392.1_pt1 | contig 11104 bp, 19 predicted proteins | sample 2277091 | NCBI WGS metagenome assembly SDBS01 (sample SAMN10404972, study PRJNA504765) | marine sediment metagenome | isolation source: marine sediment core GS10_PC15, 163 cmbsf | place: Arctic Ocean: Southern Knipovich Ridge | collected 2010 | reverse complement strand
TCCATCCTAGATCCACCACTGTCAGATGCCCACAAGCTGACCACAGATGCTTCACAGAGCCCAGCAGGCTCGCCAACAGTCCATTAGTGCTCTTTTCCTCTGGAGGCTGCACTGACATGGCACTTACTCAGGATTGAAGATATCGTGAATCAGAGAACTCCCGCCTCCCACAATGACTGCGGTCAAGACCCGACCAAGCAGTACACTGGGCATCTGGTCAACAGGAAACAGATTGATCTCCGAGTACCAGCCTATGACAGCCCCCGTTACCCCGGCTACATAGATCAAGTACCAGAAATCTACGGCTGGAAACTTCTGCTTGAGAGGTGCTACTAACCACTTGACGATGGCCTGGTTAGCAAGGGCCAGGAACAAAGCGTTGGACAGTCCGTTCATCTCAATCCTACCTCTCTTCCTTCAGTTCTTGCGCGCACTTTCGCCAAAGTTTGATAAGGTCTACATCAGAGAACTCCACCAGAGGGAGCCCAAGTGAGTCTAGCTCGACCCTGATCTTGCGTATGCTGAAACCACTACGTACACATCGTCTAAACTCCGAAAGGGCTCTGCTGTCTTCTGCAAGCTGCATCTTGGCCTCCTGTTTAGACTCCAATATGGTGGTGTCCCGCAATATGATTATACCACATCGACCCCCCAAACCAGGGCCGCTTTTCCAAAACCCTCCCACCAACAAAAAACCTTATGGAGAACCTCCTGGGCTCCATGAACGTTAATGGAGCTCCCCATAAGGTTTTAGTTTGGACGCCAGATTAGTTCTAAGAAGGGTTTTTCGGGCCAAATTGTGGTATAATTATATTGTGGACAAAACCGAAAAATCCCATTGAAGGACTGAGGTGCTATATGGAACCTGAAATCTGGAGGGCCATTCCTGCTACGCCAGGATATGAAGCCTCTACTCACGGAAGAATCAGATCTTACTGGAAACGCGGCAAGGAGCTGGACATGAGATCTCGTCCAGAGATCAAGCCTGCCTCTGCATCGTCTTCTAGGTCGCCTACTGTATCCCTAAAGACTAAGCAAGGCTACTTCTCTGAAGGACTTGCAGGCATTATACTGCTGACTTTCAAGGGCAACCCGCCTCAGGAGGGCCTAGTTCCATCCCACTTAGACGGAAACCCCCTGAACAATCACCTAGACAATTTAGCGTACGAGACCGCTACTGAGCGCCTCGCACGAATCCGAGCAGTCTCGCCCCGCAAGCGCTGGGACCCCGAAGAGAGGCGTCGGTGGGAGCAGGGCATCTGCGCAGCGTATCTCAGAGGGGATCGCGTGTCGAACATTGCAAGCGAGTTTCAGACGACTACAGTGTACAAGATCCTAGACAAGCACCACGTCACAAGAAGGTTTCCTCAGGAGGGTAGAAATGACTGATCTGAAGTGTGCGTACTGCGGCAAGACTCACGAAACAGGTTCGACCTACTGCGAGTACTGCGGCGGGGCAACTACAGTGCCTGCAGCCAAGACCGAGGACCCGAGTCCACTTCTGGCGAACTACGGCGGGTCACAGGAAGCCCGATGCTGGTCTTACAACGGCTTGATGGTGTGGCGCTTCTATCCAGACCCTTGGCGCTATGACACCTGCACTTGGCAGTTTTGGGCCGGCGACCAGCTACTCGAGAGCATTACGCTCAGCAGAGATCTCCTTGAGAAATTCGTACCGGAACACCAGGACTCAATGAGCCTGGTCTGGGAGCTGTTCGAGGTCGCACACGGCGAAGCCGAGGTTGCAAGGCTTGTAGACCAGAATGGACAAGTCAAAGGTGCGTTGTTCGAAGTTCGTAGGATCCAGAATGAGCGGGAGGAGTATGTACACGCCCTGACCTATCATGACTTCGTAGACGCATACAGAAAGGAGATAACATGCCCACCTATTTCATCTTAGATGTTGAAGACTCCGAGAACCTCAGGTACGATCTAGAGCCGTACAAAAAGATAGCAGCCCTTCTCGAGGATAAGGAGGGTATCATAAGAGTAGACCAGCACCTAGTTGTCAAAGTACCTACTCCCGACGCAGACTTCATACGCTTCATTTTAGAGAACGTCCTAGGCTACTTCGTAGCTGACTCAGCAGAAGAAATTCCATACGGACCCACCCTTTCATAGATTGACAGGAGAGCTCGAGGAGGAGGCCACCTCCGCCTCGCTCCGGCTCTTCGAGCTCTCCTGTCGGTCTATGAGAAGGTAACAACAATAGTAGAAAAGGAGAGGACATGCACATAGAACCTGGAGCAGCACTTGTAGGATATTGGGTGCTAGTCACTTTATATGACAATGACCCCGCTAAATGGATTAAATACCTACAAGGTGACACCGCCGGCCGAGCACAAAAGAAAGAGGACCTTCCTTTTGCCTTGGCTATTCAAAAACATGCGAAAGAGGACCCAAGCTTTCTTCTACGCACAGCCGTGCTGGCAGGAAAAGCTTCCTCGCCTGAAGAGGCCTATCAACTGAGCAAGGAGCTATCCTAATGAAAGTTCGGCTAGACACAATCACGGCATCATCACAACAGGTACGGACTACGCTGAACGGAGACGAGATGCTCGCCCTGATGCAGTCCATCAAAGAACAGGGATTGCTCCAGGCCGTGAAGCTGCGACCAGCAGGCGAGGAATACACCATCGTTTTTGGACACAGGCGGGTGGAAGCCCATCGACGGCTGGGGCTGACCGAGATCGAGGCGGTCGTGGAAGACATCGACGACTCGACCACGATGATTCAGGCGCTGATCGAGAACCTGCAACGCGAGGACCTGGGCCCACTTGACAAGGCTCGTGGATTTAAGGCCCTGAAGGATGCAACTGGCAGCACGCAGGCAGAGCTGGGCAAGATGGTAGGAATGGGAAGCCACGCAGTCAGCGCCCTTCTAGCTCTTTTAAGAGAACCTGAGGAGATTCAGCAGATGCTGGAACCAATCCGAACAAACGTTCCATCGAACAAGCGTTCGGTTTTGGACACGGGGTCCACAATAAAAACCGACATTGAGCCTCAGTCTAGTGCAAAAATTTCTGCGAAGCATGTTCAGCTCGTTCGGCAGTCCGGATTGGAGGAAGCAGCCAGGATCGAGATCCTGAAGACAGCTGCCAAAGAGGGACTCACCGCAGAACAGGCCGCCTTAGAAGCAGCCGTCCTCATGTCCAGCACTACCCGCGAAAAGCGCGAGAAAGATGCTGCGTGGGAAGAAAAGTATGAGAAGATGTACGGAACGAAAGAGGAGCAGAAAGCCAGGGAAGCCCTTAGGGTAAAGCTGGACCTCAAGCAGTCAGAACAGGAATGGTGGAACTTCCATGCTGGAAGGGGTGCAAAGAACCTCGTGCGCCGAATCAAGACCGAGAGGAAGGGCTGGGAGAATGCTTGGCTCATTGTCGAACGAGGCGCGATAGGGATTGAACACATGCCCTACATCGAGAAGCGCCTACGAGGGTACATTGCACAGCTTACCAGCTTTGCAGATGAACTCAAGACAAGACGAGAGAAGGAGATAGGCCATGACTGACCTAGTGCATCTAGCCCTAGTGTACATGGGAGTCGCCTATCTGCCACTAACTGCCTGGGCAGGAGAGTACAAGATCCCTCCAGGCATTGCTAGGGACTGGGTAGAAATAGACTTCCTCCCAGGAGCCAAGAGGCTTAAGAGCTACCGACAGGCCTGGTATATCCCTACAAATACCCCGCCACCTACTCGAAGCAGCCTCTCCGACCTAGCAGTTAAGATCTTTAGCCGAGCCCGTGAAGATGCATACCAAAGGTATCAAGAGGACTTACGGCGTGCGACTAAGATAGGGGATTTCATACATCCCGAGCGTACATGGTGGACGAAGAAGGGGCTTATGAGACTCTGTTTGTGGCCCTACCCACAGGAATGGGCAAAGTTCAGAAAGCCCTTAGAGCAGAGAGTAGGTCTAATCTGGATACGACGCGGGCGCCGAGCTGGAGGAGTTTGGACAATTGCTCAGAGTCGGTCCGACCGTGAAAGGGTTGTAGTACGAGCAACTAAATCCGCTAAGGGAGCAATTCATAGGGCTCGCGACCTTTACCAGATAGCCCTAGCTCCAGGAGATGAGCCTACCCCAACTGCCCTAGACGAGGGGAGCCTCGACAGGATCAATGCCTCTCTTGAAGATGACGGTATTTTACTCGAGGATGCCCTAGAGCTCGCAGGTAGAATGGAGCAGCGTCTCCTGAACAGACAGCTGCTAGACAGTATACCTAGATTAGACGACGAAGAGGACCACGTAGATCACTCATAGACTAATAGCGCCGGAGCGCTACTTATAGTACAAGGAGGACACTCATTGACAGCCTCATGGCCAGACGTCTTAACCTACCTAATGCGTGGAGGCACTGTCGGCCACTACTGGGTGAAGCAAGGAACCCGTAGCTATTGGTGGAATGTAGATGATCCAGCAAAGATCCCTATAGGTAATCTAGACGTGTACTTTGGGGTTCACCCTTGCAGCAGGATTCCTACCACCAACCGCAGCGGAGTCAAGAAGCCAGCTCATTACGTTAGGTCTCAGGAAGAATACATTCAAGTCGTCAATTGCCTCTTTGCTGACTTTGACCTCAAAGAGTTCAGCGGCAGTGCTAAAAAAGCCGCAGCACACATAAAGGCTCTGCCCGCTAGACCATCTGTCATAATCGGCAGTGGTGGAGGGTTCCATTGCTACTGGCTGCTAGATGAGCCATTCCAGTTGGCTACCAATCTGACACGCGAAGTTGCGACTGCGCTACAGGCTCGCTGGACTACATTTGTCAAAGCAGACCCAGCTGTTAGCGACGTTGCTCGGGTCCTGAGAGTGCCTGGTACTCACAACCAGAAATACTCCAGCAGACCACTAGTTACTATACTTTTCGCAGATCTTGACATAACCTACACAATCGAAGCACTTAGCGACCTACTTCCTGCAGGGTTAGCCGAAGCGGCAGAAGCCTTAGATGAGCCGAAGCAGGCTCTTCCAGAACGAGAAGTGAGGGAGATCCTAGATAAAGCTCTCGCCGCCAAGAATGGGCGCAAGTTCGGTAAGCTTTGGAACGGCGATTGGGGAGAAGATTACAACTCGCAGAGCGAAGCCGACATTGCACTGTGTTGCCACCTGGCGTTTTGGACACAGAGCGAGACGCAGTACATAGACCAGCTGTTTCGCAGGTCTAAACTGTATCGCGCCAAGTGGGATCGGAAGGACTACCGAAAACAAACCATCAAGGAAGCTCTGGTTCAGGTGTCGGCGCGATATGTCTCGCCCTCCTCCGCCTACCACAGAACTGATATGGGGAACTCTAAGCGCCTGATAGCCAGGTTCGGAGAAGAACTCAGGTACTGCTTTCCGTGGGGCTCCTGGCTCTCGTGGGACGGAAAACGCTGGAAGCGCGACACGCTACAGAAAGTGGTGGCATACGCCAAGGCGACTGCCCTCAGCATCTACGACGAGATAGGGTCCGTAGCAGGAGGGAGTGATGATGCAGTCGCGCTTAGGGGAGACCTCGCAAAGTGGGCTGCGCGGTCCGAGGCGGGACCCAGAGTGCGCGAGATGGTCAAACTATCAGAAAGCGACTCAAAGGTCGCTGTCAACCCTGAAGTGTTCGACAATAACCCTTGGAAACTCAACGTTGCCAATGGCGTCCTCGATCTCAAGACAGGAGACCTTTATCGGCACAACAAGGCAGACCTTATAACTAGATTGAGCCCTGTCACATATGACCCTAGCGCCACCTGTCCAAACTGGATGGCTTTCCTCAAGCTCGTGCTAGGTGAAGACGTGCCGCTAATTGAATTCATGCAGAGGGTAGTAGGGTATACCCTCACAGGCAGTGTCGAAGAGGAGGCGTTCTTCATCCTGTTCGGGTCTGGCCAAAACGGCAAAAGCACCTTTATAAACACGCTCCGGGGCCTACTGGGAGATTACTCCATCGCACTGATGCCCGACACACTCATGACTGCAGGACGAAGCGGACTCAGCGGATCGGCCCGAGAGGACCTTGCCAGGTTGAAAGGCACCCGGTTCGTAGCTGCTTCCGAGACCGAGAGCGGAAAGCGCTTCGCGGTCGCTCTGGTGAAGCGGATGGTCAGTTCAGAGGCCGTCACTGCCAGGTACCTGTACGGGCACACGTTCGAGTTCAAGCCGACACACAAGATCTTCCTGGGCACGAACTACAAGCCCAAGGTGACCAGCCAGGGCAACGCCATTTGGCGAAGGCTTCACTTGATTCCCTTTGACGTCTACATCCCCAACGCGCAGAAGGTAACTGACTTCTACGAGCGCTACCTAGTTCCCGAACTGCCCGGCATCTTGAACTGGGCTCTTGACGGCTGCCTTGACTGGCAAGAGGGCGGTCTACAGTCACCACAGATAATCAAGGAAGCCACAGATGAGTACAAGAGTGAAGAGGATCGCGTGGCCGAGTTCATCCAGGAACGCTGCGAGATGAGTGGCACTACTTCACTCAAGGTGCTCTATCGAGAATATCGAGACTGGTGTGAAGACTCTGGGTATAGACCACTAGGCAAGAAAAGGTTGGCGACAGAAATTCAGCACCGATCAGGCGTAGGGAAGCACTTAGGTGGTCGGGTAGCAGACGGAATGCCCCCAGCGTACCGTGGACAGGTCTGGTTTGACGGAATCTGCTCGAGTGGCTCTATGCGACAGAGCCTAGGCAAGCTGGCAGAGCAAGTAAAAGCGCCAGAACCTCGCTTATTCACGATAGAATAGTGCAAAAAGGAGAGAAGATGAACAGAGAGTTAACAAGAGGGCTTCTGGCAGCGTTAGTAAGCTTTGCAGTGGTAGGTTCCGCTTTCTGGTTAGCGAGCAGGCTTGTCACTACGAGAGTGCCCACAGGGAATGCCGAACCTACGAGGACGCCAAAGCCAGTCCTGGTCTTTCAAACGGGGAATCGTTCCGTAGAGCTTGCAGAAGAGGGCTTTACGTACGAGCTCACAGGGCTAACAGGTCTTCCGACTACCTGGGGCATCTATCGGTTTGTTGATCTGGAGTACAGAAATGTCTGCTATCTCACGAATTCAAGGGCCTCAAATACTGTATGTTTGCCCCTAGGAGAATGAGATGGAGAAACCACTACGGCTTCATATCGGGTGCGGACGGAAGCATTTCAATAGCTACGTCAACATCGACAAGTGTCGTACTTCTGCCACTGACGTCGTCACAGAGGCCTGGAACCTGCACGGACCAGCTCAAAACTATGATGATGGCACCATAGATGAGATATACACCTCTCACATGATTGAGCACCTTACACCTTTCGAGTTCCAGATGGCCCTTCGTGAGTGGCATCGAGTGCTCAAACTAGGAGGGAAGCTACAGATTCAATGCCCCAACTTTGAACTGTACGTTCGTGAATGGCTCGAAGGTGACTACGGGTGGCGTACCGGCTGGGGAATCACTAACATCTTTGGCTGGTCAGATCGGGGCCCTGGAATGATGCACAAGACAGGTTTCACTAAGGAGAGCCTAGAGGCCATTACCTTCAAGGCTGGATTTGCGACAAAAATCTGTCGAATAGGAGAAACTCGGCCTCAGACGCGAGGTACGATCGAGTACAGGGACGATGGCGATCTGCATTATGAAGGGATCAAGGTCCAGAAGGCTCTTACAGACATCTTTACAAACCCCGCCCAAGGGTGGATACATGCTTAAGGAGGAAACATGAGCATACCTATGTGATGATCTCGCATGCAGAGAAGGATTTTGGGGATGTCGAGAGCCTTAGTACATCTAGACGAATTCCTCCGACTAGTTGAAGCCCGGGACACAACTGGGCTGCTATGCTTCGGAACAGCGAGATCACACGGCTGGCCAAGGAGAAAGTATGATTCAACTGATGTTCTTTTCAAACGGCAGCACCGCAGCTTTCGGAGATGGCAGCGTGATTCAGGGGCTTCAGAGGTCCTGGTTTAGGCTAGTAATTGAGGATCTAGTCGCTAGGGGAATAGATCCTCTTGAGGTAGAGTTCACTATGCCGAATGGGAGTACTGCAAAGGTGTTCCAGTTCCCTAAGGGAGGTCTCCCAGAGGGTGAATTCAGCTACAGCTGGAGCCTCCTGAGTAACTCCGACGATCCTGGTTAGGGTCACAGCAGCGCGGAGCCATCAGCGTTGTTCGTGACTGGGGATATGCTCGCGGTGCAAGATTTGTTGCGGAGGCTCGAGACCAAAATCATCAAAATCATGTAGAAATGGGGAAGAATATGGGTCATTGCACTGTCCTCCATATGAGAAGCTAGATACGGAGTATAGTGCACATGGTGCTTTTCTTATCCATTTCTACATGGTTTCGTTGAAATTGTTGTCGGAGTAGGTCAATAAACTTTGCAGGAATTGGCAGAAGCAGTACGGTCTAGTCTGTCTGATCTAGAAGGAGTAGTATGAAAGATAGAGTGAAGTTGGTGTTGTGGTTAGTAGTAGCGTTGTGGTGGTCGTTCGTGACGTGGATGCTGTGGCGACTTCTGGCTGTTGTGAAGCGGCTTGAGGATGCTTGCTGTAGAGGAGGATAAAGGTATGATAGATTTGATGATCTTAGCTAACCTAGTGCTGATCCTTGTTGGTAGCGCTGTTGGAGGGTTTCTTGGAGGCTGGGTATGGGACATTCGGCATAAGCCCCCTCCGGAAGCGAAATCCTATAACAGCACGGAGTCGCCATACGATTGCTCAGCACATAGGAGGAAGAGATGACTCAAAGTAGGAAAGCTCATAAGGTGGTACACCTAAAGGAGGTCGATAACGGCTTTGCGGTGGTATCATATCACTTCGATTATCAGGGACACTCGACTCATCGGAGAGAGCTTGTCTACAATACAGTAGATGGCTTACTGGATGCCCTGCGTTTGTTTCTACAGAAGGAGCAAGTAGATGAAGATTAACCGCCGTGCGTTTGTCAAAGGGTTAGCTGCGGCTGCAGCGGCTGTGGCTGTTCCTGTAAGGTTCATAGCGAAGGTAGCAGGGGAGGAATGGATAGATGTTGCACGAATCCCAAGGGAGGGTCCATGGAAGGGGTATCTAGCTCATTCTGCTATGTTTTCAGGCCATCTCTCGGCAGATGACCTATGGAGTCTTGCTCCAACGTACCAGGATAAGATATTGGCCCTCAATCCAACCTTGTACTGGCCCCTAGATGGCTCTGGCCGGATTTATCGATCTGGTTTCTGGGTCCAAGGAGACTGCAAGGAGCAGGTAGAATTCTTTCCTGCTGAGCCAGTAGTTCTCTCTCAGGAGGAGGGTCAATGATAGTATCAATGTTGATGAGTACTATGGCGGTAGCTGGGCAGGTCACTTCGAGTCCGCCGAGGGAACACTCATGACCTGGGTGCCGAAATGCTCGTGATAGAGTTAGGAGGAGGAAGTAGATGAAGAAGGTTAGGAAGAGATTACTGGAGTTGACAGGATGGTTTAGGGTACCGTTGTATGAGGAGGAGGTAACCTGCAAGGTTGGAATTTCGGAAGCCGATCAAATCGAGATGCTCCAGAAGGAGGTGAAGGCCCTGAAGGCCCGGATAGTTGAGACCGCAAGGGAGTGTGCCGAATGCTCGATGAATCCCATATAGTGTTGGCGTTGTTGCTGGCACTGTGCTTCCCTACGGCAGCCGAAGTGAAGTATTGGCCCGACAACGAAGGGCCTTTTTTAGCGCTGGAGAGTAAGGCACGTTCAGGTGAACCTGGGGTGGTGCGAGTTAGTCATTACTGGCTGCCGGGGGGAGGTTCAAACTGTAGTTGGTTTGTGGGAGGAGTGTGTAGATCCAGAACAGCATCAGGAGAAAGATGGGAAGATTGGACAGAACAGGGTGCAGCTTGCCCTCGAGTGTGGCTGGAGAAAGTAGAGGTTTATGCCCGAGGTACGTGGTGGTTGTGCGTAGACACTGGTGGGGGTATCGTCGTTGGCGCAGACGGCATCTCCTGGGTAGACTTTATGACAGAGATGCCATTGCAGGACTATGGAACGACCTTAGGAGTTCGAGTTAGGGAGGTAAAGTGATGGGCGAGGAAAGAATAGTTAAGGTGTGTGCAGGGTGTTGCTCGTGGAAGCAGATTGAAGGTGCGCAGCAATCACCTGCTGAGACGGTTTATGGGACGTGTGCTAATGGCGAAAGTCCCCACTATCGATATGTCATTCCGAGAAAGCAGCCTCACAGCTGTTCGTTCTACTTCCCTGGGGGCAAGCCACCTGACATACTGGACTCCCTCAGTGGCAAGTCACCTCTGACCACCCTGAGGGAGGAGTGGGCGCGGAGGGGCTGGATCGAGGAGCAAGCAGAGGAGAAGGAGGCGCATCCCCTCTTCGAGCCGGGATATGAGGGGGTTCGAGGCCATCTGTACAAGCCGGAAGGTGAGGGAGATCGAAATCCCAAAGGTTTTATGATATGTCCTATGAGAAATGCCAGTGTTGAAGAGGTAGAAGCCCAGCGCCAGCTCGTGTTAGGTCTAGAGGAGGAAGGGTGGGAGATTCACTGGCCCCCCAGGGATACGGATCAAGACGATTCTTCAGGTGGCTGGAACATCTGCAATGCTAATCGAGGTGCGATTGAGGCAGCAGATCGAGTGTTTGTATACTGGGACGGGAAGAGTTACGGATCGCACTTCGACCTGGGTATGGCCTTCGCGTACAAGAAGCCGATTACTGTCCTTTGGAAGCCCCCGGAGAAGCACTATGCGCCCAAGTCGTTCCGGAAGCTGCTGGCCACCTGGGAGCTGTTGTACGGTCAGGAGCCGACGTAAGCGCTTATGCCAGCGCGCAAGCCTGAAGAACTCGCTCCCCGAGAACGTGTATGGCAAGTCGTGTGGTGGCTGGCCAGAGGCGAGAAGTTATCGTCTGAAACCCTGCGCCGCACGACGGTGCTGTCGTCTCGAGGGGTCCGCAAGCTCATGCTAAAGATGAGCTGGGTACTGCCTATCTATAGGCATCGCGGCAAGTGGCGAGCAGTACTAGATGAGAATGACGAGGAGGATTGAGATGGTGAAGTATAATGATTGTGGAACGTGTGTTTACTGGCGCCTGGATATTCACTGGAGGCCTGAGGAGTACCGGCCCTGGGGGATATGCGGCAACGAGGCTAGTGCCCATAGTGAAGTTTACATAGTTGTC
>SDBS01006807.1_pt1 | contig 11105 bp, 11 predicted proteins | sample 2277091 | NCBI WGS metagenome assembly SDBS01 (sample SAMN10404972, study PRJNA504765) | marine sediment metagenome | isolation source: marine sediment core GS10_PC15, 163 cmbsf | place: Arctic Ocean: Southern Knipovich Ridge | collected 2010 | reverse complement strand
CACGAGAGGCTGGGCAGCCGGGGCACCGGTGGGACCGGGGGGACCGGGCTGCTGGACGAATCCCTGCGGCACGACTTGGTTCTGGGCAGCCATGCCGGGGGGTTGTACTTGCGCCGTCGGATTCTGTGGTTGTTGACCGGCCAAGGACAAGGAACCGTCCGCGTGCTCGACATGGACTTGGACGCCCTCACCGGGTTCGATCGCTACGGCGGCGGGTGCTGGCGCAGGAGCCGGAGAGGGAGCACCGGTCCGCACCGTCTGTAGAGGATCGACGGGATGTACGGGTGCAGGAACTCCTTGGACCGCACGGACTTGTGCAGAACCGGGGAGCTGCGATTCCTGCACCTGCTCCTTATTGTAGGTGTTCCACTTATCCGCTTTCGCAGCCTTCTCGGCAGCCTTTTGTTCGGGGCTTCGTCGTCGGTTTCCGAGTGTCATGCTACATCTCCGCTGACGTCCGCTTCACTGAGGGACGCTTCGTTGTCGTCGTTGCTGGTGTTGCTGTCGTCGCTGTCGTCGCTGTCGTCAGTGTCGTCAGTGTCGCTGCTGTCGCCGCTGTCGCCGCTACTCTTGTCGTCGGTTTCGTCGACAGTGTCGTCATCGACTTCGTCCCCGGCATCATCGCCGTTGCCGGATGCTGAAGCGGAGGGGAAGAGAGGGTTGCCTTCGGGATAGATTCCGTCGCCCAGGACTACCCCAGGGTCGCCCAGCACTTCGGACGGCATCGGAGTGATCGGCTCTGTAGCGGCCCCGTTGCTACAAACGGTGCGCACGATCGCGGACACGTCCGTCTGCAGGTTCGCGAGGTTGTGCTGCAGTGTTTGTAGCTGTGTTGCAATCTGACGGAGCGAAGGCTCCGTAGAGGGGGGAGGAGTGGTGCGCGCACCGGCAGGTCCCCGGCGTTTGTTTCGGATGCGTCGTGACATTGGGTCCTTTTTACTTCGCCTGAGAAGTCAGTGTGTCGAGTCGTTTTCTGAACGAGAAGAGAAGCGTACCTGGAGATTCGTTGACGGAAAGGTCGAAGGCGGGAGTGCTGTAGCGGTGGCCGTTCTTCTCGCCATGGATAGTGAGCGTGACAACCTCGCTGCCCTTTGCCACTCGGCGAAACTCATTGAGGCCGTCCTGAAGAAGGGGAAGCATCTTCAAGAGTTCCATTTTGGCGAAGCGAGATTTGACGCTCTTGTGTACGGAGATTGTTGTACCGTCGATCTCGCCCGTCAACTGGGCGACACGGTCGCTGCCTTGATCACTGACATGGAGCCGTACCCAGCCATGGGCATTGCGGGCTTCAACTGTGGTGGTGTCGAGGATGGCCATGATTGAGGGTCTGCTTGATCCGGCGTACGTACCGTTCCGAACAACGGAGCTTTCGCGCAACGTTGGCCACGGATGCGCCGTCGCGTTGGAGATGCTGGATGATGGTGTCTTTGAGGCGACGATGACGCGGAGCTTCTGCAGCGGCAAACCATCGCTGCAGTGTCGACTGCGTAGGCCCGCGGCTTGTCGTCGACAGCCGCCGTGCGATCACAGGTACGGATTTTCCTTCGCTCCGTAACTGCATCGCCTTTTGGCGGACGCGGAGAGGGTACATGCGTTCGACGTAAAACTGCGGCACTGTCTTAGGGTCTGCGTCAAGAGATATAGCACGTCGTTTTGTGGTTCGGGGAAAAGCTGTCAGAGCCGTGCTGACGATAGGGAACGAGCGTGTCCTTGCGTTTTTGGACCGGCTGTTCGTACGATGCTGCGGTATGGCAAAGAAACGACCCACCAACCGCGCGGGTTCCAACGGTGCTGCTGCGGCACCCAGGACATCCGCCGCACCCACAACAGCCGCACCCACAACAGACGCACCCAAAAAGCCGGTGCGGGACATCGACATCCGCATCAGTGAAATGCAGCAACAGCTCAAGCGCTTGGAAGGCCAGAAGTTCCGCGCCAAGCTCAAGGACATCGTCAAGGCAAATCCGGAGTGCAAGGCACTCGCGCGTGATCTCGAAGCGGTCCGCAAGTCGCGTATTGTCTTCGCGGATTGGGGCGGTGAGGACCTCCTCGAACGTCTCGACGAAATCTTCGTCCAGATCGAAGAGAGCTTGATGGAAAAGGTGGCGGACGTGACCGGAGCAGCACGGGCGGACACCCCCGATAGCGATAGCGACGGCGATGACCTCCCTGACGTTCCGCCGCTCGACGCGGCGCCCGACGACGCGGACGACCTGCTGGCTGGCTAGACGAGACCCACGGGTGCGAGTCTCGCTCGCACCCTCACATCGATCGGGGTGATCCACGTCGAATCGGCGTAGGTTACCCCGTTGTCGGTCAGGAACATGGGGAGGCCCGACACGGTGATCTTGACGCCGAGCATATCCCCTTTCAGCTGCAAGCTGATCGTCGGCACCGATCGCCAGGTCATGACGTCGCCGCCTTTGATGCCGATCGTGAACGTGTCCGAGCTACGCGGGCGCGGCCAGGCGTTGCGCAGTTCGGGGCACAGATCGACAGGACGGTTACGGACCGGGCGATGGCTCGTGACGTCCCCGATGCTCACCTTGCCTCCCGCACTCACCGTTACGCGAGCAACCTTGACCTGTTTCCACGCTGCGGGCACTACCCACTTGGTAAGATCGGGATAGCCCTCGTTGTCCAAGATCGGGTACCCGGGTCCCGGGAGGAGTGCGCCGTAGTGGGCACCGTTTCCGGTTCGGACGCAGACTGCGACCGAGAGACGGTAGATGCACCCACGCTTCTCGGGCGGAAAGAGAGCGACGATCTCGCTGCGCTGCGACTGAAAGTAGGCCTGTACGGAGAAGTTCGTGGTGACTAGCTTCTGAGGACCGCAACCTCCCGGATCGACTTTGTCACCGGGGCCACCGACGGGTGGAGGCGCGGGCTGACCGACAAGCTGAGTGGGAGTGGGGGGAGGTCCGGGTGGATCGGGACCCACCACGTCTCCGCCGTAGAGCGTATTGCCTGGTTTCGGTGGCGGAGGTTCCGGTCCGACCGTTTTCCACGGATCGCCGTCGACTGGGGTTGGTTTGATGGTGCCGGGATAGACCTCAAACGCAGGCGTGTAGAACGTGTCGGCCCAGTACTCGTTCCAGGGCGTCATCGGTTCGGTGCAGTCGATTGATCCTGCTATCAGGACTTCGGCGCGCTTTGCAAGATCGTCCATGACAGCACACGCCGTGTGTGCCATCAGCTGATCGGCGAGCGCGAGGTAGCGTCCCCCTGGTTTGCATATCTGGGGGATCGCCGCTGTCGCTACGGTGCTCAGCGCGTGGTAGAGCTTGGCGATTCCTTTGGGGGGTATCTTCCGCGACAACTTGGGTAAGCGGGACTTGAGGTAGAGGGGCCAAGCGATTTTCTGCACCCACTCATTTGCTACGGCAGGGTCGACAGGTTTGGTGCAGTCCGAGAAGTCGACGGTTGCTCCCGACGGCAGGGAAACTCCCTCCGTGACGTCGGTTGGGGGCGTAACTTTGCGCGGTGTTGGCTTCTCCTTTCCGGAGAGGGCAACGGCGGCAACAACGGTACCGGCAACGAGAAGTGGGACGAGTGCTTTACTCATGCTGCGCCTATGGCTGGAGTTTGTTTGACCAGGAGCTTCATTGCCTTGTGACGACCTGCGTAGATGGCCGCCCCCCCGACGAGGGCGATGAGGCCGAGTGCGCCATACAACGCGATCTCCCCATACTTCTTGACTGTCGGCCAATATTTCTCGGCCGCGGCTCGGACGTCCTCGACCCAACCGGAAAAGCGGTCGTTCCAGGTTGCTTTCTCACCAGGAGCCGAACGTGACAGTTGACGCTCGGCGGCACGTCCCCAGCCAATGATGCGGTTGACGAAATCGAATGGCGACAGCAGGTCTTCGGCCTGCGCGACTTGGTTGTAGAGCGTTGCGCCTACGTACGCATCGGGAGACCAGTTCTTTGGCGGAGCGAAGAAGGGTTCCCCAAGTACCTTCCCTCCGGTCTTGTCGTACTCAGCTTTGCTCATCCCCACGATCTCGCTGTAGTCCCCCTCGAAGATCGGGAGAAACCATTCACTGTGGAGGTCACTCGTGGGACGCTCGCCGGCCCGTATCTCGGTGACCACAGCCAGGTAGTGGTTGAGTCGCGAGCGGTACTTAGCGTACGCGATGTTCCACTCTTTCAGTGAGGTTCCAACGACGTGTTTTCCGTCGTGTTCGGCGATCTCTTTCCTCAGTCGCTCCGTCGTAGCGGCCTGCACGAACATGATCGTAGTAATGAAGAGTGCTGTCGCCGGGGTAGGGGCTTCGTTGTAGAGGCGACGCAACATATTCGCCCACGTAGTCACGATGAGGTACGGGTTCGGGATCTCGTGCTTGAACCGAACCCGCGGTTGGTGCATGAGCGGGCCGAGTGCTGGATCACCGGTCGCCATTGACGATCAGCCTACCACGCGTGTGGATGCGGGGCTGACACGTGTCGAGCGGATGTGCTAGCCCGGGGAGATGCGACGGATTCTAGCGCTTGCCGCGTGTACCGCACTTCTCGGCTGTCCGCAGTCCTATTCTGAAGAGCCTTCGCCATCTCCGGAACCCACAGCGCTGCCGACGCTGACGCCGCCCGAAAAAGTACGTCCTTGGATCGAACTGGGTGAAGCATCAGCACAGAAGTCTGTCGAGCCCGAAGAGCCCGAAGAGTCGAGAGCACCCGATCTGTACGATGGATGGGCCTCGCGATGTGAGCCCATGGCACGGGCACGGGCATGTCGCATAGCGGCTGACTGCAAGGACGTCTTTCATCCGTCGGGTAAACCCCTCAAATGCGTCAAGCCGTGGTGGTCAAAGCAACAGCCTGACGGGGCTTGGGATCGGGTGTGCTCTCCCGGTTGGTCCGATCGTGAGGAGCGACAGTGGCGGCGTGATCGTTTGAAGGCGCTTGTCGCAATGCAGTACTTTTCTGACTCGGTTACCTGCACGTGGAAGGTCGAGGGGGACACCTGGCGTGACTGGGACTGCTATCGCGAGATTCAGAACAGCGTATTTCTCAGCAAGTTTCTGTGGCTTGTCTATGCACGAGAAACGACAGGACGCCCCTGGAAGCGTCATCGTCTCGACGTCGATGTCAAGGCGGCAAAGACGTCGTGGTTCAAGCAGGCCGAGCGGTACGGATGGGTCGCAACGAAGGGGAAGAAGGACAGCGTCACGCTGCAATCCTGCGCGGCACTACCTCCGGACGACAAAGAGAGCCGTCTCCGTAGTGCTTGCCGTGCGCTGAAACCGTCGCCCCACTACGCACAGCGAAAACGGTGGAACTACGGCCTTGGGCCCTACGGACAGTCCGCTGCGGTGTGGGTATTCGCGTGGGATCGCCAAGCTCCTCCCGAAGTCCTGTGTGGCGAGGTAGAACCCACGGAGGCGTACTTGCGTGGTGCCAGGCGGGCGTGGAAGAAGCTTCGAGGGGGCATCCAGTGCAAGGGCGTCGAGTACAAACCCGACGTCACGTGGGCGATCCTCCACCGTGCTGCCGCCGGGGGGAAGCTATGTCCTGGGCCCAGTGATCGCTTCCGCAAACACGCTGCGAAATGGGGGCTTGATCCCGATCAACACGTTACGCTGAAGATGCTCGGGAAGCCGATCGATCGGGAGGGTCAGCTGCAGCGTGCGGAGGAGCTGGCGAGCTACCTCGATGCATCGTACCCGTCGCCCTTCGGCTAGTCGCCGTAGTTGTCTGTGGCTTTCCCTGCGAGGGTTCGCTGCATGAACGTACCGTCGTTGGTGCGCTCCCAGCCCCCCCAGTCGGGTCCGACGAACTTCGCACGTGCTGCGGTGACTTGCTTGAGGAGAGGACACGGCGCAGCCTCGGTCTCCTTCGGGCAACCGTCCGGCCGCTCGGGGGGCGGTGCGTCCATCTTCACCAACTCCTCGAACATCTGACCGCATCGCTCACACTGGTAGATGTAGAGAGGCATTATGCGCTCCGCTGACTTCCTGTTTTCTTGCTCCCACGCTTCTTCGACGTTTTGCCGGGAGCCTTCCGACGGCTACGTGCCGGCTTTTTCGGAGGAGGCGCGGGCGGGGTTGGTGGCTTCTTTTTCAGACTGAGGTTTTCGGCGCGGCTAGAGGCTAACTCCTCGCGAAGGAGGTCCAGCTCGGAGTGAAGATCGTCGTCGGGTTTTGCAGGGGGGTCTGCGCCGTCAGCGTTGTCGGACTGTTCTGACGTGTCGGAATCGTTGGCTGCAGGAGCTGGTTGTGCTGCTGCTGGTTGTGCTGCTGCTGGTTGTGCTGGAGCCGGTTGTGCTGGTTGTGCTGGTTGTGCTGGTTGTGTTGCTGTCGTGTCGATCTGTGTGACGTGGCCTCCGAAGAGGCGCGCGTACTTCGGCACGTCCAGAGGTCCAGAAATATCATCCGTCAGGCGCCCCGTGAGTTCGTCGAGGACAGCCCGTTGAGCTTCGGAAAGGACGGCCTTGACCTTGGCTGTCTTTTCGTCACTGTCGCCTTCCCCGACGAAGGACTCCACGACGAACTCCGTCATCGCGTCTCCGACAGTCTCCTCGGTGTTTGCTTCTGACGCGCTGAACAGCAGTTGCCACGACTCTTCCCCCAGTATGTCGTGGAGGGCGACCTGCTGTGGCTCAGAGAGGGACTCCGAGAGGTAGCGCGTCAGCGAAAGCACCGGCATCGCCGTGCGCTGTTCTTCTGTCGCCACAGCGTAAACGTCGATCGCATCGTGGGCATACGTTGGCGTGCCTGCGTCGGTCGTGGAGGTGGTTGTGGAGGTACTCGTATTCTCCTCTTTGCTGCCTGGCAACTTGAGGAGGCTGTTGATGGTGTCGGGAAGGCTGTCTGGATCTTCGGCGCTCTTGCGGGCCATCTTGTTCAGGATTTTGCTGAGCCCTGTGTTGCCTCGTTTCTCCGCGGCTTTGCCCGCAGCGAACAGGCCGACAGGTGCCATCTTGCGTAGGAGGTCTTTCTGGAACTCGCGCTGCGATTTCTTGTCCAGCGCGGCGATCTTGGCGTTGGCCACCTCCGCGTCTTTTGAGGCGATCGCGGATTCGATGGCTGCGTCGGTGCGGATCGTGAGGCCGTCGATAAGCATGTTGAGGCCCTTGTGGAACATGTTCTCGCTCGCGTCCGCGCGGTTGACGACTGTGGCGAACATGGCCCGTTGTTCACTGAGCAAATCGCGAATGAGTGTCCGCGATTCGCTGAGGTCGATGCGCAGCTCCTTGTGGGCGAGCCGTTGTTCCGCAGACATTGCTGAGAACGTACGCATGGCGACTCCTTGTGGGGAGTCGGCTCCAAACAGATCTGTCTCGAAGAACGGGTTGTCCCCGGGGTTGTCGACGCGCATGGGCATCGCGTCAGCGCCGGGGGTCAACGACGCCCAGTTTTCCACCGGGCCCCCCTGTTCCTGGCGCCGAAAACAGCGGAGTCGGTACGTGGGATCGCCACCGTGAGTTGCGAGGTGGGCGTAACAGCATGCGGCGCACAGCTGCACGATCCCCCACGGGTCCGCGTCGGGTTCGTCGTTGTGCGCATCGACGGGTGGGAACATCAACTGGTCGAACTGATCGCGATCTTCAGTGCCGTTTTCGTGCCGTGCACCAGCCAGGTAGAACACAATGCGGTACATCCCCGGTCGGAACGCCTGTTCCAGTGGTTCTTCGAATGCGGGCGGAACTGGGAACACCTGTCCCTCCGTGGGCTCGAATCCGGACTGGAAGGCGTACTTTTTTTCCTTAGCCACGTTCTACACGCTACAGGAAGCGCTTGGGAACAGTGCAGACGCTTGGGACACCGCTTGGGACAGGCTGTCCCAAGTAAGACAAATCAGTGTTGTCTCAAGTGCTTTATGGGTCCTCTGTTCCGGGGAACAGAGGACCCGCTGCTTGCGCTCCCCCACGAACATGCGTCTACCCTTTTGGACAGTTCAACCGGCAGCGCGGTCCACCAGGTCGATGCCCGATCACCGTTCGCGTTCCCCACCCAACTTCACCGTTTTTCGGAAACCATCGAGTAGGAAGCCACCATGAAGCTCCTTCGGCGCCGCAACAACCCCAAGCCCTTCGACGAGAATCGGTATCGCTCCGACATGCGGGACTTGGTCAATGCCAATCCCGACGAGGCCGCCGACGTACTCGTCAAGTGGCGGAACAAGTTCAACAACGCCCTGATGGAAACGGCCAACGCCGCCGAGAAGGGGATGGAGCTGGGCTCCGCGCTTGGTGCCACTGCCCTGATCGCCTACTTCGACGGGAAGTGGGAACGCGAGGCGGAGGAGATGATCACCAAGTGGGAAGCCGGTGACTACTCCGAGTACGAGGGGAAGACAGCCGACGACGATCCGTTCGAGCTTGGGATCTACGATGATCCGGCCGAGTTCCTCGGCTTCGACGTGGCAGCCTGGTACCCGATCGGCCTCGCCGCTATCGCGTACTTCGGTCTCGCGGGCGACTACTCCAACCTCATCGCCGCCGGTGCGATCGGGTCAGGCTCCTACTACGTCGGCACCATGGTCAAGAAATGGGGCTATGAGGCCAAGGACACCGAGCTGAAGGGCGCGGACAAGGAAGAGAACGCCAACACGGGCACCTGACCCCCGACCAAGATCTCCTCGACACCTTTCTTCTCGGGGGTGCTGAGTACGACTAGGGCTACCAGTTTCTCTGGACGTCACGGTCGACGCGAAGCGCAACCCCTGAACAACGTGGGAAGGCAACAGGCCAACAACCCAAACAAACTCCGAGAGGAAACAAAATGAGCAGCACACTACAGCAGCAAGTCGCCCTGGCGAACGCCCAGGTCGCAATGAAGAAGCTCTCCGTGGGTGAAAAGATCACCGAGGAAGAGGCCCTTGCCTTGGGTGCCTGTGGCAACCCTTGGCTTCCCATGCGACCCGGTGCGGCACCGTCCAATCCGTCGTTGCCCAACTTCGCGCCACACGTACCGCCCGACAAGATCGTGCGGAGCGACCAAATCCTTGCGGAGGCGTATGCCCCTCTGGGGATTCGGCAGACAGCGGCAGCCGTTGCCGGCACAGGCACCACGCTACTGATCGCGCCCATTGCGGGACTGTTCTCGATCAACGGCGTGAAGTCGAGCAACGACGCGGACGAGATCGACATCACGTTGATCCACACCAGCAACAGCTCGGTCCAGCGCAACGCGGGGACCTTCGACTGGGCCGCGTTCAACACCGTCGAGTGTTTCTGTCCGGTCGACTGGGGCTGCGTAAGCCAGCAGGCGCCGTTGCGGTTGACCTTCACGGCGGTGTCCGTGGGGACCACGCCGCCGGTGATGAGTGGAACGCTGTGGGGCGTCAAGTACGAGTCGTTCAACTCGTGCTACGCGGGCATCCCGGCGATCCTCAGCGATCCCGGTCGCTAAGGAAACGACGAGCAGCACCCCCTCCCAACGTGGACCGTGGGAGGGGGTGGCTACGACTTCACGAAGTCGAGGTCCACCATTCTCCAAAAACAACACCAAGAACCTCATGTCCTCGCCTCGTCATCGGTCGCGCACCCCTCGTTCGGGTCTGCAGTGTGTGATTGATGAGCGAGGCGGCTTTCGTTGTGACGTCGTCCCTGAAGCCAAGGCCGCGAAGATTCCCAACGAGAGTGCGCGACCTGGGTGCTACCTCAACACAGCCACCGGACGCTGGGAGTGCGCGGACGTGCCTGATCTCGATCAGCAACGTGCACCGAAAGCGGTTGACCACCACCGCGACAGGCGCTTCCGCCAATCATGGGCTTCGGTGTCGAATATCCCAGTACCCACTTCCTCCGTCAGCGTAGGCAAACGCAAAGGAACCTCAGCCGTGCTCGACATCATCGCGAAGATCATCCCAACCCGACGCAACCTCAATCCGCTGGCACTCGGCAAGCGGCGCATTCGACGTTCCCGTAAGAGCAACGTGGGTCCTTACGCTGGGCGCGCACTCGCGGCGGCGCGGACCCGCGACCCGGAAGATGCGAGGATCAGCACCTTCACCGCCGAAGTCCTCTGCTGCTACGACGTCAATACGTCACGGATCGTATGTCCCAGTGACCGGGCACTGCACGGACTGCGCGGTACGGTCATCCAGCTGTTGGACACGAACACGTCCATGCCCAAGGCCCTCATCGAGACTCGCAAGGGTCCGTACACGCTGCCGCTGTGTCCCTACGGTGAGGGGCGCCCCGGTGACGGCATCCCGACCGACTGTTGCTACGACGGTGCCAAGGGAGTCCTGATCTGTCCGACGAGCGAAGATCTTGACGGCACGTCCGTCACTGTCGTCACGACCTTCACGTATCCCGACGGCCGCAAGGGCGCGAGCGTTTCGGGCGACGGGGTCGACATCCGTGTTCCGGTATGTCGTCTACCGCCGGAGATTCGACCGCCGGCCAACTGCTGCGTCGACAAGGCCACGATGCAGATCGTGTGTCCCGATACCCTGCACCCGTGGCATGGGGTGGACGTATCGATCAACGCGAGTTGCTACGTCGACAAGAGCGGCGACGAAGTGTGCTTCATCGACCTGGGCGGCGACGCCAATGTGACGTTGATGTTGTGCACGCAGCCTCCGGGAGAGAAGGTTCCTCCGCCGACACGCAAGCCGCCGCGCGATTGTTGCTTCAACGTCGCCACGATGGCGATCATCTGCAAGGACGAGACGGACCCCTTCCATGGCGTCGTCGTTCCCGACGCCGCAGTGTCGATAGGCACCGATGCCGAGGGCGCTCCGTACGCGGACATTTCGGTCAGCGGCGATCAGCGGGTTCAGATGCCCGTGTGTGATCGTCCGGACATCGTGCCCCCTCCGCCAGGTGATCGCGAGCCTCCCGATGTCCGTGTTCCTCCCCCGCCGGGTGACCGCGAACCCCCCGGTGATTTGATTCCGCCTCCTCCGGGACGGGAGCCTCCCGACGTCCGTGTTCCTCCCCCGCCCAGAACGCCGCCCAGAACGCCGCCCGGAACGCCACCCCCGCCGGGTGTGTCGGTACCGCCGCAGTGTACGCCCGCGCGCCTCTGTGGAGATCCGAACTGCCCCACGTGCAACTTATCGACGCCACCGACCGGAGTGCCTCTGGAGAAACCGTGCTGCAGCGGGTGTGCAAAAGGCCTCGCGTGCGAGGGCACCTGCCCCGCGAAGTAAGGA
>SDBS01006806.1_pt1 | contig 11107 bp, 8 predicted proteins | sample 2277091 | NCBI WGS metagenome assembly SDBS01 (sample SAMN10404972, study PRJNA504765) | marine sediment metagenome | isolation source: marine sediment core GS10_PC15, 163 cmbsf | place: Arctic Ocean: Southern Knipovich Ridge | collected 2010 | reverse complement strand
AAAAAGGTCTGCCCGTGTCATTGGATCTGCCTCTTGAATTTGAAGCCCGTCATTTGCAGCTTCTATAGCTAATTCATATTCGCCCTTTTCATTGTGAGCGAAAGCTTTTTCATTGTAAGCGAAAGCTTTTTGTCTAAAAAGGTCTGCCCGCACAGTTGGATCTGCCCCTGCATCTTGAAGAATTTCAAGCCCGTCATTTGCAGCTTCAAGAGCTAAATCATATTCGCCCTTTTCATTGTGAGCGATAGCTTTTTGTCTAAAAAGGTCTGCCCGCCTTCTTGGATCTGCCCCTGCATCTTGAAGAATTTCAAGCCCGTCATTTGCAGCTTTAAGAGCTAATTCATATTCGCCCTTTTTATTGTAAGCGACAGCTTTGAGTACTTGCTCATCTGGGTTTTGAATGGATAAATGTTCTAAATTCATAGAATTATTTAAAGATGTTATATTTGTGGAAGAATTAATACTCATAAAACGAAAGCTCCTTTAACTTTTTTTTGTTACATAGATATCATAACATATTTAAGAATAAAAAAAACCTAATATATTTTTTTTGAAACCTGTTTTTGAGAGATCTCAAAAAAAACCTTAACATCTTTTTCTCTTCAAGAAAAAAAAATATGGCACTTGTTTCCATAATTTCTTCCAGTTAAACTGAAGAAAGAGTTTGGTATAAATTCAAAAATCTATCGCACTAAGAGGGTAGCGATCACGGGTAGAAGATGATTATTGCAATTTTTCCACATAGTCAGAAAAAAGAATCCAAACATTTGGCCATCGGGATTCAAGAATATTTAACTGCCCGTGGAGCCACTGTTGTGGCTGAAGATGATGTGGCAGAAGAAATTGGTGCGACACCCATTTCTAAAGTTCCCGAAGAGCAGATTGAATTTCTCCTCTCCATGGGTGGCGACGGAACAATTTTAGGGCTCGTGCATAAGTATATTCATCTCGATGCTGCCATTGTAGGGATCAATCTGGGGCATTTGGGCTTTATGGCCGACATTCCTGTCTCTGAGATCTATCCTAGCCTGCAAGATCTTATTTTGGGCCACTATACGATCGATGAACGCATCACACTCGAAGGCATTTTAGCTGATGGTGAAAAAAACTTTGCCGTGAATGACATTGTCATTCATCGCGGGAAAAATCCCTGTCTTGTCGAAATGGCCATCCATGTGGAAGGCACCTATCTCAACACGTTTGTTGCGGATGGACTCATCCTCGCTACCCCCAATGGCTCAACAGCCTATTCTTTAGCTGCTGGTGGTCCGATCGTCACCCCTGACCAAAATGCCCTGATCCTCACTCCAATTAGTCCACATACGATTTCTAATCGTCCTATCGTACTCAGTAGCGATCAAGAAATCCAAATCCAATACTTGAGCAATTACGATCCCTTAGAAGTGAGCGCAGATGGAATCACTCGTCATGAGCTGCATACAGGGGATGTTTTGAAAGTGAAACAGAGCGAAAAATCTTTTCGCCTTGTCAATCTGACAAGGCATGATTATTTCTCCACTTTGCGCACTAAACTCGGCTGGGCTGGGAAATTACGTTAGCAATTCTCTTACTGTGTCATGGATAAGGGTGTATTGCTTATCATTATGAATCATTCCTACTCGCCCTGAATAGGGATTGCGCAGGGCTTTGGCAATGCGGAAAATATTCCAACTTTTTGTACGAAAAGCTTCATATGCAGCTAAAAATGTTCCTGTTCGTCCTATTCCTGCGCTGCAATGGACAAGAATGGGACCATCCCCTTTAATTTTGCTCACTTTTTTCACAAGTTTAGCAAGTGTCTTTGGATTCACAACCCCAAAATCAGGCCAATTTTCCAAATGGAAGTGGTCGATCTTCTTACCTCTAACCTGCAACTCGCGGTGCTTAATCATCTCATTTTCAAATTTGGAAAACACTTGCGAAGTTTTTTTACATGAAGACCAATAATCGGTACATTTAACAATCCCGTTTTCGACTGGATTTGTGAGTGTGATAATGGCCTTTACTTTTTTCTGAAAAACCATGTTCCAAAATTGCTTAAATTCTGTAGGAAGGGGGGCTTGGCAGGCAATAGCTTTTCCCTCTAAAACCCAATTGGCATTGAAATACTCGTCTTTTTCCAATTTCACTCTTGTAGGTTCATTTGGAAAGATGCCATGATAGCGATTTCGATCGGGATGATCTATAGCAACAGTAAAATGCTCGAGGTTTATGGGCTCATCCTGAGCTCTAAGAATCTCATATTCTCTTTTCAAACGCTCTTTTCGAGAATAAAAGCAATAATGAAAGGTCCATCTAAAGGCAATCAAAATTTCTGTTGTCAAGGTTGCAATGGCAAGCAAAGGCGAAACAACCACTCGAGTGATACCTCCTAAGACATCTCCACTACAGGTCAAGAGGGGTTTCCATTGCTGAAAGCACCAATTGTGCACGTGATCTACGCTCATGAAAGTACAGTATATTCTATAGAAGCTTAGATCTCTATAAATTGTTTTTTTTAATGTCCTATTCGCAGATATATTATTAATTAATAAATTACTTTACATCATTTTTAAATTGAAAATTAATATTAAATTATATATAGTATTTAATACTATGATGCGAATAAATCAAAGAGCTAGTAATCCTAATTTCTCCACCTTTATGTGGTACCACAGACATATCTTCATGTCTTTATCCCTTGCTTTGCCTATTGTCCTTCAAATAGGTTCAATTGCAATTAAAGTCTTCAAACATCCAGAAATAATATCAAATAAAATTTTTAATTTTAAGCAGTTTGTCATTAGCTCTTTCACAAGAAACGCTAATGAGACAGAAGAGCAATTCAAAAAAAGATTAATAAAAAATGTGATTTTGGTTTCAAGTTTGGTCCTTGGAATTTCGACTTGTGTTTCTCTTCCCTTTGTTGTTCTTCCAATGAGTTTTGCCATCCCCTTAGCTTTATCAATAATTTTTTTAAGTGGTGAACTGCTTCTTAACGCTAAGCGATATTCTGAAGAAATTCCCGCAAAGTGGATTAAAGCCAAGACATTCATCAAGGAGTCATTCACACCAAAGCCCGATGAGACATCCCAAGCCGCAACAATAAGAATTGCAAGGAATATAGCGATTGCAACAGTAGGTGCTGCTGCAATCATCACAGTCGCTTTTGCCCTCCAGCATATGATTGCAGGCGCTTTAGCTGCAAAAGCAGCTGGTTCTTTTTCGATATGGGAGCTTCAAAACTTTTTACCTGGCCAAACCGTTTTCATGGTATTTTTAGAATATGGGATCCTTGGACTCGCTCATGGCGCTCTCGCGATTAAAAAATTCAAAGAAGGGAAAAATATCGAAGCCCTTTTTCATCTTGTGAATTGCATACTCGGTTTCTATTTTCCAACTTATTATTTTCTCCACAGCACAACTAAAGCCCCTATGCGAATTCATCATTCTTTTCTCGGTCTTTTAATTTCCCTTGCTCCATTTAAAACTTTAAAGGTCTATGGTGCTTTAACTACTGTAGATTCTTTTGCCTATGCTTTTTTTCCCCATCGAGGACATTGGGAATATAATCGAAAGCTTGATTTCTGGCGTTGGAGTAGTTCGGATTTCCAAAATCTTGTTCTAGATAACAAGTCTCTTTACGCTGGTGTTTTTGGGACAACAACTGTAGCTGAATTCGCCTCAAGCAGAAGCTTTTCCAAGGATTTGCTGTTTAAGAAGACGGGTTAAATAGAAATTGACTGTCATCGATCAGTTCATCTGTTGTCGCTTTCATCGCTTGATTGAAAGTTTGAAAAGCAGCATGCCTATCTTTTTGAAAGTTCTTGAAAAATCGCCCCGCATGTTCCGCTGTTTTAAAGGCTATATTTGCTCCCATTCCTTGGAGAAAACTTGCAGAAGCGGCGGCATCTCCAACTAGAATCGCTCTTTTTCCTTCATCAGAAAAACATTCTGCCTGTTGAAGGGTAACAGGAATATTTTCAAAAATTTTTGCTCTATTGTTTCTTAAAGCCTGAGCTTCTTGCTGCCAGTTCGATTTTTCTGCGATTTCGAGAAGTTGCTCCTTCCCTAACTCATCGGAATCTTCAGCTTGCAGAAAAATGATGCCTGCAGAAGGGATTGTAATTTTTCGGCAAAAAAGATGATTGATCTGTATTGGGTCTGGAAAGATTTCTTCTGCTTGACCAGAGGATTCTTGTCGCATGAAGGCAACCAAGCCCTTTGCTTTACCTTTTATGACATTTGGGATGCCAAGGGCTTCTCTAGTTGTACTTTTTGTTCCATCAGCTCCAACGATAATATCATAGGAGGAAGCAATGCCATTTATTCTGGGATGATTTCCCTCAAATCCTTCAAATTCGCCATGAAGGATTGTAATTCCCAATTTGTTGACTCTGGCTCTTAAACATTCTTCCAATTGATTAATCGGGACAATACCAAGCTTTTTATTATCCCCAAGATCAATATTGCGCATCTCTGGGATTTCAACTTTCCATTTCTTCAAGAGATCCAAAGAAGAATCAAATAGAAGAAGCCATTGAAATCTCGAAGAGGCATCTCTTTTTTCTACAAGAGTAACGCGTGCACCACTTTCGTGTGCTTCAATCGCTGTAGCAAGACCAGCAGGTCCTCCGCCAATTATTAGAACAGAAGGATTAGTATTTATACTCATGGAAAGTATTATACAAAAACTGACAATTAGTTATGAAAATTAAAAATATTTTTATTAATTTTTAAGAAGAAGATTTAAATAGACTGTTCTAGGCTTTACATTGTGATCAAGAGCTTTTTGTGCCTCTAAAATATTTTTTGATAGACTCTCAAACAGAATGGGATCTTTTTCAGCATGCAAAAATCCATGCAATACGGTTTTTGGATCTTCCTCGTCTAGATTAGAAAGAGCTTCCAGAAGCTTATCCCACTCCCCTTTTTGTGCTAAGGCAATATAGGGGCGGACATCAAAAGGTGGAATTTCTTCATTCGAATAGGAAATCGGCTGCAGCCGCGAGAGTACTGTAGGCAGGAGTTGATCGGGATGATCTGATAAAAGAAGGAAATAGGTGTCCTCAGAGGGCTCTTCAAGGGTTTTGAGAAGGGCATTGCTACCAGAAGGAAGCATTTTTTCTGCTTCTTCGATGATAAAGATTTTTCGCTCTGCTTCAAAGGGTGGAAAACCCATTTCTCGGACGATTTTTTGGATGTTTGCCATGGGATGCAAATGACTCTTGCCCTCAGGAACATAAAAATGCAGGTCAGGATGATTGCCAGAATCTATTTTGGCTAGATGGATTGGCCCCAAAATTTGTTTGCAGAGGTCTAGGGCATTTTCTTTTTTTGCGCCGATAAGGAGCAGAGACTGAGACAAATTCTTAAGCACTTGCTGCGAGACAATGGACATCGATCAATTTGAGAGCTTCTTGAAAAACTTCTTCCCTTGATTTTGCGGCATCGATGATTTGAAAGCGAGCGGGATTTTTTCTTCCGATCTCTAAGAAAGACTCGCGAATTTTTTGATGTAGGGCGATGTCTTCTGCTTCGATTTGGTCTTTTCGCCCTGTAGCTTCTTTGACCCGCTGCAGACCAACTTCTGGGTCGACATCGAGATAAATTGTGAGGCTCGGGGTAAGGCCATCAGTTGCAAAACGGCAAAGTTCTTCCACTTTTTCCATGCCAAAACCACGTGCTCCACCCTGATAAGCAATGGTCGAATCATTATAACGGTCGCAGAGAACAACTTTTCCCTCTTCGAGAGCGGGACGAATCACTTTTTCCACATGATGGGCCCGGTCAGCGAGAAAGAGAAAGAGTTCGGCTTTTCTCACTACAGGTTCATTGGGATGGAGCAAAAGTTCACGAATGATCAGACCCGGCGCTGTGCCGCCTGGAGCAAGTGTCTGGATGACATCGTGCCCTCTTTCAATCAAAGCGGCATGAAGTCCAATGATGAGAGAGGATTTTCCAGCTCCCTCTCCTCCTTCAAAAGTTATGAAGTGTCCTTTCACTTGGCCTCTATGTATTCGAGTTTTTGGATTCCTACGAGATAATCACTCTTCTTAAGCTGGACAAGGCGCACTCCTTGGGTCGATCTTCCCATGACTCGCACGTCTTTTATCGGAATACGCACGGTCTGGCCTCCCTTGGACATCATGAGAACGCTATCGAGATCGGTGACGGAAATTGCTCCGATGACCATTCCATTACGCGTGCTGGTGATGATCGAGCGGACGCCAATGCCTCCCCGTTTGGTCTGACGGAAATCACCCACTTTCGAGCGCTTGCCATATCCCTTCTCACAGACAATCAGAAGGCTTTCATCTCCTTTGACCACTTCGCAAGAAACCACGCAGTCGCCTTTCCCTTTTTTGAGCATTGCACCTCGCACTCCACGAGCTACACGACCAATAGGGCGAATTTCGGATTGGTCAAAACGGACAGCCATTCCCGCACGAGTAAAGAGCATGACTTGCTCTTCTTCATGCACAAGACGTACAGCAATCACTTCGTCATCCTCATCGATATTGATGCCATAGACACCCTTGCGCCGAGGAGAACTATAAGCACTAAGAGAGGTTTTTTTCACCACGCCATTACGTGTTGCAAGTAGGATGAAGGCTTCATCCTCGAAATTTTTCACACACAAAATGGCTGCGACTCGTTCTCCACTTGTGAGGTTTTCGAGCATGTTGATGAGGGGCTTGCCTTTTGAACGACGGCCTGTTTCAGGAATCTGCCATGCTTTGAGCCAATAGCATCTGCCCAAATTGGTGAAGAAGAGAAGGTAATCATGGGTCGAAGCAATGTAGACATCTTTGAGGATATCTCCCTCTTTTTTCATATCCATGCCAATAACCCCATGGCCACCACGACGCTGTTCGCGGAATGTGGCCATGGGCATTCTCTTGATGTAGTCATCTTCAGAAATGGTGATAATGACTTGTTCATCGGCAATGAGATCTTCAATATTGAATTCGCCTTCCGCTGCAGTGATTTGTGTTCTTCGCTCTTGTGGGTGTTTTTTCAAAACTTCTGCAAGTTCTTGCTTGATGATGTCACGCACCATTAGCTCTGATGCCAAAATTGAACGTAAGTGTGTGATCTTTTCGAGTAGATCTTTGTATTCATTTTCGATTTTTTCTTTTTCAAGGCCTGTCAATTGATAGAGGCGAAGATCGAGAACCGCATTGGCTTGCTTTTCTGTCAGTTTATATTTTGCGATGAGGCTATTTCTTGCTTCATCACGGCTCGAACTTTTGCGGATCAATTGGACGACTTCATCAAGATGATCGAGGGCTTTGAGATAGCCTTCCAAGATATGAGCTCTTGCTTCTGCTTTTGTCAGCTCAAAACGGGCGCGACGACGCACCACTTCGATTCGATGATCGATCCAAGCCACAATCATCTGTTTGATGTTCATGGTGCGTGGAAGGCCTCTGTCGAGAGCGAGCATGTTGCAGCCAAAAGTGACTTGCATCTCGGTATATTTGTAGAGCTGATTGATGATCACATCAGGGATTTCTCCCCGCTTGAGATCGATTGAAATGCGCATGCCATCTTTGTCCGATTCATCGCGGATGTCAGAAATACCTGTAATAGCTTTATCATTGACAAGAGCGGCAATTTTTTGAATGAGGGTAGATTTATTGACGTTGTACGGAATCTCATCGATGATAATGCGCTGACGATCACTACCTTTTTCCTGCTCTTCCACATGCACAATCGCACGAAGAATGAGCTTGCCCCTTCCGGTGTGATACGCCTCTTTGATACCCCGATAACCACAGATCATTCCCCCTGTTGGGAAATCAGGCCCAGGCATCACTTCTTGGATTTCTTCGATTGAAACTTTGGGATCATCGATCACAAGTTCGCATGCGCGAATGAGTTCTTTAAGATTGTGAGGGGGGATATTGGTGGCCATACCAACGGCAATCCCCGAAGATCCATTGCAGAGGAGGTTCGGAAATTTTGAAGGAAAAACGGTAGGCTCTGTTTTGGTCTCATCATAATTGGGAACGAGCTCAACGGTTTCTTTTTCGAGATCTTCCATGAGAGCAATCGAAGCATGAGTGAGACGCGCTTCTGTATAACGCATGGCAGCAGGAGGGTCCCCATCGACAGAACCAAAATTCCCCTGTCCATTGATGAGAGGATATCTCATCGCCCAATCTTGTGCCATTCGGACGAGGGTCGGATAAATCACTGCCTCCCCGTGTGGATGGTAATCCCCAGAGGTATCCCCAGAAATCTTGGCACACTTACGGTGTTTACCACCGGGTGTGAGATTGAGCTGACGCATCGCAAAGAGAATGCGTCTTTGTGAAGGTTTGAGTCCATCGCGCACATCAGGAAGAGCCCGAGAAATAATCACTGACATGGAATAGCGCAGGTAACTTTCTTTGACTTCATCTTCTACGTTGCGAGGGATGATGATTTCGCCTTTAGTATAACTCATATACGGTCCCTTAGATATCTAGGTTTTTAACTGAAAGAGCATGTTGTTCAATAAAAGCCCTTCTCGGAGGGACTTCTTCACCCATCAACATGGTAAACATGTGATCGGCAGCAATGGCATCGGGAATAGTGACCTGAATGAGCGTTCGCTTAGAGGGATCCATTGTTGTCTCCCATAGCTGATCGGCATTCATCTCACCCAAACCTTTGAAGCGCTGAACCTCAATTCCTTTACGGCCATTTGCCCGCAGAAGCTCAATTCCCTCTTTCAAGGTGTAAATAGGTGTTTCGCTTTCTTCTTTGATGATGTCAAAAAGCTTTCCATCCGCGATGAGATAGCTATCAATAGAAAAATCAAAATCCACAAGCTTTTCTTTGAGTTTGTGAAAAACATCTGCTTCATACAACTCGACAAAAGAAAGTCCTTTGGGAGTGAATTTGAGCATTTCTTCGGTTCGTTCTTCTTCAGGGATGGCGGCAAGTGTACGCTCATGCTGCTCGCGTTGAATATCTTCGTGTTCTTTTTTGAGATCGACAAATTCTTCTTTCGAGTAGACGAGCTTTTCTTCATCACCCATCTTGACTTGGAATTGGGGCAATCTCCCCTCTTCGTCTTTTAGACCGATGAATTTGCGGAAAGGAATTCCCTTGCGTTCGAGAGACGAAATGAAGATCTCAACCTCATGAATGACTTTGATAAGAATCTCTATTTCTTCACTTTTCAAAACGCCCCTTTGGCCTGCAAGGCTTATGGAAATGTCACTCGTTCCCAGTTTGAGTAGGTAATCATCCATCTCTTTTTCACTATGGATGTAGCGCTTTGATTTTTTGCGCGTCACGCGATACAGAGGTGGGCGAGCAATATAGACGTAATTGTTTTCAATGAGCTCTGGCATATGGCGATAAAAGAATGTGAGCAAAAGTGTACGAATGTGCGAACCATCCACATCAGCATCCGCCATAACGATGATCTTGTGGTAGCGGAGCTTGGTGATATCAAAATTATCTTTGCCGATCCCGCAGCCAAATGCTGAAATCATAGCGCCTACTTCGGTGTTCTGTAGGATCTTTTGGAGTCTTGCTTTTTCCACATTTAAAATTTTTCCGCGGATGGGAAGAATCGCCTGGAATCTTCGGTCGCGGCCCATCTTTGCAGAGCCACCTGCAGAATTCCCCTCAACGATAAAGATCTCACAGAGTTCGGGATTGCGCTCTTGACAGTCTGTTAACTTACCAGGAAGACGGGCGCTATCGAGAGCAGTTTTTCGCAAAGTGAGCTCGCGCGCTTTTCGCGCAGCTTCTCTTGCTTGTGAAGCTAAGATGGCTTTTTCGATGATTGTCTTGGCAATGCTGGGGTTTTCTCCCAAAAAAATGGCAAATTCTTCCCCAACAACTTGCTGAGCAATGGACCCCACATCTCTATTGCCGAGTTTTTGTTTTGTTTGCCCTTCGAATTGCGGATTGGGCACTTTGAGAGCGATGACAGCCGTTAGTCCTTCGCGCAAGTCGTCACCCGAAATGGAAACTTTTTCTGCCTTAGGATATTGTCCACTTTTGATGTACTGATTGAGAACGCGAGTCAATGCGGTTGAAAAACCACTGACGTGCGTTCCACCTTGGGGGGTCGAAATATTATTGACATAGGAATACAGATTTTCTATAAACGTGTCATTCCATTGCATCGAAACTTCGAATTCGACAGGGCCATCATCGCCTTCCTTTGTCCCATGAATATAAATAGGCGGCGAAAAAAGAGGGGTTTTGTTTTCGTTGAGATATTCAACAAAAGCGCCAATTCCTCCTTCATAGCAAAACTCCACTTCACTATGTTCTATTGAGCGTTCGTCAATCAAGCGAATCATGATCCCTTTATTCAAGAAAGCAAGCTCGCGCAGGCGTTTGAGCGCAATTTCGTACTCAAATTCTGTCGTGGAGAAAATCGTATCATCGGGCCAAAATGTCACTTTTGTGCCCGTTTTATCAGTCTCACCGATTATTTTGATCTGCTCTTTCACTTTTCCCTTGGCGAATTGCATCTGATGGATTTTTCCACCTTGATACACTTCTACAATGAGAAGTTTAGAGAGCGCATTGACACAAGATACCCCTACCCCGTGCAATCCACCAGAAACTTTATAGAGGCGTTTATCAAATTTTCCCCCAGCGTGAAGAATGGTCATGACCACTTCTAAAGCAGAAACATCCCGCTTTTGTTTTTTAGACTCGGCTTCATGGCGACCAACTGGAATCCCTCGACCATTATCAACGACCGAAACGCTGCCATCTTTGTGAAGAATGACAGTGATTTCGGAACAAAATCCCGCCATGGCTTCATCAATACTATTATCGACTACTTCGTAGACGAGCTGATGCAATCCCTTGGTATGGGTATCCCCGACATACATTCCAGGGCGCATGCGAACTGCTTGGAGTCCTTCTAGAACTGTGATCGCACTTGCATCGTATTCTTTTTCCTTAGCCATTGTAGTCATACCTTAAAAACCTTGTCGTAATCTCAACCGATACAAAATCGGATATTGCGAATCGTCGCATTGGGGAATTTGGCCCTGAGCTCTCGCAAAAGACGTCTACGCTCATGTTGGGCTAGTAAACTCAATAGGGAAGAGTTTCTGACTTTAATTGTCAATACCCCGTCGATAAAAGAAGCAGCTTT
>SDBS01006805.1_pt1 | contig 11108 bp, 5 predicted proteins | sample 2277091 | NCBI WGS metagenome assembly SDBS01 (sample SAMN10404972, study PRJNA504765) | marine sediment metagenome | isolation source: marine sediment core GS10_PC15, 163 cmbsf | place: Arctic Ocean: Southern Knipovich Ridge | collected 2010 | reverse complement strand
CATGTTGGTGGTGCTCAAGCGTGAGTTGTACGACGGCGATTGGGACGAGATGGAAGCGGACCTGCGATCTCGGCTGGAAGGTAGGCCCTACGTCTTCAAGCTTGCCAGCCGTATCGGCAACGACCTCCAGCGGATAGCCGGGCTGCGGGAGTTCGAGCATCGCCACGACGTGGACCTGAGCGACTACGTTGAGTTCGAGCCCTAGGGGCTTGGCTTCCGGCTGGGCTTTACGTGGATTCATTGGTTAGGAGTAGCGGCATGCGTGGCTTGGCGAAGCTGGTTCTTTTCCTGCCGGTCTGGGCGTTATCGGCCGGCTGCGATCAATTGGCACAACGGCCCCCGTCGCCGCCGGCGGCGACCCGCCCGGCGCTGGTGAGCAAGGACGTGCTGGCCAAGGCGGGCTTGGAGTACTACTGGCGCTTCAGGCTCAAGCTCAACGCCGGTGAACGCATAGACCAGGTGTACCGCCTGGACGAGAATTATTATTGCGTGACGAGCCAGCGCAGGCTCGTGGCAGTGGATGCCCGGCGAGGTGTGCCGAAGTGGGCCTACACTATCAAACAGGAGGGTGAAACCATCTTCCGCCCGGTGCATGGCGACCGTGTGTCCCTGCGGGATGAGCGGGACGGGCTGCTGGAAATGCTCCATCCGGAGGAGGCCAAGCCGCCTCCGCAGTTTGATGCTGTCATGATAAATACGGTCAGCAGCCTCGTTGTGCTCGACCGCACCACAGGCAGGCACGTGCGGACCATCGAGTTGGGATTCGCCGCAAATGCGGGTGGCGCCACGGATGGGTGGAACTTCTACGTGGGATCGAGCAAGGGTAATTACTACGCTATCCGGATGGACGCGGAAGTTGCGCCTTGGGTAATGTCGACGGACGACATGATCACGGCGCCTGCGGAGTTTTACGACGGCGTCGTTTACATCGGCAGCAACGACAAGAGCATGTGCGCGGCTGTCGGCCAGTCTTATCGCAAGTTGTTGTGGCGCAGGGACTTTCCCGCCCCGATAGTCACACAGTTCCACCTCGACAGGCGTGGTTGCTTCGTGGGCGCGCTGAACGGGGAAATCTTTATCCTGGACCGCATTACCGGCGAAAAGCTCAAGATCCCCGATGAGGAGACCAAGGCCTTGAAGGACTGGGGGCCGTTCATTTGTAGCGGCCAGATCAGGGAACCCATCCAGGTCGGCAGAAACACCATCTTTCAGCAAACCACAAAAGACAAGTTCTACGCGATAAGCATCAGGGCGTGCAAGCTGCGGTGGACCAGTCCGCACGGACGAACGGTGTTGGCCGTTATCGCGCCCAATGTGTATCTGCTGGATAAGGACCGAACACTGCTGATTGTTGATGAAGCCACCGGCAAGATTAAGGCCTCGGTGCCGATGGGCGGCTGGGAGCTGTTTGTACCCAACACCAGCCTGGGGGCGATTTATGCCGCATCCACGGATGGGATGCTATCTTGCATTCGCCCGAAGGGATCCGGGCACCTAACGCCCAACGCGCTCAATCCAAGGGTCACGACCAAGCCGGCAAAGAAGAAGTGACAAAGTATATCTTTTGTCCTGCACCGAACCGGCGAGGGCATACAAGGAGCCATTGGGCATGGATAAGTGCCAGATCCGCCGCGCGTTGATCAGTGTTTATGACAAGACCGGCATCGAGGACTTCGCAAAGGCACTGGCCGAGGCAAACGTGGAGATAATCTCCTCAGGCGGCACGGCCAAGGCAATAGAGGCCGCCGGCGTCAAGGTCCGATACGTACAGGAGTGGACTGGTTTTCCCGAGATGCTCGGCCATCGGGTTGTGACACTTCACCCCAAAGTCCACGGCGCGATTCTAGCGATTCGGGACAACGCGGAGCACCAGGCGGACATCGAGAAGTACGGCCTGGAGCCACTGGATATGGTAGTGGTGAGCCTGTACCCGTTCGAGCAGGCGATTGCCAAAGAAGGCTGCACGCCGGAAGATGCGGTGGAGATGATCGACATAGGCGGCCCGACGCTGGTCCGGGCGGCGGCTAAGAACCACAAGTTCGTAACCGTGGTGACCGACGCCTCTCAGTACGACCAGGTCCTTGGTGAGATGCGAGCCAATGGAGGGGCCATCGGCTTCGAGCTTCGCCGGAAGCTTGCCCGCCACGCGTTCGCCCTGACCTGTCACTACGACAGTGTTATTTCGCGGTACCTTGGCGAGCAGCTCGGCGAGGAATTTCCCGAGCGACTCGCCTTCAGCTACGCCAAAGTCGACGACCTTCGTTATGGCGAGAACCCACACCAGAAGGCCGCATTCTACGTGGGCTGCGACGAGGGGGAACCCTGTGTCGCCAGGGCGAAGCTGCTCGGCGGAAGGCCGATATCGTACAACAACTACTTCGACGCCAACGGCGCGCTGGAGCTGGTGAAGGACTTCGAATCCCCAGCCGTGGCTATCATCAAGCACGCGAACCCGGCCGGCTGCGCCGTTGACGACGACCTGGTAGAGGCATATCGCAAGGCTTATTTCGGCGACGTAAACGCGTGCATGGGCGGGATCGTCGCGGTGAACCGCCCGGTCACCAAAGAGTTGGCCCAGGCGATTGTCGAGACGTACAAGCGTTGGGGCAAGGGGGCCGGGGCGGGCGGGTTCTATGCTGAGATCGTCATCGCGCCGTCGTTCGACCAGGGCGTGGTGGATATCATTCGCGCCCGCAAGGGATGGGGCCCGGACGTGCGCCTGCTCGAAGTGGGCGAGCTGACCGGCCGGCGCAATAGTGAGAAGGTCATCAAGTACGTCGTGGGCGGGGCGATCATACAGGACCGCGACCTGCTGGGCCTGAACGAGGACGACTGGAAGGTCGTCACAAAGCGCCAACCCACGGAGCACCAGATGCGTGATATGCGCTTCGCCTGGCTGGTGTGCAAACACGTTAAGTCCAACGCCATCGTACTTGCAAAGGACCAGGCCCTGCTGGGCGCCGGGGCAGGGCAGATGTCGCGCGTGAACTCCGCGCAGTTGGCCGGAATCATCGCCAGGCAGTACGGCGGCGGCGAGGTGGTCGATACCAAGGGATGCGTGCTGGCCAGCGATGCGTTCTTCCCGTTTCCCGACAGCCTGGACTGGGCGGTGGAATCCGGCGCCACGGCCGTCATCGAACCCGGCGGCGCCAAGAAGGACAAGGACGTTATTGCCCGCGCCGATGAGCTGGACCTGGCGATGGTATTTACGGGCACGAGGCATTTTAATCATTAGAAAGGCACGGGATAGACGGCAGGCAGCACTGGGGTACTGAAGAATGAAGAAAAGGCCTTTCCCGTTAACTTTGGGCCTTGTGGGCCTTCTCATATTGGTGCCCATTGGGCTGATAGTCGGGGTGATCTTGCTTGTCAGAAGCAGGCCGAATCTTCTGGACCTTCGCGGCGGGCACAGGCTTGTCTTTGAGGTGCCCGTGGACGCAAACACACCGGATGATCTGGCCGAACGCATCATCGAGGTGCTCAGGCATCGTATCGACCCTGATGGGCATTATGGGCTTGAGTGGCGGGCGCTGGACAAGGGGCGCTTTGAAGTGCTTATCCCGCTGGCTCGCGAAGAATCGCGCAAAGCCCGCGACGCCTACCTCAAGGTGCTTGAGCGTCTGGAAACAGGCAACATTCATCGCAGCGATATATGGAAGGTTCTTGAGGCGGATGAAGCGGGCCGCCCCGCGGCGATAGCGGCCCTGGCCGGGCAGGACGAGGATCGGGTAAAGAAGCTCCAGGAGTTGGCCGAGGCCCACGATGCCGCCGTAGCGGCAAAGAAGAAGATCGCCCAGGCGCCCAGCGACGCGGATCGTGCCAAGGCACAAGAGGCTTACCAGGCGGCCCTGAACGTCTACGAGGCCAAGGAGGAAAAGCTCCTTGAGACCAACATCAACCTTCGCCGGCTTCAGGTGGTCCTGGACCGTTATGTTTCCCCGGCCGAGGCTGCAGCGATCTCCGACAAGAAAGAGATTGTTCGGCGCCGCCGGCAGTTCACCAACAGCCTGGAAGCGTTGAAGAAGAAGCACGCCCCCAGGGCCGCAGAAATCGACAAAGTGGTGGATCTGTACAAGAAGTGGGCCGAGATCCGTGAGTACCTTGACGATCCATCCGATCTGGAGCGTCTGATAGCCAAGGCCGGGGTGCTGGAGTTCCGCATTGCGCCCTTTTCTCCGGAGGTTGGCGGGGATTTTTCGCTGCCGGCCGCCGATCGCGACAGATACGTCGAGCAGCTCCGGGAAGAAGGCCCCATGGTTGGAAGAGGTCGAAAGGATCCCTATCAGTGGTTCAAGATTCGAGGCGATCCTGAAGGCTACAAGCGTCTGATCGTTGCAACGGATGAGGCCGGTGAGTACTACATGCTGCTGAGCGATCGGACCAACGACAAGTTGACGCGAGATAAGGATTGGCAGTTGGACGATGCTTACCCCACCCAGGACTCCAAGATGATGCCGGCTGTGGGGTTCAACTTTGACGTTCGCGGGTCCACCTTGTTCGCAGTACTGACGTCCAACCACAAAGGCCACGCCGTGGCCATCCTGCTGGACAACGAGGTGTACTCCGCCCCGATAATCCAGGGGGTGATCAGGGATCGCGGCATCATCACCGGCAGGTTCTCGCCTGACGACGTGGCGGCCATTGTTCGCATCCTGGATGCCGGCACCCTGCCGTGCAGAACGCCGAAACTGCTGTCGGCGACCACCTTCGGCCCGCGGGCCGGGCCCGCCAAACGCTAGATGAGCGAGGTTGCCCACGCCGCATGCCGTCCTCCTGCTAAAGTAGTTAGGGATTTCGTTAGACTTGTGAGGTAAACTAAACGCGGAAAGTCGGCTCCGCTTGCAGCGATCCTCGCTGGGCAGCAACAGCGATTGAGTGAAGGAAGAATGAACGCTAAAAATCTACTTTTGAAGTTTGGCTTTGTGATTCTCCTGGTGGCCTTTCTCATGTCCATTTTTCTGCGCAAGGGCCTGCGAGAAGGGATCGACCTTCGCGGCGGGTACAGTCTTGTCTTTGAGGTTGACGTGCGTGAAGGTGACAGCAGCTACATGGTGAAGCGCGTCATTGCGGTGTTGAAGCGTCGGATCGATCCGCGTGGTCTGGAGAACATAGAGTGGCGGCCTTTGAGCAAGAACCGCTTCGAGGTTCGCATGCCGGCAGGCAAGGAAGGGTCCCGCGAGGCCCGCGACGCCTACACCGACGCGCTTTCTGAACTGGAAACAGGCAACATTCATCGCAGCGAGATATGGAAGGTTTTTGAGGCGGATGAAGCGGGCCGCCCCGCGGCGATAGCGGCCCTGGCCGGGGGCCTCGAGGATCGGGTAAAGAAGCTCCAGGAGCTGGCCGAAGCCCACGACGCCGCCATGGCGGCAAAGAAGAAGATCACCCAGGCACCCAACGACGCGGATCGTACCAAGGCACAAGAGGCCTACCAGGCGGCCCTGAACGCTTACGAGGGCAAGGAGGAAAAGCTCCTTGAGACCAACATCAGCCTTCGTCGGCTTCAGGTGGTCCTGAACCACTATGTTTCCCCGGCCGAGGCTGCAACGATCCTCGATAAAGAGATTGCCCGGCGGCGCCTTCAGTTCACCACCGGCCTGGAAGACTTGAAAACGAAGCACGCCGCGAGGGCCGGTGAAATCGACAACGTGGTGGAGTTGCACAAGAAGTCGGCCGCCGTTCACAAGTACCTTGAGGATCCGGAGGACCTGAAGCGTCTGATAGCCAAGGCCGGGGTGCTGGAGTTCCGCATTGCGCCATTTTCTCCCGAGGTTGGCGAGGGTTTTTCGCTGCCGGCCGCCGATCGCGACAGATACGAGGAACAGCTCCTGACAGAAGGCCCCATGGTTGGAAGAGGTCGAAAGGATCCCTATCAGTGGTTCAAGATTCGAGAGGATCCTAAAGATTACGGGCGTCTGGTAATCGCACCGGACGAGGGCGGTGAGTACTACGTACTGCTGAGCGATCGGACCAACGACAAGTTGACGCGAGAGAAGGATTGGCAGTTGGACGATGCTTACCCCACCCAGGACTCCAACATGACGCCGGCTGTGGGGTTCAACTTTGACGTCCGCGGGGCCACCTTGTTCGCAACACTGACGTCCGTCCACAAAGGCCACGCCATGGCCATCCTGCTGGACGACGAGGTGTACTCGGCCCCGACAATCCAGGCGGTGATCAGCGACAGCGGCATCATCACGGGCAGGTTCTCACCGGAGGACGTGAACGACCTTGTCCGCACGCTGGATGCGGGCAGCCTGCCGGCGAGACTGAACAGCGAGCCGGTGGCGGAGCGCACGTTCAGCCCGGCCATCGGCAAGGTAAACCGCGAGATGGGCATAAAAGCCGCCTGCTGGGGCCTGATCGCCGTAGCGGCCTTCATGCTGATTTACTACCTGCGGGCCGGTTTCATCGCGGATGTAGCCCTGGTGCTGAACATCATACTGGTGGTCGGGGCGATGAGCGCGTTCAGCGCGGTATTGACCATGCCCGGCATCGCCGGGTTGATATTGACCATCGGCATCGCGGTGGACGCGAACGTTCTGATCTTCGAGCGTCTGCGCGAGGAACAGGCGCGGGCCCAGTCCGTCCGCATGGCCCTGAAGAATGCATACGAGCGGGCGTTCAGCGCCATCTTCGACGCCAACATCACCACGCTGATAACTTGTCTTATCCTCGGCTGGGTCAGCACGGAGGAGGTTCGGGGCTTTGCCATCACCCTCGGCCTGGGCATTGTCTTCAGCATGTTCACGGCCCTTGTTGTCACGAGGTGGATATTCCAGTTGATGCTGGATAAGCGCATGCTTACCAAGAACGTGTTCATGCTGCACATAGTGGGCGTGCCCAGGATCAACTGGATGTCGAAGAGACACTTTTTCTGGGCCCTGTCGCTTGGCATGATGACTATGGGGGTCATATCGCTGGCAGTGCAGGGAAAGGACATTCTCGGCATCGAACTGTCCTCCGGCACGCAAGCGGTCATCAAGCTCAAGGACGGTGCTCTTATCGACGGTAAGCTGCCTAATGACGGGCTTGTTCGCGAGCGGTTCATTGACCGCGCCGGCCAGCTCGGCTACGAGAAGCTTCAGGCCACCGCCCGTGTCGAGGAACTCATTGACAAGGACAAGGTCAAGAACTTCCTTAAGGACCACGGCCTGAGCGGCGACGGGGATATCACGCCGAAAAAGTGGCAAGGTGAGAAGCTCCCCCTCGTCTACTTCAATAGTCTCGACGCGGACAAAGACGGATTTCTGACCCGCGAGGAGCTGAAAGAACTGCCGGAAAGATCCTATCAGATTTCAACGACAGAGGATCGGCCAAAGGTGATTCGAGAGGTAGCGGGCAAGGCATTCGGCGATGCCGCGGAGACCCGCGTGCGGCGCGACTTCAAGCTGGTCAAAGGCGGCAGATCGCCGGAAGTGGGCGTAGCCATCGCAGGCAACGGCTTGACCAAAATCACCAGGGAACTGCTCCAGACGGCGGACCACAAGTACCTTCCGGTACTGGGCGACCATCTTGACGGAGTGATGCTCCTGATCCGAGATATAAAACCGGCCCTTACCGAGGCAGAGCTCAACCAGCGCATCCGACAGATGCGAGGACAGCTCGACTTCGCCCCCCAGCGATTCAACCCTGACGATATCCTCCCCCTGACGCGGGCCGACGAAGAAGAAGGCTACTCGGCTTTCGCCGTGCTTGTCAGCCCCGGCGACCCCTCCCAGATTGGCGACGCCGCTTCCTGGGAAGGCTTCGCCAAGGCGGAACAGGCGCTGCTGGCAGAGGCCCTCCACCGCGAGCAGGCGATAGAAGTGACCAGCTTCGACGCTCAGATCGCCGGCGAGGCGCAGGGGCGGGCCATTTTCGCCATCCTCCTGAGTTGCCTGGCGATTGTTGCGTACCTGTGGCTGCGGTTCGGTTCGGCACAGTGGGGACTGGCCGCGGTCGTCTGCCTGCTCCACGACGTGCTGATAGTGGTCGGGCTGGTGGCTGCCTCCGCCTGGGTCCAGGGGACCTTCATAGGCCGGATGCTGGGGATGGCCTCCTTCAAGATCGATCTGGCGATGATTGCCGCGATCCTGACGGTTATCGGCTACTCGGTAAACGACACGATCGTGGTCTTCGACCGCATCCGCGAGAACCGCGGCAAGCTGAAGACGGTTTCCCCCCAGGTTATCAACTCCTCAATCAACCAGACGCTCGGCCGCACGCTGCTGACTTCGAGTACGACGTTCATCGTGGTGCTGATCATGTACATCTGGGGCGGCCCGGGCATCCACGCGTTCACCTACGCACTGCTTGCGGGTGTCCTTTTCGGCACGTACTCGTCGGTGGCGGTAGCCAGTCAGCTGCTAATGGGCTTCAAGCAGGCGCTGGTGGCCAAGACCGCGGGCATGGAGGCAACGGAGTAGCGAGGGGGGTGCAGCGAAAACAGCCGCCCGCGGCTATGCCCATATCAGGTCTGGGCCGCCCTTGCGAACCTTGCCAAGAACCCATGCGCGCTCCCCCATGCGGCGCAGGCGGTTCATGATCGACTTGGCGTAGTAGGGCGAAACGATCATCACAAATCCCACGCCCATGTTGAACACACGCATCATCTCGATGGGATCCACCGGCCCCTTGCTCGCGATGAGCTTGAAGATGGCAGGCACCTGCCAACTGTCTCGCTTTATGCGCACCGTCATGCCCTCCGGCAGCACCCGTGGGAGGTTGCCCGGCAGGCCGCCGCCGGTAATGTGCGCCATCGCCTTGACAACGTGCTTCACGCGATAACGCTTGAGGATCTCGAGCACGGGCTTCACGTAGATTCGCGTGGGACGCAGAAGCTCCTGGCCCATAGATGCCCCCCCGAGCGAGGGCGGCCGGTCGGTAAGCTTATGCCCCGCTGGGCCCAGGAGCACCTTTCGGGCCAGGCCGAAACCGTTGGAGTGTATGCCGTCCGAAGCCAATGCGATTGCAATGTCGCCCGGCCCGACGAGCGAATTGTTGGGCATGCGCCTGCGCTCCACGACCCCCACCGCGAAGCCGGCCAGGTCAAAGTCGCCGGCCTTGTACAGGTCGGGCATCTCGGCTGTTTCGCCCCCCAGCAGCGCACAGCCGCTCTTGCAGCAGCCGGCTGCGATACCGCGGACGATCTCGGCCATCCGCGCCGGGGCAAGCCGGCTGACTCCCATGTAATCCAGAAAGAACAGGGGCTCGGCACCGGCGCAGATCAGGTCGTTGACGCTCATGGCCACGCAATCGATCCCGATAGTATCCAGTTTCTCCATGGCGATACCGACCAGGACCTTCGTTCCGACACCGTCCGTACAGGCCACCAGCACCGGATCCTTATAATTGCGGCGCAGGAGCTTTTCCTTATAGTCCAGACTAAAAGCTCCGGCGAACCCGCCGAACCCATCCAGCACGCGACCGGTAGAGGTCCTCCTTACCATTGAGGCTATGAGCTTGACCATCGCCTCGCCGGCATCGATATCGACGCCCGCTTCTTTGTAGGTCATCGGCTTTGAGCCATTAGTCGCCACGGGCGGTATGGTAGCAGCCTTGGGAAACAATGCAACCATCCAGCGGCCGCTTCCGGCCCCCGAAGGTGGCTTTCTTCGTTCTGCTTCAGAATTTTCCGCTTTTCGGGCAAGCGGCATTTGACAGAACGGCGGTCTGCCCGTAGATTCGAGGGGTTATAAGTTACGGTCGCGGACAGAGATAGCCTGATACCCAGAGATCGGAAAGCCGAAATGACCGGGCGCCTACAGCTTGGCTTGTTTCTTTGTGTCCTCTGTGTCTATAGCGCCTCTGCCCGCAGTGCCAACGCCGCCCTGACGCCCGAGCAGGTACAGGAGCTTCGGCTCCTGGCCGGGCAACTGGCCGATCCGGAACGTTCGGCCAAGACCAAGCTGGAGGCGGCCGAACTGCTCCTGTCCCGCACTTATCCGGAGGCCGCACAGACGCTGAAGCAATTCCTCGCCTCGCCCGCAAACATTCCCGCACAGATCGCCATAGCCCAGGCAATCTCGCGGCACGGCAGCCGGCACAAGGAGTTGATAGAGCCTCTGATCGCGATGCTGACGGGTAAGGAACCATCGGTTCGCGCGGCGGCGGCCCGCGCGCTGGTGACGTATAAGAATGACGGCGTCACCGAAAAGCTCGTCTCGATCGCCCTGGAGGCCAAACGGGATAAGGCCGTACGACTGGTGACCGTCGAGACACTGGGTACGGTCATCGATAAGAGTGCCGTGGACGCCCTGGTGCGACTGCTGGACGACCCGGACGCCAACCTGCAGGACACGGCAATCGCCTCGCTGGTTAAACTCACCAACATCCGAGCCTTCGGCAAGGACCGCTACCGGTGGAAGCTGTGGTGGGCCCGCAATAAGAACAAGCCGTATTCCCAGTGGCTGGCGGACCTGGCTGACAGCCTTGCCGCAGCCAAGGCAGCCCTCGAAGCCTACAACGCACAACTGCGGGATCGATTGGCCAAGGCTGTGACCAACCTCTACGCCGCCACCCCGCCGGCGCAGCAGGAGGCGATGCTGATGGGCTTCCTGGGCGACACCCTCGTGGATGTGCGGTTGGTGGGAGTGAAGCTCGCGAGCGACCGGGTTACAGCCAACAAGGAGCTGTGGCCCAAGGTGCAGGAGAAGGTTCGGGCGATGCTGGCCGACGAGGATCCTCGCCTGCGGGGCCCAGCGGCAATGCTGGTAGCCCGCCTGGGAGGCAGCGAGGCGCTTTCGGCGCTGCTTGACCGTCTGAAAAAGGAAGAGGTGACGCAGGTCAGGGAGGACCTGCTGAACGCCATGGCGCACCTTCGAGACCCCAAGGCGTTTCCGGTGGTCCTGAAAGAGATCGGTTCGAAGTACGAGCAGGTTGCCGCCGCAGCGGCGGCAGCCCTGGCGCGGATTGCATCAAAGCAGGTGCTCGAGGCCAAGCTGCGCACAGATGCGGTCAACACGGTGGTGGCTCGCTACGAGCAGGCAAGCAAGGCCAACGACACCGCAGACCTTCGCGAGGCACTTCTGACAGCAATGGGGGCCTTGGGCGACAAAGATAAAGATAAAGATGTTGCCAAACTGCTCAGCGATGCCTTGAAGGACCCAGCGGCGACGGTTCGCCTG
>SDBS01006804.1_pt1 | contig 11109 bp, 10 predicted proteins | sample 2277091 | NCBI WGS metagenome assembly SDBS01 (sample SAMN10404972, study PRJNA504765) | marine sediment metagenome | isolation source: marine sediment core GS10_PC15, 163 cmbsf | place: Arctic Ocean: Southern Knipovich Ridge | collected 2010 | reverse complement strand
TTGTGCCAACCCCAGATCTGCCGGCAGAACGGCATCATGTGCCCGGCTGCGTCAGTGTGCCCCCATAAGCTCCTCGAGCAGGACGAACCGATCGAGCCGCCCATGCTCCTATCCACCGAGATGTGCGTCGGCTGCGGGGATTGCGTGCGGGCCTGCCCTCTGAAGGCCGTGTCGATAGTGCGGGGATAATTGCCTGGCGACCCAGTTTTCAGCCTTTAGCAACCGGGTAGAAGCGACCGTTCATTCGGAGCCGCTAAAAGACTATTCCTGGTTTGAAGTTTGAATCATTCTCAAAGAATGCTGAAAAAAAGCCTGAATCTGTTCTTCAGCACGAAATTCAGGAGCAGTATCGGGAACCCCGTTATAATATATTTCCATATTGGGGTTGCTACTCGAATCATCAGCAACAAAGAAGAACAGTCTTCTCTTCGACATGGTGGAAAAGGATCCGTATTCCTGAATAATCAGGTTTTCGTTTTCCAGAGGCCGAAAGTCCATAATGATCTCTTCTTCTCCAGAGAATACGTTGGCCGCAACAACACTATAATGGGAAAATTCCAATTTATTCAGGTCGAGGGGAACAATATTGATATAAACTTTCGAGGTATCAGTATCGGGACCTTTCAATATTGCCCAGAAGACGGCAATATCATCAACTGCGAATACGGAATCCGCTCCATAATATTCAATTTCCTGGGAATACAATGAACCAGCAGAGAAAATAAAGATCAAGATGCTAAAGTATAGAGCAATAAATTTTTTCATAACCTACCTATCCTTCGAGTATTTTCATTCGCTTTTCATCCAGAATTATACTCACCTTCTGATTATCTTTAAAAGTTTTCCGTTTAAGGGGATCATAAGCGGATACATTGATTTTAAATCCGTTTGACTCGACTGTATACTCTACTTTTTCACCAAGAAATACTCTTTCAATTACAGTGCCGGTCAATTTGGATTTATCTGTAATTTCATCGAGCCTGACCGATTCCGGTCTTAATAATATATTAACAGTATCTCCAGTCCCGATATTCCTGAGGATATTATCAATTATGAAATTTTCCCCTCCAATGTTTATTTCAGCTCTTCCCTCAGTCACTCTGATTATGTCGGCTGGAATAGAATTAATCCTTCCTATAAACTTGGCTACAAATTCTGTTTCAGCACTATAATAGAGTTCCTCCGCTGTTCCAATTTGAATAATATCGCCGTGGTTCATCACTACTATTCTATCAGAAATAGCCATAGCTTCTTCCTGATCATGTGTTACATATATCGTGCTGATAGAAAGGGCTTTTTGAAGACGTCTGATTTCTCCGCGGGTGGATACTCTCAGCTTCGCGTCAAGATTGGACAGTGGCTCATCGAGAAGCAGAACTTTCGGTTTTATTACAATAGCCCGGGCAAGAGCTACTCTCTGTTGCTCTCCACCTGACATCTGATGTGGGAATTGATTCTCAAAACCATCAAGTTTTACAAGAGCCAGAGCCTCTGAAACCAGCTTATTGATATCCCGTTTATTAACGTTTCGTATTTTGAGCCCGTAGGCGACATTTTCATAGGTCGACAGGTGGGGAAATAAAGCATAATTCTGAAAGACAAAACCGATATCGCGTTTATTTGCCATATAATCAGTTACGTTTTTATTCCCTATGAATATATTGCCGCTATCAGGCTCTTCAAATCCTGCCACCATCCTCAAGGTAGTGGTTTTTCCGCATCCAGAGGGTCCTAAGAAAGTTAGAAGCTCCCCCGGTTCAACAGTAAGACTTATTCCATTAACAGCGGCAATTTGACCTTTTACCTGGTGCGCATAAGTTTTTGTTAAAGTATCAAGTTTTACACTTACCGATTCCATTAAATACTCCTTCAGGATCCGAAGAGCGAAGTAATTTTCATACCGCCAGGCTGCCTTACCATCTTCAGGCAAAAACTAATTCCCGTTGTAACTGCAAAAACAATAACTACTACCAGGACTGAAAATGCAGCAGAAACCCCAAGGTGCAGCTCTGTCATGTTTTCAAGTATACGAACCGTAATCAGGGTCCAATTAAGAGAAACCAGAAATATTGTTGCGCTTATCGCCGTCATTGAACGGATAAAGACAATACCCAGACCGGAAAACAATCCCGGTAAAACTAACGGAATCGTAATTCTCCTAAATGTTGATAGGGAATTCGCTCCCAGACTCTGGGAAGCTTCTTCGATGCCGGGATGTATTTGGTGCAGAATAGCGACTGTGGATCTTATTCCATACGCTCCGTACTTTGAAACATTACAGAGTATTATAATAAGTGCTGTTCCTGTTAACAGCAGAGGACGGCTGTTAAATGTTATTAAAAACGCAATCCCGACGATGGTTCCAGGTAGCGAGTAATTAATCATAGCCATCAGTTCCATAAGTTTCCGTGAAAAATATTTTTTCTTTGCGGTTATATACCCAACTACTACTCCGAACAGTCCCCCGAGCAACATCCCTGAGAATGCGATAAAAAGGGTATCCTTAATAGCATCCTTGCCGCTTGTAAATATCATCTTATAATGATTCAGCGTAAACCGGTTGTTTGCTCCAAATGCTTCAATGAGAGATGCATATAATAGGAGGACATAGAAGTATAGTATAAACACTGCTGCCAATAGACAGACCAGTAGAAAAAAGTATTTGGTTTTATTACCTACGCTTTTAAACTTTGTCTGAGACCCGGACATGCCTGTTATAGTGACATAGTTTTTCCTGCCTACCCAGTAACGCTGTAGAAAAAATACCGCAAAGGAAGGAATAAGCAGAATAAACGATAGAATCGCTCCTCCCTTCAAATCAAATAATCCGGTAATCTGAAGAAATGCTTCTGTCGGAAGCACGGGGAAGCTGTTTCCCGCTAAAATCAGGGGAGTTGCAAAATCAGCCAGCGAAGCAGCAAACAAAAGAAGGAACGAATTTGCTAAGCCCGGCGTTGAGAGGGGGAGAGTCACCTTGTAAAAAACCTCCCATCTTGAACTGCCCAGACTGAAAGCCATATCCTCCACCGTAGGATCAATCCCGGCAAGAATTCCTTTGAGCGTGATATAGGAAACCGGGAAGTAAGTAATTGTTTCGGCAAAGAGCGTGCTCCACATTCCATAGACATTAGAATGCTCTAAACCTAAAAGATTATAAGTAATCAGTCCTCTTGGACCAAATGAGAACAAAACAGTAATAGCCATTGTAAAGGGAGGCGATATCAATGGTAAAATTATCGCCCAATCAAGAAAACGCGACCACCATTTCGGTAAATTAGTGCGGACAGATGTAAAGGCAAAGAAGAAACCAAGTGCTGTCCCGCATAAGCCCACAAGGGTCCCAAGAAGAATGCTGTTCCTGGCAGAAATTAGTGTATATCTCTTTTTCAGTATTTCACCGAAGCCTGATAAGTTGAAATGCCCGCCCTCAGTAAACGTTATCGAAAGAATTTTCATTATTGGTATAACTACAAATAAAATAAGGAAAATCCATATCACAACGACACTGAGCAATAATGCCGGATCTTTTATAAGATTTCCAACTGTATCTAACGTTTTGCTTTTGCGCATAATGACGGGCATTTCTTTTCGCTTAAGAAATAATTATTCCTGCAGAACGTAATCTATCCATCTATCAACTATCCTTTTCCTGTTCTGTCCGGAGTATTCAGAATCTATCGGAAATACATTAGCGTCTTTTAGGACCGCTTTAAGAGTCGGTTGTGTTTCAACTCCAGGATAAGCCGGAATAAAATTTATTTTATATTCTGCAAAAAATTTCTGCATTTGTTCAGTAGTGGCCCAGTCGATGAGCTTTTTTGCCAGCCCGGGATGTTTTGCGCCTTTTATAAGCGCGATCCCCTCCGCAGCTGCCCCAATTCCTTCTTCAGGGAATGAAATTACTACATCATAACCTGCCTGTTGGGTTTTCAGCGCATCGACAATAAAGAATATTCCCATGCCGGCCTGACCAAGCCCTACTGGAATAGTTCCGCCGCCGCCCGATTTAGTATAGACCTGAACGTTTGATTTTAGTTTTCTCATGTAATCAAACGCTGCATCTTCATTTCGGTTATTTACTTCCAGTATGGAGAAAATTCGGGTTACCGCAGTTCCAGAGGTACGCGCATCGGCAAATTGGATCATGTTTTTATAGACTGGATCCAGTATATCATTCCAGGATGTGGGCGCCTTAAGATTATTTTCTTCCAGGAACTTTTTATTACTCATAAAGCACAGCGGATCATCAGCAATGGCTGTCCAATAACCATCAGGGTCTTTGAATTTATCTTCCAGCTTGTCATATGCCGGCGGTTTGTACGCCTCGAAAACGCCATTTCTCAACCCGGCTCCAAACGTTTCCACAGGACCGCCAAAAAGCACATCTACCTGTGGATTGTCTTTCTCGGCTATGACGCGCGCCAATGCCTCACCCGAGGAAAATCGCATAAAGTTAACATGTATGCCTGTTGCCTTCTCAAATTCTTCGAACATGGGCGTGGCCCAGTTTTCCGGCCATATAGAATAGGCATTTAAGACTGTTCCTTCATCCGCTTCGCCAGAGGTTTCCCCTTGAGCTGCAGCCCAAAGAAAACTGAATGGCAGAATAAAAATACATACTAAAAGTAGTATTTTCCTGTTGATTCTCATAACTACCCTCCTAAAGAAAAAAAATATTATAAAGTCATAATGACTTTAATAGCTTATTAAAACAGCAAAATGGATCATGTACAATTGTTGTTGATTATAGGACAGTTTTCGGAATATGTAAAGATAGAAGTCACAAATTCAGCAATTCCCCACAATGTGTCTGGGTTTGCGAAAAGCTATTTTTTCTTTATTGACAGATGCAGCCAGAAAGGTTGCACTTAATAGATGATAAAGGGTTTCGATCACAAAGGTTTAGAGAAGCTCTTTTATGAAGGGGATAAGCGAGGGATTCAACTATAGGGTGGATTATGAGGACTATCATTAGGAGGGTTATTATGGTTATACAAAAAAGACAGCCAACACACCCCGGTAGAATTCTTAAAAGGCATTATTTTGAACCATTGACTCTGACGATAACAGAGGTAGCAGATAATATAGGTGTGTCGAGAAAAACGCTGTCGGAAATTATTAACGAAAGAGGATCGATTACTCCTGATAGTCCTAAATTTGAGTGTACACCGTTGACGGCAGTCGATCATCGTCAGCGTTTTTTTGTTTGTTATCTGGTGTAGACACGGTGCATTGTTTTATGAAGATTTATTTCTCCAGGCCGAAGAATACATGAAGGAAAGGAGGGCTGGTTAACAACATCTGGAAAATTGCTGAAAAATTACCAGGTGGATACACCCCACAAAAACAGGGAAGAGTAATCGGCTATCCAGTACTATCTGGGCTGCACAACCATTACGAAAGATTTTCCGCTTAAGCTCTTCACATTCGATCCTCCCTTATTTTTTCATTTGAATAGCCAAACCGAGCCATATTCTTTCGCTACCGTGATAGCGTAAAAATCTTTAAATTTCTGGGATTACCCGGATATGCCAGAGATAGTAGTCTGAAACCTTTATTTCTCTGAGGTAAACCCTTTATATCTCGTCGGAAACAGTCCAGATTTAGGGCAATTCCATTGCCGGACATAAGTCATCAGTGCGACACAAGCAAATGATCCTTGGTGATTCCTTGTCCCGTGGAACAACCATGTTTTACCAACAGCAGTATCCTCCGTCAATAAGCATATCGCTGCCGGTCATATAATCAGATACCGAAGCCGAAAGGAAACAGACAGCACCTTGAAGATCATCCAGTGTTGCCATACGCCCCAGGGGTATCTTTTCGAGCCATATTGGGAGCATCGTTTTTCCCTCGGGAGTTTCCAGCAGTTTGGCAACCAACATTGTTTTGGTATATCCGGGGCTGATACTGTTGACTCGAATTCCTTTCGGGGCCCATTCCGCAGCCAGACTTCGCGTTAAATGTAAGACTCCGGCTTTCGATGCGTTATAAGCAGCCTGGTTCTGAGGCGTATTAACGATATACCCCGACATCGAGGCGGTATTGATTATCTTACCGTATCCGCGTTTCAGCATAACTTTCGCTTCTTCCTGAACACATAGAAAAACTGCATTTAGATTAAGATCTATAACCTTTTTCCAATCATCATAGGCCATGGTTTCGGAATTCCGCCACATACCAATACCTGCATTATTGACACCGATCGTCAACGTCCCCCAAGTTTCTACAACCGTTCTGACCATAAAGGAGGTTTTCTCCGGATTAGTAACATCTGCCGTAATCGCTATAGCTTCGATTCCTTTATGCTTCAGTTCTTCAACAACCGTATCGGCTGCCTCTCCATTTAAATCAACTACCGCGACTTTCGCTCCTGCTTCTCCGAGGGCGTGACAAAAGCTTCTTCCAATTCCTTGTCCACCACCTGTAATCAAAGCAGTTCTACCATCCAGGCTGAATCGATTTAAAATCGTATCTGTTTTTTCGTTCATTACCATCTCCTATATATTTTTTCCATGATAGTTTCACCTAATTCCGCCGGAGATCGGAATATTGACTCCTGTTATGTAACTCGCGTCATCACTCATGAGAAAAACGACGGTACCGGGAATCTCGTTTATGTTTCCATAGCGCCGCATAGGAACGCTTCCTATCATCTGCTCCGCAACGGTTTTTGGATCTGAAGAAAAATATTGGGAGCCGGCTTCCGCCTGTAAACGTACTTGTCTTTCCCACATGAATCCGGGCCCCATGAAGGCGGGACTGATCGCATTCACTCTGATATTATAGGGAGCCAAATCTTTCGCAGCGGTCTGAGTTATACCGATTATACCGAACTTCGACGTCCCGTAGGCTGCCATGTTCGGGGGACCATCTACCCCCGCCATGCTTGCGGTATTTACAATACAACCCGTTTTTCGATCGGTCATATGTTCTGAAACCGCCCGCAGTATATAGAACGCCCCGTTTAAATTGATCCGGATTACCTTATCAAAATCTTCAATCGGATATTCATGAATCTTCTTCAGCAAGCCCTGGTAGCCTGCGTTATTGAAAAGATAATCGATTCCAGAAAAATCAGCCACTACTCTATCTACCATTTTCTTGACATAAGAATAAACACTCACATCGCATACGTAAGTTTCTACCTTGACCGCATATGAATCCAGCCGATTTTTTCCTTTCTTCAATCCCTCTTTGTTAATATCTACAAGAGCGATTGCAGCTCCTTCTTCCGCAAACCGAATCGCCGTTGCCAAACCGATATCACCGGCGGCGCCGGTGATCAAGATTGATTTCCCTTTAAACTGTTTTTCCTTTTTCATCGTTTTTTACTCCTTATATGGGTTAGCGTAAACGGAAAAACACCGGAAAGAAAAAACTAAAAGCCCAAAATATTTAATCTGTCCGGCTTATAAACTACTCTAAGGAACTTCAAATGGGTGCTCTTCAATCAGTACAGGCTTTACCCCCTATCGCAGGTTCTGCTTCACGAATTCCGCTGAAGCAGATGCGAGAGCATCAAGATCGGGTTTTTAAACTATATCCCGCCAAACTCCAATATCGCGGCCGATTTGTCCTCCCGGCATGATGAAGGGCTCCATCACGAGGGGTCCTTCAAACCAAATATCATCTAGCGCCTGCCTGATCTCTTTCCATGGCATCCGCCCCATTCCCGGGGGTTTCCGATTCGGTTCCCCGAGGTGCAGGGCAGAGAGATACTTTCCGGCTTTCCGTATAGCATCACCGAAGGAGTCCTCCTCAATGTTCATATGAAAGGTATCGAGCAGGATTCGACAGGCAGGGCTATCAATCTCCTGTACATACGCAAGCGCTTCGGTGCTGTCGTTGATGAGAAACTGCTCGAAGCGGTTGATCACTTCGACGTTGAGTACAACTTCGAGATCCTCTGCGATAGGTACGAGTTCCTTCATGCTCCTGATGCTTTGCCTCCGGATAGGCTCCTTGCTCTCAAGCTCCCGCGGTAAGACTCCAGGCCAGTAACTGTGTACTGTTCCACCGATCATTCCTCCACCCATCTCGTGTACTGCACCGATCATCTCTTTCATGAACGCAACTCCCTTCTTTCGGGTATTTTCATCCAGGGAAGAGACATCGTATTGCTGGGGAAGCCCAATTCCAAAGGAAAGATCGATACCTGTCTCTTCAGCTTCGTCTTTTAACCTCCATCGCATATCCCGGTTCATCGATACCAAAGTCCCACCGTTTATCTCGAGAATCTCAAATCCAAGCCTCTTCACTTTTTTCACAAAAGGCAGGAAATCAACATCCCACTCGTGAGTCCAATACGCGTAATAGATTCCAACCTTCCGCATTCTTTATCTCCAAAAATGTTGCATCAAGTACCGAGTCTTATTCAGCATCCTTTGCTCTGTCATCATAAGCGCTCATTGTTTTTAAGTATTTTTTCAATGATAGGGATCCTTCCATCAAGATCGATGATTCCAGCAGAGATGGCCCCAACCAGTGCAGCGCCGACAGCGGCAGCATCATCAACATCGGCAACCACAATATCCAGGCAGAATTGCCGTTTTAAAGATTCCACGAACAGCGGGTTCTTTCTTACCACAGTACCCGTTGCGATAACTTTATCGATTGAACGGAATTCGTCGTCTAGCTCAGACCTAAAATCGCGGAGTTCCCTTACAATACCATCGATTGTTCCCCGGACAAGGTTTCCGGCACTGAGGTTATCCAACCCGATACCCGTGATCGCCCCCCGCAGACTGGCATCTGTCCGATTTCCATTGAGCGTCGTGGCCACGGTAAGGGGAGTCTCGTTCACTGCTTCAGCGGCTGCCGATTCCATCAGGGAGTAGACGAAATCATCCTCAATTCCGGGGAGTCCCGCAGCCTTAAGGAATGAAAGGAAGAATCTTTCCAGAACTTCATAGGCTTTCCCCGCACAGAGGGTGGCGCCGACCTGAAGAAAACCAATACCAAAAAAGGGCCGTAGCTCCATCGATGGAATTCTGCGTGCTGAAGGGGAAAATACGGTGAACTGTCCGCTTGTTCCAAGACTAACGAGGCACTCAGTCATCATATCGGTTACCAAACCGAAAAATCCTGCCTGGTTGTCTCCGATAGGATACGAAATAGGAATCCCGGCGCTGGTTATTCCGGCCGCTTCAAAGGGATCCGCGGCGGAAAAGAAGGCTGGCGAACCAGGAGGTAGAATTTCAGCCATAAGCTTTGAATCGTGAACAGCTGCCGCAGGGTCCCAGGCGCCAAAAGTAGATAGACAACTCGGGTCAGTCTTTTCAATGGGCCGCCCGAGAAGCCTTCCGGTTACATACTCACAGATTCCTGTAATGCGAGCCGCCCCCTTCGGTACGGCTCTCAACATCCTGTTAGCATAATGAGTAAGCAGACCATACCCGCTCGGGAGTGTTTCTCCGCATTGCGCCAGAAGGCGATCTCTGGGAATTTCGCCATCTATGATTTCGACTCCCCTACAGTCCAGCCATGTATAGAGCAGTGAAAGAGCTTTGCCCCCGGGGTCCGTGTATAGGATGCCGTGTACTTGTCCGGTGATTCCTATACTAGCTGCCTTCATTGGCAAGCGTTCAAAAAGCTCCTCAACCGTATCCCCAATTCTTACCGGATCCTGAAGGTAAGCATACCCGTTATCGGAGGGAACACGGGCGTTCGGAGCTGAAAAACTCTCCACCACTATACATTCCTCAAGGTCGATAGCAATAAGACCTATATTAGTGGTTCCAAGGTCTATTCCGACAGCCACCATTTCAGGCAGCTTTCAGGAAGATTAGGACAAGTAGTTTCACATTAGCTCCTTTTAAGCTTCCTATTGAGTAGGATGGAGAAGTACTTTTAGAACCCCTTCTTTCCCGCCTTCGATAAGCTCGATTCCATGAAGCAGCTGATCAAGGGGAAGTGTGTGTGAGATGAGAGGCTCTACGTCTATTCCCCCGGAGCTTAAAAGCCGTATGGCCTGGATGGAATTCCTCACCGACGTAAAGGATGATAGAATTGTAACTCCTTTTTGGAAGATGGGGAATGCCGGGAAGGTCAAACTGGAGCCCTTCGGCGGGACACCAAAGAGTAGAACTTTCCCGCCATAGCGTATATAGGTCAAAGTTTTCTCCATGAGTGACGATACACCCGTAGCATCGACAACCACATCATATTCATCCGGCAACATCGCATCTAAGGACGCTTCAGTCCGAAAAGCCCCGCTGCTCCGCGCCAGGTCGAGGCGCGCCTCGTTCCTCTCGACCTGGGTTATTTCGCAGGCACCCTGCAGTTGGATAGTCATAGAGAGGAGGATACCGATAGGGCCTGCTCCTATGATGAGAACACGATCGCCCAACCGGAATCCTGCCCGTTCCACACCGTGAACCACACACGCAAGGGGTTCCACAAAGGCCCCGATGTTAAAGGAGAGGTCGCCAATCCCAAAAACTGCCTTCTCCGGAACTGCTACGTACTCCGCCATACCCCCCGGCATCAGAACGCCCACGCTCTGCCAATTCTCGCAGAAATTCTGGCGGTTGTTGAGGCAGGCAGAGCAGTTGTCGCAGGCAATATTCGGCTCCACCGACACATGATCTCCTGGGTGGAAGCGTCCCACCTTCGAGCCGATCTTCTCTACAACGCCTGAGAACTCGTGTCCGGGGATAATGGGATAGGATCCCAGGTACTCTCCCCGGAAGATGTGTATGTCCGTTCCACAGATGCCCGATGCCATAACCCGGATAAGAACCTCATCATCACCCACCGAGGGAATAGGAACGTCTTTCACCACGATTGTTCCAGGCTTTTCGATTATTGCAGCTTTCACGGTATATAACTCCTCTTATCTTTCAATGGTGCTTCGCAACACAGCCGGTGAAACTCAACTCCACCTCCACCCTCTAGCGGATTCATGCTCAGGTTGGAGAGGATTTTTCTCCTATCAAATGATCAATATTGAATGTTTTTATACCACTTCTTTCCCGGTTGCACAGGATTACCCTTTGACCGCACCCAACGTAAGACCCTTTACCAAAGATTTCTGGGTTATCCAGCCGAATACCACAGCAGGTAAAATTGCAATTGTGGATGCAGCCGAAAGCTGCGCGACGAACA
>SDBS01006803.1_pt1 | contig 11110 bp, 10 predicted proteins | sample 2277091 | NCBI WGS metagenome assembly SDBS01 (sample SAMN10404972, study PRJNA504765) | marine sediment metagenome | isolation source: marine sediment core GS10_PC15, 163 cmbsf | place: Arctic Ocean: Southern Knipovich Ridge | collected 2010 | reverse complement strand
TTCCTTCCATTCTCTTGTTCAGTCATTTTACAATGTCTATTCTTTTTAAAAACTAAAATGTTATTTTATCTCTAAATTTTAATAGAGTTTATCCTTTCATACTTTATTTTAATTTGTATTTTGATTTTTTAATCAACATCTAATAATGCTCTATAGAATTTAGGAAGAATTTATTTTTAAGAAAAATTAATTATTCTGAATTAGCTTTATAATAATATATTTAGATCATCAATTAGATCAAAAAAGAAAAAAATTATTAATATGACAGAGAAAAAAACGATTTCTGGTGTTGAATTAATTCTTACTGAACCTGCAAAAGTAGACTTACAATGGGTTGGGAGTGAAGATAATATCAATGAATTGAAAGCAGCCTGGATGGTCATAGATGATGATGATCTTCCCCTGAATCCAAGAATATTAGGAAAACCAGGAGTAGGGAAAACAACCTTGGCTTATGCAACTGGTAAATTGTTGAAGAAGGATGTTTATATTTTTCAATGCACTATGGATACTCGTCCAGAAGATCTATTAATTAGTCCTGTAATTTCTTCTAATAGTGAAATAGCTTATGTTGCGAGCTCATTAGTCTCCGCTATGATTAAAGGTGGTGTCTGTCTCTTAGATGAGGGTAATCGAATGAGTGAGAAAAGTTGGGCGTCATTAGCTCCATTAATGGATAAAAGAAGGTATGTTGATTCAATTATAGCTGGTATAAGATTATATGCTCATAAAGACTTCCGATTATGTGTCACTATGAACAGTGACAGCAGTACATATGAAATTCCTGAATATATTTCATCACGATTGCAACCACGTATATTGGTCGAGTTTCCTAATAAAGTAGATGAATTAGAGATTTTAAAATATAATTTACCGTTTGCCGCAGAAGAAATTTTGAAATATTGCACAGATTTCCTACAGAATGGTCATATTCATGACGAGCCTTATACGGTAAGAGATGGCATTAATATCGTTAGATATTATTTGAAAACAAGGACATTAAATGGTAAAGATAAAAATGGTTTAAATAAGAAAGATTTTAAAAATACAATTGTCAAAGTTTTAGAGCCAGGTTCTACAAGATACTGCGCAGATGAATATGAAAAGTTCTTAGATAAACAAAAAGAGGATGATCCAGATGACTCTTTTTTTTAATTTAATTTCTTGTGATTTTAATTTATAAACGATTAATTATAAAAACTGTAATGATGTGAATGGATAAATCCCCTTTTATTACGTATAAGAACCTTTATGTTATTCCTACCTTTCATTCAAGGATAGAATTTACCAGATTAGTTCAATCAGCATTTTTTAAAGTATTTCCAGATATTATTGCTGTTGAATTACCTGATAATATCAGAGGGGAAGTTATGGAGGGTATAGAGAGATTACCGTTTTTATCATTAATAGCTTATGCAGATACACTAAATCCAAAAAAATTAAATTTTATTCCTATAGACCCAGGTGATTCTATAATTGAAGGAATAAGAATAGGGATGGATAATAAAGTGCCAATAGAATTTATAGATTTATCTGTTTCAGAATATATTTCTCCAAGCTTTAAACTTCCAGATGATTATTCCATAAATAAAATTGGAATACGCTTATTTTATAAAAATATTTCAAAATATTTTGAGAATGAATATAAGACTAAAAAGGAGACTCTTAGAGATGATTTAAATCTTAAAGAATTTCTAGATGCTCAAAAACAAAACTTATCTGGAAAAAATTATGACTTTGCTGAAAAGGATGTACTTCGTGAGAGATATATGGCCTCACATCTTTTAAAGTTAATGCCATTATACCATAGAATCCTATTTATTGTAGGAATGGCACATTGGGAAAATATACGATATTTTTTAGAAAACCAAGAGAAAATTCAAGATGTAGAATTAGATCTTGTACCTCATAAATATGTGAAAATTTATAATATAAAAAGTTCAGATGCTAGATTTCTACTTAGAGAATTACCATTCAACACTTATAAATGGATAAAATTTCAGAAAAAGTATCCGAAGGAAGTTCTGGAAGAAGCTGAATCCCCTGAACAATTATACAATCTATTGGACTCATATAATAAGATTGACAATATCAGAAAAATATTCTTAAAGGCAAAATATGAATACGAAGAAGAGTATAAGGAATTTGTTGACCTTCATAAATTGAAGACCATATTCCAGTATTCCAGAAATCTTTCATTAACGGAACAGAGGCTACTGCCAAATTTAACACATTTATTAATCTCATCTAAAAATATAGTTGACGATGATTACGCATGGAAGGTTATGGAAAAAGCTACGGAATATCCTTATGATGATGAAAGCGATAAGTATGATACTATGAAGCTGAGTCATGAAGGGGGATATGATCCCAATGGACGATATATTAAATTAAGACGGCGTCATCCTTATGATTATGGAAGAGAAAGAGAGATTCCATTAAAAAAAAGAAAAGATGAAGAGTACAAAGGACAGTGGAGGGATAAATGGGAAGATGGAAAATATAACACTGTGTCATGGCCTCCAGAGGATATTATTGAAGAAGATTATTTTGGATACATAAGAAAGAAGGCTCTAAAGAACCTTAAAAATCAGCGTGTCAAGATAGAGGAATTCAAATCGAGTCTAATGGATGGGATTGATATCAGAGAAACAATTAGGAACTGGGCATTCAAGAAAAAACTATTCGTTCGTAATGAGCAGCAAATTCAAGGAAAAATTGATACTCTAATTATTATATTTGATGAGGATAATGGAAATGTGGAAAAATATCCATATAAAATAACATGGTGGGCAGAACACGATAAGGAAAGTGATTTGGCGTTTTATGCTACAAATCCTGGAGATTATTTAATTGGACCCGGAATTTCACATGTAGAAATTGGAGGGTTATTATCGATTTATCCAGCTATTATGATGCGGGAAGTCTTTAAATCTTTTATGGATTATGAATATAGGGATACTAAAACTAAAGCTGAAAGACTTCTAAAGGCAGGAATCATCAATTCAAAGCAAAAATATATTGTATATGTAGCAGAAAAACCACCGAGGAAATATTTTTACTCTCTCGCTGGAGTTAAACATAGAGATCTGGTTTATATTCCTCTCAACCATTTTAACCCAGATTCACTTAAAACAATTAAACACATTCATATGCTTGCGGGTAGAGATAAGAGAAATATTGCTCACAATTATATTTTCCTGGAACGCTCGTAGTTATATTCGCAGAATAATTTAGAATAATACAATTTTTCTTCACTTTTGCACTAATCCTTTAAAGACATGCATTTTTAAAAAAACCATATAAGTAATAAATGTATGAAATATCAAATTATAAAATCAAGCAATTGGAAGGATTATGAAAGACTCGTCCTTATTAAATGGTTGTACCCTGATGGATCCATTTTTCAATACTCGACTCACTTAGAAAATAGAGATGATGGTGAGTTAATGATAAACTACGGACATTACTTTTACAAAAAAGATCTAGCTATTAAAGATTTTTGCCATAGATACATTTTCAATAATATTAATTAAGGATCCATATAGAAAAGTCCTGTAATATTAGTTAGTAAAATCAATAGTATCTCCTTGAAATCCTAGGGATTTCAATATTTCCTCAGCGTCTTTAATAATATTAGCAAGCAATTCCTGAACAGTTATTATCTTATTGATTGTTCCCGCAGCCACCGAAAATGATAGAGCCTTCATCTTATCCGATTCAAAATGTAGTGAATCATTAACCATTTCTGGTTCAAAACAATCTGCGTCAATTATTTTCTGCTTCCAACTTTCTGATACCGGACTTTCGGCAGTTGCGAGAAAGGTTGTACACATATGAATTGCTTGCGCCCCCATTGTTAGGGCACCTATCATTCCCCTTCCATTGCTAATACCTCCAGAAGCAATAACTGGAACCTTTAGTAATCTCTCTGAATTTACCATATTAATAAATAATGTATTCATTTTAGGACTTTTAAATCCTGCACCTTCGAGTCCCGTTAAAATAACCGCATCTGCTCCCATTTTCTCTCCGAATATCGCATGCCTCATTGTGGTGGCCTTATGAATCCAATTCATCCCATAATCTTTTATTTTTTTTCCAACAGTCTCAACTTTAGGTCCTACAGTGATTATTGTTTTAACTTGCTCTTCCTCTGCGATTTCTAATTGATTCCCAAACAATTGAACAAGGTCTTTTCTGAAATCAGCTGGCTTGTTTGGAGAAAAATTAATTCCAAATGAATTGTTTGTAATTTTTTTAACATCCTGAATTGCATTCCGAAATTCTTCTTCCCCCTTAAAGTTTGACGCAGTTAAAACTCCAAACCCCCCGGCTTTACTTATAGCTGCCGTTAATTTGGTATTGTCAAATTGCGCGAATGCGCCTAATATAATAGGATATTCGCATCCTATCATTTCTGTTATTTTTGTTTTCCATTTCATTTTATCTAAAAACTCCTTTTTAAATTACATTGTAAGTACTGTCAAGTAATATAATATATTGTGATTAATATATTAGTAAATAAATATTTCTATGAAAGAACAAGAATATATTATTCATGATGAACTAAATGCTCAGAGGGCTTTTTTAAAAAATAGGCCTCTTTATTGTTTTCATTGCTCAAAGTGGAGTACATATCAAAAATATCAAAAAATGTTAGTTTGTAATTACTATAAATAGCCTTATAAAATTAAAAACTAAAAAAAAAATTGATTTTTTATTGCTTATTTATTCAATGATTCCACATATTTTTCGATATTACTCTGTATAACTTCCGGCTTCTCTGCTATTTCTCCTTTGAGGGCTAATTTTCGCTCTATTATTGGCCTATGTAAAGTATTATATGCGCAAAAGGGAATTTCTAAAACTTTTGAACGGTCATCAGGATCAGGTACTCCGTAATGCACTAAACATTGACTAACTCTTTCTAAATCGAAATTATAAGCGTCTTGAAAGTGCATGGCACTGATCAGCAAATTCTTGGTAAGGAAGAAATTACCCGCTGAGTTCAAGTTTGGAGTTACAATAAGTTTTATTAGAGATTGAAATAGCTTACTTGATATAGCCTTTTTAAATTTGACATATTTCATCATACCAGCAAGAAAATAAGCTTTCATCATGTTACGATATCCAAGGCTGGTAAGGTCATCAACAAAATTACCTATTGTGTTTACGAGGCTTCCATAATCAGCTAAATTAATACCTTTTAAAAGGCCTGTAGGTTTAGGGATCTTTTTATCTTCAACCATGTCCCAGACTTTATTTGCCCACCTAATTAAGCCCTCGGCATCAAGATAATTTTCGATTGGCTCCCATTCGTCCTTATCGTCAATAATCATGATAGTTGCGAAGCCACAATCGTGGTGGCTCACAGCAGCCCATGCTGGCATATTGTCAAACCAAGCTAATAATTTAGTGAGTTTAGCTGTAGTTGCAAGCGGATAAAATTGAGTTATGGCGTTATTGGTGGCTTTGTTAATATCTACCTTCAAATCGCTAGTCGTATAGCGGATGTCCATAAGCTCCTCAAAAGTAATCCGTCCGCACAATGAGACTGGTTGAAAAACAACTCCACCACATACATCATTATTTTCTTTAGCAAATTCTAAAATTGGACCTATTTGACTGTCATTTACTCCTTTAGCTACTGTAGGAACTAACATGAGAGTAATTCCGCCAACCTTTCGGATATTTTCAACACATTTCTTTTTGATAGGCCAAAGGTTTACGCCTCTTACTTTTTTCCAGACCTCTGGAGCGTCTGTAGCATCAAATTGCAAGTAAATCGTATCCAGTCCCGCATCTCTTAAAGTTTGTAAATATTCGACAGATTTGGCTATTCTAACACCGTTGGTTGATAACATCGTTTCAGTAAAACCCAATTCCTTACCTTTACGGATAATTTTTGGGAGATCCTTTCTAAGAGTCGGCTCTCCACCAGCAAATTGTAGCAAAACGGCTGGATATGGTTCCATTGATCTAAAATGTTCCATGATTAGAACAATTTCCTCGTATGTAGGTTCTACGACATACCCTGCTGCCGAAGCGTTGGCAAAACAGATAGGGCAGGTAAGATTACAGCGATTAGTAAGATCAATTAAACATATACAAGGTGCGCTCTTATGATTCTCGCAAATTCCACAATCATTTGGACAACCCATTTCGCTAGTTTTTTTAATACCGGAAGAAACATCACACGGCTTTGTTGAGATATTAATAGTCGAGCCAATTTCATCTGTGAAATTCATATGCCATTTGTATTCGTCGGCGTCTATAGAAATCTTATCTTTAAATTCACCATGATCCTCACATGTCTTACGAAGCATAACCCAATTATTTTTGGGGTCAACGTAAAATTCAGCAGGTATCTGTATCAGGCATTCTGGACAAATTGACATTGTCGTTCTAATTACTTCTTCAGTCATGAGACTCAAACATTTAAATGTTCTTTTAAATTTTAACTATTTATTAAAATAATTATTTGTTCAAATAGAATTGGATCAAATAAAAATTTATCACATTATTTGTAATCTGAATTGTATTATTTTTTTTTTTAACTTTTTTAGCAGGTTCTATTACGTATAATATCAATTTTAAATGATTTTTTTAGATGATTATGTAATAAAAAGGCGACTCCTGCCAGCGAGACCTCAATACGAGGTCATAAATTAAATAGGGAGAGTAGGGTAAAATCAAAGCGTATTAACATACGCTAACCAAAAGACAAAAATCCAGGGTGCGAGCAGGAGTCATTTTTTTTTAATTACTTTGTTGATTAATTTAAATTTAAATTTTAAAACCTAACTTAAAATTTAATATATTCTACGCTATTTAAATATATACCAAAAATTACTTACTAAAAATTTACTACTAAAAAATTACATAAAAGAATAAAAATAATTCTAAAAAATCATTAACAAAATAATCATAATACCATAATTATAGGTGAAAATTTAAAGTATGGAAGATAAAAATAGTGGTCAAGTTGTAAATCCATTGGGAAAAAAAGAGCCAGAGTTCAAATTTGATATTGGGACTGTTATATTCATAATTATTGGTGTAATAGTTTCGTGGATAAATATGTTAATAATTTTGGATTCTATGTCGATCCCAGCGTATTTATCGGTAATATTTACAACTTTTATTCCGGGGATAATAATCGCAATGAAAAATAGATATTGGGGATATGGTTACATGATTGGATTTTCAGCTGCAGGGATTCCTTTTATGATTTTCGTTGATTTATTTATTGGAGGATATACATTCGCTACTGGTTTATTTGCTTTTATAATTATGTGGTTAATATTTTGGAAAGTATGGCGTTCTTTATCATCCATTAGGAGCACAACAATAGGTAAATAAAAATTTGGAAAATTTTAAACTAAAGGTTTAAACATCTTTTAAATTTTTAATTTTTATTTGGTTTTAATATAGCCTGTTTTAATTCTTTCATTTGGTCGAGTTTACCATATTTAATTTGATGAATTTTTTTATTTAAATCTCTCAAATTATAATGTACAATTCGTCTCCATGAATAATAAGTCCTTAATGTTCGAAAGAATCTTATAGGATGAAATGTAAATATAAAGCCTCTTTGTTTCGTACTTCTACGAAGTAATCCTAATTTATGGATCCATCCCCCACCATAATAATTAATACAAAAAAATCCTAAAAATAACAATTTTTTAAGAGCGTCAGGACTCAGATTATGAGTTTTTATTACAGGATTTAGCCAATTGTACTTAGAGTAATCTTCTGATAATAAGAGGTTTTTTTCTTTAATTTCTTTGTAAAAATCGGTTGAGGGAAACGGTGTCAATAATGTAAAACTAGGTAGGTCTAAATTTAATTCTCTTGTTCTTTTAATTGTAATGAAAACGTCTTCTACAGTATCATCAAGGTTTGCGCCTATAATCACATTTCCCATAACTAAGATCCCGTTATCGTGTAATACTTGTATTCCTATTTTCATATTGTCTAAATTACATCCCTTATCAATAATTTTTAAAGTCGCATCGTTTGTAGCTTCAACACCTACTAGAACAAGCCAAAAACCTGCGATACCCATTAATTTAGCAATTTTTGGATTTCTTGCCATTGAGTCTAATCTACCTTGGAAAAAAAAGTGAAAATCTTTTTTAATTCTTCCTTCTCTTTTACCTCTAATGATTTCAATACAAAACCGTCCAACCCGTTTCATATCCACAAGAATATTATCATCAACAAAAAATATATCAGTTATTTTTTTATTTTGTGAAATAATTTCTAATTCTTTAATGACATTTTCTATGGATCTAGCCCTCCAACTCCGCTTATAAACTACATGAGTGCTACAGAATCGGCAACCTTGTGGACATCCTCGAGAAGTTTCTATAGCATCACAGTTCATATTAAATATTTTATAATCATATTCTTTTACTAAATGTCTGGAAGGAAATCTTAACTCATCTAAATTTTTAAGAAAGGGTCTGTCAGGATTATTTATTATTTTGCCATTAATTTTATAAGATAACCCATTTACATTTTCAGGGGAACCCCTCTCTATTAATTCTCGAAATGTGAATTCTCCTTCTCCTCTTACTAAAATATCTATCCATGGAGACGATAATGTTCGTTCAACTGCTAAAGTGGGGTGCCATCCACCAATTACGGTTGTATATTTATTCTCTTTTGCAATCTTGGCGTATTTTAGGACAGTTTCAATTGCACTGGTAACTGGAACGGTTAATCCTACTAAATCAGGTTCAAATTCTAAAATTTTCTCTTTAGCTTGTTTTAAACTTAAATTAGCCGCTTTTGTATCTAAAATCATTACATTAACTAAATCTTCAACATAAGCTGCAATATATTCCAAAGACAGAGCTGGAAAGGCGCTATCATAGAAATCATAGCCAGTTGTTTTATAATTTGCTACTACTAATAATATTTTTTTCCATTTCATTGAATTTAATTTTTTGTTTTTTAAACTAAAGATTTTAATTTTTTTAAAATTTTATTCTTTTATTATTATTTATTCATTAAACAAATATTATAAGGAAATGTATTGCTCTCAAAAAATCAGAAGCGTATTATAGTAATAATAATATCATTTATAGTTAGTGCGTTTATTTGGCATGTAAATGCTTCATGGGGAAATAGTCTCCCAGTTTTGGTACTAGCTTCAATTTTAACATTCTTAACTGTATTCGCCCCTTTTGAGATTTATTTTGCTTTTAGAGATATATGGTTTGAACGTTGGGATCCACTTTATTTAAAAGACTTAGAGTTATCAAAAGTTAAAATTAAAGTAGACAACGGTTTTTTATATGCGAATTTGATCAAGTCAAAAGATAGGGAAGCCACAAAGTTTAAAAATGCAATAATTATAATTAGCGCTGGTTTTTCTGATAAAAAAGAAACCATTCAATACTATTATCTTCCATTGGTTATTCAAGGTTATGTGATTTTAGCTTATGATGCAAGAGGAATTGGAGAATCCAAAAAAGCTGGACATAGAGGTGATTTTCTAGAGAGAATTAAAGATTTTGGTACGATTATTGAATGGATAAAAGATAATGAAAACCTTAAAAATTTTAAGATTTATGCATTAGGAATGAGTATAGGAGCATTAACTGTATTATGTGAGGGATTCCCGAATAAAAATATCGAAAAAATTATAGCAATTTCTTCAATGTCTAAATATAAGGAAAGTTTATCAAGATCCAATCCAATCGTTAAATTTATTTATCATCTAAAAGGCGTTAATATATTTCCTAGTGAAAAGCTAAACCAAAAGCTTTCACCATATTTTGTAATTGAAAGAGTTAAAAATAATCTTTCCAAGCCAGAATGGAAAGAATTTTCTGAAAAAGTCTTCTTAATCCACTCAAAAAATGATAAGGTTATTCCCTTCCAAAATTTTGTAGAAAATAAATCAATCCTTGAATTACCTGAAAAAAATGTTTTAATTTTTAAAAAAGGCGGACATATGCATAAAAAAAATGAGTTAGCTTTAGTTGGTGCTACACTTAATTTTCTAAACTCATAATTTAAAATACTTTTAATTTATTTAATAGTCTCCACAGCGCCATTTATCATCGATTAGGACCTATTGTAAATAAAAACATGACAGTTTAAATTAAAATTAAACGCTTGCATTTTACGCAACTGTGTCCTGCAGATTTAGCTTTTTTTGCACAATCCATGCAATATTTTTGTTTACAATTGGAACATGTATAAATTTCTTTGCCTTTAATATCTCCCTTATGAAAAAGACAATAATCGCCTTTAATTTTAAAACTATTTGAAGGCAGAGCAGGGGGTGGAGGAATATTCTTATCATTCATATAAATCACTAATATCTATAAATCTACGATTCCTAATTTTTGTTTTAAATATTTTAATCTTAAAAATCCAACTGTTCTTTTTTTAACAATACCTATAACTTTATTTTCACTATCAACAACACAGAATCTCTCCCCATCTTTTTTCTCCATTTCTTCCCAAGCGTCTTCAATATCCAGATTTGCTCTAATTTTTTTTAAAGGTACCATTATCTCTGAGGCTTTTTTTGTAATCGGATTTTCTTTATTATTTGTCAAGAGCCGAAACATTAATCTGTCATCAATTAATCCCGTATATTTATTTTTATCAAGATTTTTTACAAGTACGGATCCAATATTGTGTTCTATCATAATTTTAGCAATTGTATCAACGGTATCGTCGTTTTTACAGAAAATGATATTTTTACGAGCAATACTGATTATTTTAACCATGATGAATCAGTAAATTAATACTTATGTTAGTTTTTATAAATTGGAATATCATCAATGGAAACACTAACAACCTTTACTATATCCATGAATCTTTGTTTTACATCTTCGATTGAGGTTAAATTTTCACAAGTTAAATAAGTTTCGTAGAAACGATGTTCCATTTCATAACATAGTCCAGTCGTATGTAAAATATTCTTACTTAAATCTAACTCTTTTAATACCGATGATATTCCCTTAACTAATTCAGGAGAAAATTCTTTTAATTTTATTAGAACTTTTTTAATTTTATCTGTTTTAGATGGGAAACAACTTATTTTAACTACATCCTCGCGGGATATAAATATTAACAAATA
>SDBS01006801.1_pt1 | contig 11112 bp, 10 predicted proteins | sample 2277091 | NCBI WGS metagenome assembly SDBS01 (sample SAMN10404972, study PRJNA504765) | marine sediment metagenome | isolation source: marine sediment core GS10_PC15, 163 cmbsf | place: Arctic Ocean: Southern Knipovich Ridge | collected 2010 | reverse complement strand
TCTTTATTCAATCCAAGCTTTTCAAATCTCTTTGCTTTTTCACGAATTAATTCAGGAGCATCTGCTATATCTTTTATAGAAACCTTTAACGGAATAACATCTGTTTCAGGATACATTCTTGCTTCTCCTGGCATTGGTCTTAAATATGTTGTAGTTCCATCTGAATTAACCTTTCTAACTTCAGGAGAATGTTTACCAAGTTTAAGTTGCCTTTTAACCTCTTTTTCAATTACATTTGGTATTGATCTTAAATCCTGAAATCCTTTCATCTCAACCCTAGATTTTCCTTTGATAGAAACATTCACATCCTGTCTTATAGTTCCAATACCCCTCTTAACTTTTCCAGTACTTCTTAAAATCATTCCAATTTTCTCAGCAACCTCTTTTGCATGATTATTATCTTTTATATCAGGATCAGTTGCAATTTCTATCAATGGAATCCCTAATCTATCTAGCCTATATTTTGTATGTTCTTTTGTTTCTCCTATTTTTTGAGCAGCCTCTTCTTCTAAACAAATAATTGGTATCCTAACATTTCCTTTTGAAGTTTCTATAATACCATCATAAGCGATTAAAGCAGTTCTTTGAAAACCAGAAACATTACTACCATCAATAACAGTCTTTCTCATTACCTGTATTTCATCAACAATTTTTGCTTTTAGCATCAAAGCAACTTGTAACACAACATCAACCGCCTCTTTGTTAATTGAATGAGGTGGCTCTTCATCCATCTCAACCAAACAACAATCTCTTGAATCAGCTTCATAAATAAATTTTTTTGATTTCTCCATTTCATATTTTGCAGCAATATCAATTTCTCCTGTTTCTCCAACAACAGCCCTTAATCTTCTTTCAAAATATATATCAGGCTTTTCCCTAGAATTAAGAGTAGGGCAATCACAAAATAATTTTTTACCCTCTAACTGCTGATGTATCTCTAACCCACATCTAAAACCTAATTTTTTATAATCCATTTTGTTTTTCCTCATGACAAAATGCTTGAAAATCTTTGATTTTCATTGTATTTTTAGTACAAAAAGGTTTTTTCATCACTTCCCTCAGTAATTTCTCCAGAAATATTTGTTAACATTAATTCTTTTACTTTATCTAAATCTTTTGTTTGTGATAAAATAAAACCTAACTTAACATAAGCCACTTCTGGCAACATATCTTCTACAAAAACACATTTAAGCTGAATAGACAACTTTCTTAAATTTGTATAAACTAATGGATGTACTCTTCCGTATAATGTTTGAGAAGCAATAACAACAGGTATTTTTTTGTCAATTGCTTTTTTTATACTTGTTAAAACCTCATAGCCTTTTTTTAATGTTGGAACATGACCTAATGCCGTCGCACTTAAAACAACACCTTTATACCCTTTTTTAACATAAAAATCAACTATTTCTGGATCCATTCCAGGATAAACACTAATCAAAGCTACTTTTTCTTCAAACCCATCAATTGCCTTAACTTTAAAATTACTCCTTTCTCTAAAATTTTTATTTATAACATCTATTTTCCCATTATCAAATACCTTAGCTAAAGGCAACTCATTCATAGGCCTAAAAGCATTTCTTTTAGAAGTATGCATCTTTCTTACATTTGTTCCCCTAATCAACAAACAATAATCATCACTTGTTGTTCCATGCATACAAGTCATAACCTCTGCTCCATCAAACTTCACAGCAGCTGTTACAGCACATACTAAATTCATAAAAGCATCAGAACTTCCTCTATCTATACTTCTTTGAGCTGCTGTTAACACAACTGGCTTTGATAAATTCTTTAATAAAAAAGATAATGCAGCTGATGTAAAATGTAGGGTATCTGTTCCTTGTGTAACTACAACACCATCTGCTCCTGAATTAAGCTCTTTTTCAACTTCCTTAGCTATTAAAATCCAATCTTTTGCATTCATATCTTCTGACATTACTGACATTATTTTTTTAGCTTTTAGGTTTGCAATATCTGCCAATTCAGGACACATAGCTACAAAATCTTCTGCAGTATAATCAGCATAAACTCCCCCTGTTCTATAATCAATTTTTGAAGAAATAGTTCCTCCTGTTGATAAAATAGTTACATTAGGCAAACCTTTTTTTGGTTTTAATCCTGATTTTAAAGGTTTTTTAGGAGAATATTTTTTTATTAATTCAATCTTTTTTATCTTTTTCTTATCAATACCAATATTATAACCATTACCCAGCTTAATAACAATAAAATTTTCATCAAGAACATCAGGACGAGGCATTAAAATACCTTCGAATACATCATGTTTTGTTATAACCTTAACTATATCTCCTGGATTTGCCATTTTATACCTCTGCTGGATTATCTATAAACATTGTTTGTATATTAAATTTTTCTTTTATAATAGGCATTAATAACTTTAAACCAACAATTTCTGTTGCATAATGCCCCCCCACTATCATACTAAGCTTATAATCTTTTGCTCTGTTATAATCATTTAAATTAATTTCTCCAACTAAAAAACAATCTAGTTTTTCTTTTACTGCTTCCTCAATTGATAATGCTCCTGCACCAGAAATAATTCCAATTGATTTAACAGTTTTTTTACCAAAAGAAAAAACCCTACATTTAGTTTTTAATTCTTTATTTAATATATTTGCAATTTGGTTTAGTGTTTTAGATTTACTAAATTCTCCTTTATAACCTGTCTTAAAACCATGATGTATTCCAAACATTTTTATTTTTCTTAAATCTAGAATTTTAGCCAACCCAATATTATTACCATACTTATAATGCCTATCTAAAGGCAAATGTATAGCATACAAAGAAATATTATTTTTTTTAAGAAAATTTTTTCTTTTTTTGGTTAACCCCTTATACTTTTGAGGCCTCCAAAAAATTCCATGGTGAACAACCAATAAATCTACTTTAGCTTTTTTTGCTTTTTCAAAAGTAGACAAACAACCATCTACTCCAAACCCAATTTTTTTAATTTCTGATTTACATTTAACCTGCAAACCATTTCTAGAATCATCTGGTATTTTTTTTATTCTTAATTCATTATCCAGAAATCTCTTTACTTCATTAATTTTTACCATACATAAATTATAAGATAAAGCATATATAAATTTATTGAAAATAAATTTTTAACTATCCAAAATAACTTGGAGACTCTTCTTCCATTTGTCTGGCTGTTGATGATTTTAAACTATCCTTAATTTCTTCATACTTCTTCTCAAGATCTTTTGTTATTGAAGGCCCAATCTCTTTCATAGCTTCTTCAAAGTTATTCATTGTTATTTCCTTTGAACCCATATCTTTTCTTAAAGCATTTATTGCTGCTTCCCTACACAAAGCTTCTACATCAGAACCAGTATAACCTTCTGTTTTCTCAACTAATTTTTTAATATCAACATCTTTCAATGGCATCCCTTTTGTATGAACTTTAAATATCTCCTCTCTTGTTTTTTTGTCTGGTATTGGAATTAATAATAATCTATCAAATCTTCCTGGTCTTAACAAAGCAGGATCTATAATATCTGGTCTATTAGTAGCAGCTATTACAACAACATCATTTAAAGGCTCTAAACCATCTAGCTCTGTTAATATTTGATTTACAACAGATTCTATTACATGACTTCCCTGATTAACCCCTCTTCTTGGTGCTAATGCATCAATTTCATCAAAGAAAATAATTGTTGGTGAAGTTTGTCGTGCTTTCTTAAATATCTCTCTAACAGCCTTTTCTGATTCCCCTACCCACTTTGACAACAACTCAGGACCCTTAACAAGTATAAAATTTGCTTTGCTTTCTGTTGCAACAGCTTTTGCCAATAAAGTTTTACCTGTTCCGGGCGCACCATACAATAATATACCTCTAGGAGGAGTTATTCCCATTTTTTTGAAATCTTGAGGATTTTTAAGAGGCCATTCAACTGCTTCTTCTAAACTTTGTTTTGCTTTTTCTAATCCACCAATGTCTTCCCATTTTACATTTGGTTTTTCAATTAATACCTCTCTCAGTGCAGAAGGCCTTACAACCTTTAATGCTTGTTTAAAATCCTTTTGATGTACTTCTAATTTTTCTAAAATATCTTTTGATAAAGGCTGATCTTCCTTTAGTTTTAAATCAGGTAATACCCTTCTTAAAACAACCATAGCAGATTCTTTGGCTAAAGATTCCAAATCAGCACCAACAAAACCATAAGTGATTTCAGCTAATTCCTCTAAATTAACATCCTTAGCCAAAGGCATATTTCTCGTATGAATCTTTAGTATGATTAACCTTCCCTTTTTATCAGGCACATTAAATGAAATCTCTCTATCAAATCTACCAGGACGCCTTAAAGCAGGATCTATTGAATTAGGAATGTTAGTAGCAGCTATTACAATAACCTTGCCTCTTGATTTCAAACCATCCATCAAAGCCAATAATTGAGCAACAACTCTTCTTTCAACCTCTCCCCTGCTTTCTTCCCTTTTTATAGCCAAACTATCTATCTCATCTATAAATATTATAGAAGGTGCGTTTTTTTCTGCTTCTTCAAAAAACTTTCTTAAATTAGCCTCGCTTTCACCATAGAACTTAGACATAATCTCAGGACCATTTATAACAGAAAAATGTGCATCTGATTCATTTGCAACAGCTTTAGCTAGTAAAGTTTTACCTGTTCCAGGAGGACCATGAAGTAAAACCCCTTTTGGCGGCTCAATACCTAATTTTTCAAACAATTCTGGATGTTTCAAAGGCAACTCAACCATCTCTCTTATCTTTTTTATTTCATTATTTAATCCACCTATATCTTCATAATTAACATCTGAAATAATTTCTTCTTTAACTTCAACTGCTTCAGGATTAAGTGTTATATAAGTTGATTCTGTTATTATAACAGCATCTTTAGGATTAGTATCCACTACAATAAATTTAAGATCACCAAAACCAAAACCTATATTAAAGCTCTCTTCAAGAAAACCCTTAAACACATCATCAAAAAAAGGATTATCTGGGTTATCAGCCATTGCAGTACGTCTTGTCTTTGTACCACCTAAAGATATTATATCTCCTTTAATAACAGCCCTACCCAATAATCCTTGTTTAAATGTGTTAGAAGAAGCCTTTACAATAACCCCTTTTTTAGAAGGTGCTATAGTAATTTTCTTTGCTTCTTTTATTTCAGCTTTCTTTACATTAACCAATTCTCCAATACCGGTTTTAGCATTTTTTCTTATAATTCCATCCATCCTTATTATATTAAGACCAATATCTCCAGGATAAGCTCTATCTGCTACAGCAACTGTCCTTCTATCACCACTTATCTCTATTATATCTCCTGCTTTTATCTCAATATTCTTCATAAAATTAGAGTCAATTCTAACTATTCCTTTCTCTACATCATCAGCTACTGCTTCTACAACCTTTAATTTTATTTCTTTAGTCATATAATTCCACCAGTAGACCAATAGAAAAAATAATATTAAATAAACTTTTCGCTTTTACTTGGTTATCTTAACCTTTGGCATATTTAAAGTAGGAGGCAATCCAACCTCTCTACCAACCACTAATGCCTCTACATTGCATTTAGTAAGTAAATTATTCATTACCTGAGCCAAAACATCGTCTGGAAGTTTTTTATCTTTTTTCCATTGATTAAGAACTTCTTCTAATTTTTTTGGTTGGTCAACAATTATTGTTTCACCCTCAATTACTATTGATCCTATATTTGGGTTATAATCTGCTGTAAATTTAAATTCAATCCTAACTGATTCCTGACCAGATAATTTGAAATCATGTTTTTTAACATCAGTTACAAGGATGTTATTACTTATGTTAATCTTTCCTTCTAGTGCCCCTTTTCTTTCTGCATTTATTTTTGTAAAGTTTATTCCTAAAATTGGCATGTTATCACCACAATCAGAATTTCTTAGGGGTATTTAAAGTTTTTTATTTATCTCCCATAAACAATAAAAAAATTTGAAAATCATATTTTATTACATATTTTTTTAGAAACGTTTAAATACTAATTCATCTAAAATAGATATAATCTAATATTAAATACAAAGAAGAGGTGTAGAAATGGCAAAAAGGAAAGCAAAGAAAAAAGCAGCTAAGAGAAAACCAGCTAAGAAAAAAGCTACAAAGAAAAAAAGATAAGAACGTTATTTCTAATGCCTCACCTTGAGGCAATTTCTTTTTTTATTATTTCTTAGAATATTCTATATAGTTTATTTAACAATGTTTATAGGTTTTTTACTATAAAAAGATTTTATGTTCTCTATTGTTGTGTCTAATATCCTCATTAAAGCCTCTTTACTATTAAATGCATTATGAGGAGTAAACACTACATTTTCCATCCTAAATATCTTATGATTTCTGACAATTGTTCTCCATTTATCAACATTTCCAGTTTCATGCAATAATTGTTTTTCTTCTTTGATTAACTCCTCACCTTCAATCACATCTAAACCAGCACCACCTAAAATTTTATTTTCTAAGGCAAACAACAAAGCGTTTGTATCAACTATTCCTCCTCTTGATGTATTTATTAAAATAGCTCCTTTTTTCATTAGTTTAATATTCCTTTTATTTATCAAATGATGTGTATATTTATTATATGGAACATGTAAAGAAACTATATCTGATTTTTTAAATAATTCATTCAAACCAACATACCTAAAACCAAGTTTCTTTGATAATTTTAAATCTTTATTTAAATCATAAACCAAAACATCCATCTCAAAACCCTTTGCAATTCTTATAACATGTAATCCAATATGGCCTGCTCCAACAACTCCAATTGTCTTTCCTTTTAAATCAAATCCAGTCATACCTTCAATAGAAAAATCATCTCTTAATGTTCTCATATATAATTTATGTATATACCTTGATAAAGCCAATATCAATCCAAAAGTATGTTCTGCTACAGTGTTTTCTCCATAAGATGGAACATTACATACTATTATTTTTCTTTTCTTACATTCTTTTACATCAACATGATCAAATCCAGTAGATCTAGTAGCGATTATCTTTAATTTTGGTAGTTTACTTAATATTTTTGAAGTAATTTTAGAATAAATAAAAACAGAAATTGCTTGGTAATCTTTTATTTTAGATATATTAGAATTATCTAAGGGTCCTTCAAAAAATTTTAAACTATGCTTACTTAATTTTTTCTTTAAGTACTCTTTTTCCCAAGGTTTTAAACCAAAAAATGCTATTTTCATATATATAAAATATAATTTGATTTATTTAAGTTTTATGTTTAATTTTATAATAATAAATTATTTTATTATTTCTTTCCCTTTTACATAATTAGCATAACTCATTAATCCAATGCCTACAGATCCAATGAAAGGCCTGTAAGGTTCAACATAAGTTAATACTCCTCCTACTCCTAATAACAATACCAAGATTTTATCGCATATACTGCACGCAAATCCTGTAAATCCAAAAAAACCACCACCAACAGCAGATGCAGTGCATTTTTTATTTAACCGCTCCCTCTTTTGATAAATATACAGACTTACATATAATCCAAGAAGTATTGATGTTAAAGTTAAGAATATATAATCCAAATAATTTATTGGAGACATCCTATCAAAGAATTTATTTGGAATAAGAACAGTAACAACTCCAAAAATTACAAAGAATAAGATACTAAATAAAATTGTATTTACTATTATTTTTAATTTTTTTGAATTCATCTTACAATTTTACAGCATGTTTAGTTATCTCAATATTACAACTCTTATATTTTTTACAATATTCTTCACACTTTTTAGCCCATTCTTCATCTTCATAAGCAAAATTACATATTTCACATATATAATACTCTTTTCCTTGTTTTATTACTTTCTTTACCATTCTTTAAAATAAAAAATTAAACAAATTTATTATACAACCATCCAAACACATATGCCAATACAAACCCAATTACAGCAGCTTCTATCATACCTATAATGATCCCTCCAATACTTAATGAGAAAAACACATGCCATTTCTGCATCATTTCAACTGCACCAGTATAAATTCCAAAATTTCCTAGTATACCTAATATAAGCATACTAACTGCGGAAAGAATTGCAGTTGCATATCCTAATGCCAACTCATTTAGTTTTTCAGTCATTTTTTTCAACTCATGATTTAATTTATACATATACCTTTTCTTTATTAGTCAAATATTGGTTTTTTATACCTCCTCATTAACAATGAATTGCTAACAACACTTACTGAACTGAAAGCCATTGCTAAACCAGCTATAATCGGGTTTAATAAGAACCCTGTAAAAGGATATAAAGCTCCTGCTGCTAATGGAATACCAAGGCTGTTATAGAAGAATGCCCAAAAAAGGTTTTGTTTTATCTTTCTCATAGTATACCTCGATAAGTCCATAGCTACTACAACATCACGAAGATCTTCCTTAATTAAAACAATATCACCAGATTCAATAGCTACATCTGTTCCAGAGCCTATTGCTATGCCAATATCTGCTTGAGAAAGTGCTGGTGCATCATTTATTCCATCACCAACCATAGCCACCTTTTTCCCTTCTTTTTGAAGTTTCTTAATCTCATTAGCTTTATCCTGTGGCAGCACTTCTGATAGAATCCTTTTCATACCTAACTGTTTAGCAATAGCTTGTGCAGTACGCTTGTTATCACCAGTTATCATTATAGATTCAACATTCATGTTATTTAATACTTTTATTGCTTCTGCTGAGTATTCTTTCAATGTATCTGCTACTGCAATTATACCTGCCATTTCTTTGTTTATTGCTATCAGCATAGCGGTTTTTCCTTCATTTTCAAGTCTATTAAGATCTTTTGATGCGTTGCTATAATCAATCTTTTTTTCTTCCATTAATTTCCTATTACCTAAATCAATTATTAGGTTCTTGTACTTAACCTCTATACCTCTTCCTGTTAAAGAGTTGAACTTATTAGGATCATCTAGAGATAGTTTTTTCTCTTTGGCATGATTAACTATTGCCTCACCTAAGGGGTGCTCTGAATTCTTCTCTGCAACAGCAGAGTATAACAACAGATCATTTTTTTTGTATTTTGATAAGCTTATAATATCTGTGACTTGTGGTTCTCCTTTTGTTAATGTTCCTGTCTTGTCAAACACTATTGTATTTATTTTCTGAGCAATTTGAAGACTCTCTGCGTTCTTAAATAAGATTCCGTTTTCAGCTCCTTTCCCAGTGCCGACCATTATAGCTGTTGGAGTTGCCAATCCTAAAGCACATGGACAGGCAATTATCAGTACTGCTACAAATATACTTAAAGCGAATGCAAATCCTCCAAAAAAATACCATATTATGCTTGAAATAATTGCAACACCAACAACCACCGGAACAAAATAAGATGATATAATATCTGCTAATCTCTGGATTGGAGCTTTGCTGCCTTGTGCTTCTTCAACCATCTTTATGATTTGAGCAAGTGCAGTTTCTGATCCAACATTAGTAGCTCTGAATTGGAAACTGCCTGTCTTGTTTATTGTTGCGCCAATAACCTTTGCACCTACTGTTTTTTCTACAGGGATGCTCTCACCTGTAATCATGCTCTCATCAATACTCGAATGTCCCTTTATTATGATTCCATCAACAGGAACTTTTTGACCTGGTTTAATAACAACTATGTCATCAACAACAACATCATTAATAGGAACTTCTATTTCTTTACCATTACGAACAACAACAGCAGTTTTAGCTGATAAACCCATAAGCTTCTTTATAGCTTCACCAGTTTTTCCTTTGGCTTTAGCTTCAAGAAATCTGCCGAGCAGTATGAAAGCAATTAGTATTCCTGCGACTTCAAAATACAACTGATCAATATTTCCTATAAGTGTTGAGTAAATGCTGAAAATATATGCTGAGCCTGTGCCAATAGCAACAAGAGTATCCATATTTGCAGTTCTTGTGTTAATAACCGCTTTGAAACCTTTTGTAAAAAACTCATATCCAACAATCATTATTGGAGTAGTAATAATTAATTGTAATATAGCCATGTTCTGCTCAATAAAAGCCCCAATAGGCAATCCAATATGAGGAGCCATAGCAAAATAAAGCAAAGGCAAAGATAGTATAATAGAAGTTATAGTTTTATATTTTAAAACTTTAATTTCTCTGTCACGAGCCTTCTTCTCTTCATCTTTATTATCTGTATCAAAAAAAGTATTATAACCAACATCCTTTATTGTTTGGCGTATCTTACTTGGGTTAATAATATTTGGATCATAGAAAATAGTTGCTTTTTCTGTTGGTAATAACTCTTTAGACACGATTCCTTTAAGTTTATCTAAAGCAGAACCCACAATACTAATACAGTGGGGGTTGTCCATTCCAATAACTTTTAGATTTAGAATATTATCATCTTTTGATGATTTTTTTATGACCTTATAACCTGCATTTTCAATAGTTTTTTCAAGCTTTTCTTTAGAAACTTTGTTGTAATCATATTCAACTAACGCTTTTTGTGATGCTAGATTCACTAAAGCAGACTTAACTCCTTTATTCTTCTTCAAAGCCTTTTCTATTGTAGCAACACAGCTTGCACAACTCATACCATCAATATTGATGGTGCATTTTTCACTTTCATGGGAATTTTTAGCATGATGTTCTTCTGTTTTTTCTGTAAACGAATCATGACAGCGCTTGCTGCAGAAATAAAATGTTTTTCCATCTTTTACTGCACTAAACTTTGCAGTTTTTTCATTAACATCCATTCCACATATTGGATCTTTTACCATTATCAACACCCAGCTTAATCTATTTTAATAGTATTTTTTCTTTTTTATTAATTTGTTTAATGACATCCACTATTATCTTTATTTTTTGAATGCTTTTTATGCATATCCCTCATCATAAAAAAATGCATAATAAGGCAAAGTAACAATATAAACCAATATAAATAACTTTGGCTTAATCCAAAAAAATAGATAGCTATGATTAATATAATTAAAGGTATACCACAGCAAATAATCATCATCAAACTGTGATTATATTTTATTTTTTTAATTATTTGTTTCATATTACTATATAATGTCTTTTTGATTTTTTATTAATCAAAATAAAAAAATAAAATTCATTATTTTAACCACAACATCCCTTTTTCTTTTTGCCTTTTCCCATTTTTACC
>SDBS01006800.1_pt1 | contig 11112 bp, 9 predicted proteins | sample 2277091 | NCBI WGS metagenome assembly SDBS01 (sample SAMN10404972, study PRJNA504765) | marine sediment metagenome | isolation source: marine sediment core GS10_PC15, 163 cmbsf | place: Arctic Ocean: Southern Knipovich Ridge | collected 2010 | reverse complement strand
ATCAAATCGGGATAAGGCATCATCCTTTATCCAGACACAATAATTACTCTTTTTCATACCGTTTTCGGAAACAACAAAAAAATATCGAAACGTTGTACTTTCAGGTTTTAATCCTTCTTTAATCTCATAATTTTTATAGGTCCATTTTTTCTGCATTCTTTCCTCCGTTTAATGATAGCTTATCAAATTGATTAGAAGTATTTTCTTAATAATGAAAGTATAAGCATTAAATCAGTTAAACAAAGGGTATTGATACAATTAATAGGTATCGCTACTTTGGTGATATTTGATTTTTAACAAGATCTGCAATTAACCAAAGCTGCTTAACAATATCAAATTGTGGCGACGGTTTTTAATTTTATTTGACAATCTGCTTTTTAATGATATATAGAAATCTATAAAAGTTTCAGATTTACTGTTCAAGCTGGCCTGAAGCGCATCTTCATCTCTTTTAGCGAACCGGGTCTCACTTCTCATCTCGCCTCCCTACAGAAGGTTCATCAACAATTTTGGTTCTGTCTAAAACCCATAAATAAGAAAGTGTACGGCACATGAAGGTTTTATGGGCAAACCCGTATGAAAAAAGCGAGACACCTGCAAAATGTTTATGCTTAATTTAGTATATTCATAAAAGATTTTCATATGACAACGAAAAATGAAGAGGAGGGTTCGATTATGAAAAAAAACAGCTCCCTTACCTTAGATTTTTTTCACCGATTTGTGAGTCATTCATCTATAGGCGGTTTGTTTATTTGTCTATTCCTCATCCTTATTTTATTTCCAGCCTGTACCGGTAAAATGTCCGTGGAAGAAGCCAGGCAGGTCACTATCTCCATGAGCGGGAAATCATTAGTTGTTCCACCCCGTCGAATCGATGACATCCTAACCGCACTGGATCAGAGTGGCCAATACGATCCTGAAATCAGTGAAAAGTTCAGGACCGTGATCAATAAACCTCGTCCGCAAACTGATAATGACGCGACCCTCGAACGCTACTATCACCGTAAAGGCGATGCAGCCATAGCAATAGGCCGTAACAGTCAAGCGCTGGATGACCTACGTCTCGCTTTTGATTATTCCTTGCAAGCCGGTGGTCCAAATCATAAGTTGCTTAATAGCCTTGCCAATGCTGAATTTGTTTGTGGCAATTTCAAAGATGCCATCGAACTCTTTGAACAGTCGTTAAGTAAAAAAGAGTGGCCGTCAACTTATAAACAACTCGTAAAACTCTATACTCGTGTAGGTGACCTTGAATCAGCAGAAAAAACTAAAAGGCGGGGTGTCGGTTTCTGCAATAGTTTATGGAACCAAAGGGGCTGGGGCACCTGGCCAAATATTCACGCTGCCAATATGAAGGCATATGTTTTGGAAGCCCAAGGTAAGTTCTCGGAAGCCGAGCCGTATTACAGACGTGTTCTACGAAATTTCACGCCGTCAATGAAAAAGCAATACCCAATTGGTACCATCGTAAATAGAGTATATCTGACCAGAAATCTGAAAAACCAAGACCGTTTGGTTGAAGCAGAGGTGGAAGCCCGTGAAACTCTGAAAGAAGCTCTGGGTTTCTTGGGCAGGGATTCAGATATAACCGCACACATAATCGGTGAACTAGGCGAGATTCTACTCAGACAAGGTCGTCTGGAAGATGCAGAAAAACTCATGCGCGCTGCTCTCCGCACGTTGGAAGAAATAAATTTTCCCTCCGACTCTTATCTAATGGCGGAAGGCAGAATGCGGCTTGGCGAGATTCTAACAGTTGAGCAAAAATTCGATGAGGCGATGGAACAATTTGATCATGCAAAGGCAGAAATGGAGCAGAATCGGTATCTGTATGAAAACTACTTCGCAAGAAACCCTGCTTTTGTATTATCTCTTCTGCGCACAGGTCGAATCGAAGAAGCAACGAGCCTCATTTCAGCCATCCATGCGCGGAATAGCAAATTGCTTGGAGAAAAACACAGCCTGACAGGGGAAGCTCTCGGCTTCCGAGGAATGGTTCATGCCATGCAAAAAAACGACAAAGAAGCACTCAGGGATTTTTCCGATGCTCTTCCCATTCTGCTGGAAACAAGCAGTGGTGATACTTTTTCTTATGGCGGGAAGATGCGGCTAAGAATCATCTCAGAAACCTACCTGGGCCTCCTGGCTCGAGTTAAGGGGGGTGAATTAGAAAAAGAAGCTGGTATTGATGCTTCTTCAGAAGCCTTCAAACTCGCCGATGTATTACGTGGGTCCACTGTCCGTGGCGCAATTAGTGCGAGCACCGCAAGGGCTGTGGTGACGTCGCCAGAGCTTGCGGATCTTGTCCGTAGAGAGCAAGATGCACAAAAACAACTGAAAATACTGGAAAGGGCGCTGACTGAAAATTTGGCAGCACCATCAAAACAGCAACTTCCGGAATTAATAAAAGAACTGAAGAGAAAAATGTATGCTCTTGCCAAAGCCCGCACGGTTTTGGTTGATGAAATCAAAACGCGATTTCCGAAATATTCTGAGCTAACAACCCCTAAGCCAGTGACAATTTCCCAGTTGCAGAATCATCTGCGTCCGAGGGAAGCCTTTATTTCAATATACACGGCTGATGATCAAAGCTATATTTGGGCTATTCCAAAAGCAGGCGAAGTCAGCTTTTCCACAGTTTCCCTTGGGAGGGCAAGACTCTCTCAAATTGTCACCGACTTGCGCAAAGCTCTCGATTCAAATCCGATAACTCTGGGAGACGTTCCGCAATTTGACATAAGTAAGGCTTATGACCTTTACAGCAAGTTACTCGAGCCGACTAAGAAAGGGTGGAAAAGCGCAACGGATTTACTGATTGTCGCTGACGGACCATTAGGACAATTACCGTTCTCGATCCTTCCGACTGCACCTGTCAGTCTCGCTGAGGGCGAACAGGAGTTATTCAGCAAGTACCGGCAAGTTCCATGGCTCATCCGAAAAGCTTCAGTGACTAGATTGCCGTCGGCTTCCTCATTTATAACTCTTCGTACCCTGCCTGCAGGCGATCCCTATCGAAAGGCTTTTGCCGGCTTCGGTGATCCGCTTTTTAATCAGGAGCAGCTGGCTCAGGCGGAAAAGGAAAAAGAAGAACCAGCTATAGTGCTTGCCAGCCGAGGAGGGCGATTCCATGTTCGTGGACTTCGAATCTCTGAAGAAGGCACTCTTGATGATGAGGAAATCGTTTCTTGTACGATCAACAATTTAAATCGGCTTCCTGATACTTCAGAGGAAATCAAGGATATTGCAGAAGCCTTGGGGGCTGATCCAGACAGGGATATTTTTCTTGGCAGACGGGCATCCGAGCATCAAGTCAAGTCAATGGATTTATCTGATCGAAAGGTTATTGCCTTTGCAACGCATGCCTTGGTGGCGGGGGACTTGGATGGATTGGATCAACCGGCACTGGCTCTTTCTGCACCTTCAATTTCAGGTGACAATGAGGATGGACTGCTTACGATGGGAGAAATTCTTAAGTTGAAACTCAATGCCGATTGGATAGTCCTTTCCGCCTGCAACACTGGAGCTGCGGAAGGAAAAGGAGCCGATGCGATATCGGGTCTTGGGAGAGCCTTTTTCTATGCCGGAACCCGGGCAATTCTGGTTAGTATGTGGCCTGTAGAGACGACTTCAGCTCGCAAGCTGACCACCAATTTATTCCGATACCAGAAGGAAGATAAAAAGCTTTCGCGTGCCAGAGCATTGCGTAAATCCGTACTTGAATTGATTGATGGCTCAGGTTTTTTAGACAATACTACCGGGCAGGTAGTCGCAAGTTATGCGCACCCCCTCTTTTGGGCCCCCTTTATCATAGTTGGAGAAAGCGGTAACAATGCCAATTGAAGTTGGCACAACAAAATATTGTAAATTAACCTTTTTCAGATAAACTACCAATTTTTGATAGTAACACAGGTTTTTTTTCAGTTCTAAAACCTGTGCTACCTTCAACATTTTTAAAAAATTATCCTCCCATAATAAGCTGTGATATCAACATATGAGCTTAACGTGGGTGATTTGCAGATTTCTATCAAAGGAGACATTTAACAGTCCAAAATAGTAAAGTATTACATTTGTAAGGTGGACAGAATTTTGTAGGAATGTTTGAACACCTTTTGGCAAGTAAACTGACATTCACTCAGCAGCAATCGGGTGCTATATTTTATAAGTTTAACGCGGCTCCGATAGCCATAAATTGCTGCCTCGAAAAAGCTACATGGAAAACCGATTTATCTTGACTTTTCTCTTTTAAAGATGTTCCATATTTACATATTTTTCCAATTTTAACTTCCAAATAGGAGGTTCCACATGGAGAAACCCCTCAAAATGTGCCAACCTTGCTCCTGACAGGCGTTTGTTCTCTCAGGAGTTTAAAAGACCATTTCAAAGCCCTCTTGCTGAAAGAATGAAACTGTAGGCTAAGGATTTCGGCTTTTCTATTAAGCTTCATCTTCCACCGCAAAGTGCTCATTGCCTTCTCTATAGAATCTCTGTTCATCCTAATAGCAGCCACTTTCATTTCTCAATCTCCTATTCCATGCTCCTTTGAAATATTTGTAGTCCAATTCTTGGGAGGCCTCTTGAAGAAAGGAGGTGATAATTGGAACTTGGCAATATTTTCCAAAGATGAATTGTGTGTGAAGGTGATAACCAGTCAGCCAAACTCAACCATGATCTAAAGAAAGAAGGTCGCCATGAAGAAAGTAATCGTTTCATCAATACTTGCCTTCGTTCTCTTGTTCGCCTATGGCGAAATGGTAAAAAAAGTAACGCTTTCTGGCACCGTTACCTATGCTGGCACTCATAAGTTTATTCCAGTCGATAAGGAACGAGTCGTTATGGTATATGAAAACATGGGAGTGAGAGTCAGTAATAGTAGGGAGGGTTCATTAAAACTGGGGGTAATTAAATGAAATGGATCCATTACGGCTTGATAACAATGTTTTTCGGTCTCTTCTCCGTCTTTACCTATGGTTGTGTGACTCCGGAAAAGGTACCTGTGAAGGTCGAAAACAGTTTGCCTGAGAAACAGCTTGCATATTACAACGACTCATTTGACAAGCTGAGGGATGGTCTGTGGGATAGAGCCGGATACGTCCGGTACGAGACCCAGTTGGAGAATATAAAGCTGGCAGACATGGTTATTGATGATGGAAAGCTCGTCATAAAGACCAAGACCGGCGCTTACAGTAAAGGTGGCCTTGCTTCTCGATATGCCTTGAGTGGGGATTTTGATATTCAGATTGATTGCCATTTTGATTTCTTTTCGGAAGCACTCAACATGGATCAGTTGATCGCATTTTGTGTTATGGATAAAACCAGTCAAATCGAAGAGATTAAAATGGTGATTATCGGTCTGATAAAAAGGGAATTGAGCCTGAAGAGCGGTATTTTCACAGGGTATCGAGAATTAGGAAGATATGTGAAGGCCGGTAGTCAGAAGATGGGCGATTTCCATGGGAGCTTGAGAATCATACGGCTGGGTAGTGAAGTGACAACTCTGTATAGGGAGGGAGGAGACGAGAAATGGCATGAACTGGGCACTATCTCCTTTAACGCCAATGATTTGATGATTGGGTTTGTTGCTTCCAATTTTGTCTCAAAAAATAGATGGGGCATCACCGCTTCAAAATCCATTACGGCCACCTTTGATAACTTCAGGATAAACGCTGCTCAGGGGATTATCGAGGAGGAGATATGAAAGGGGAGTGTCTCAAGTGAGCTAAAGTGCCTAAAGTGATCTAAAGTTATGGTGTTCTATGCGATATAAATAAAAAATAGGAGAAAAGAACGTGGATTTCAAAAAAAGATCTGTTCTTTTTTTTGGGTTCATGGCTTTTGCCTTTTACCTCTTCTTAGGTCTCACCGCTTTAGCGGCATCAAGTGACTGTGACAGGGCACCCACCTACTTTTGGAAGGCCAAATTCCCTAAAGATAAGAGCCAGGCCTATGAAAATTTTGAAAAGGCGATTCGGCTATGCCCTGGTTTTATCAGGTCCTATGAACTCCTGGGGGACCTGTACCGGAAGGACGGCGATCGTAGCAAAGCCATAGCCTATTTTACAAAGGCCGCTGAACTCGGAACCACCAACTACAAGCTATACTATTTGCTGGCCGAGTTACTGTTTAAAAGTGGCGATCTTGATAGGGCCAGTATGAATCTTAAAAAATCCCTCCGCATTCGGGAGGATTATCCAAAGGCATTAAAACTTAAAGAGCAGATAGATAAGGCCTTGGACAAGGAGGGTCCCACCATCTTTCTCTTTGAGCCGGCTACACGGCGTGGTCTCAAGGTCGTCCATCGATATCAAAATTTAACGGTCCGCGGTATAGCCACGGACAAGAGCGGAATCGCCTGGATCAGGATCAATCAACTGGAGATCTCTCCGGACGATCATGGAAACTTTCTCAAAGATATACCTATCCAGGCGGGCCCAAATACGATTCTGATCGAGGCGGCAGATCATCTGGGCAATGTGTCCCAGATGTCAATAACCATTGAGGGAAAGGCGTTTATCCTTCCTGTTACGGATAAGATCGAAGGTGCCAAACAGAAAGTCGATTTTTATGAAAAATCCCATGCCGTCGTTATCGGTATCAATCAATACGAACATTGGTCTGTGCTGGAGTTTGCCGTCAACGACGCAGAGTCTGTGAAAACGAGACTTGAGATGACTGGCTTCGATGAGATCACCATGATCCTGGATCAAGAGGCCACACAGCGTCGTATCTTAACAGAGCTATTCCACTCCCTTCCCCAGAAAGTTGGAAGAAACGACAGGGTCCTGTTCTATTTTGCAGGGCATGGTCAGACCGAGGATTTGCCCGATGGAGGGAAGAGGGGATACATTATTCCGGTGGACACGGACAGGCTGAATTACAGCGCCTCAGCCATCTCCATGGAGCAGATCCGAAGCCTCTCGAGTCGAATACCGGCCAAACATATTCTCTTCGTGATGGATTCCTGCTATTCAGGACTCGGATTGAACAGATCTAGTGGGATGTCTCCAAAGACAGGAGGCTACCTTGCAAAGGTCGCCTCAATGAGGGCCGTACAAGTTGTGACGGCGGGGGGCAAAGGAGAGCAGGTTCAGGAGAGATCAGGGCACGGTCTTTTTACCAGCTATTTTTTGAAGGGTATTAATGGAGAGGCGGATATTAACAAAGACAGAGTGGTTACGGGTACTGAGCTGGGGGCCTACTTGAGACCGACCGTATCAGATGCCTCTCAACAGGCTCAGACGCCATTATTCGGAAGGATGGAGGGGGAAGGTGAATTTATTTTCTTCGTTGAAACGCAATGATGACACATGGAGAAAAATTCATTCATCGGTCATCGCGAGGAGTCCCGCATGGCGGGATGACGAAGCGATCTCATGATTTCAGAGACCTGGATTGCAAAAGATTGCTTTGTTCCGTCTCCGCAGAACTGGCAATGGCTGTATTTTGGATTTTTAGGGAATAAAACAAATATGCATTTTAAACATAAATCCATTTTTGGAGTACATGATACATGAATGCATTGAAATTAAGGGCTATCATACTGTTCGTCATTCTATTCACCCTCTCTCTGTTTTTTAGTGATAACCTATCGTTTTCAGAAGATGGAGAAAAAAAAGTTAGCTTTCGCTGGGCCTTTGGAGCTATGGTTGGCGCAGATAACGACCGAAGACTCGTCGCCGTCACCCGTGATACCGTCCTGAAAACCGGCGATCAGCTGAAGATGCTTGTGGAACTGAAAGAGCGCTGCTTTGTCTATCTGATCTATAATACCGAGGAGGGGGAAGTAGCCATGCTATTTCCCTATGATTTGAAACAGTTTGACACCAACTACCAGATTTTAAAAAAATACTACATTCCTCAAGGAAACAGATGGTTTGAGCTGGATGAGGAGACAGGACTTGAGACCTTCTATCTGCTTGCTTCGGCAAATCGTTTGTTAGCCCTTGAGGGCCTTTACATGGAGTATATTGGTGCAGATACCAAAAGGAAACCGGGGATCGCCGAAGAGATCCTAAAAAAGATACGACAGATAAAGAAGAAGCATCGAAAATTTTCAACCTCTGCGGAGAGGCCTATACCCATTGGAGGAAGTCTAAGAGGGATTAAAACAGGATCGGGGGCACGCCCCCCCGATATCGATTCTATTGCTGCAGAGGTTTCATCGACCCATTTTTACAGCAGGACATTTACGATTGATCACCGATAAGCGACGAAACCTCAAAATTAACACCCTACTACTGATTATTTCCCTTATCATGACACACCTCTGTTTCCTTCTCCTACCAACCCTTTTTGAAACCTGGAATCTAAAAGCCAAGGATCTTCTCTATCATTTCAGGTCATCCTACGAGCACCTACAACCCACCTATGATGACACCATTGTTCACGTAGACCTGACCGATACCAGCATCGAAAGGCTCAACTATTTCTATCTGAACCGATACCAGCACGCCCAGGTAATTCGAAACTTGAAGGCCATGGACGTCTCCCTCCAGATGTATGACTTTATCTTTGCAGCAAGAACAGACGAAGACGAAGACCGAGCTATCATGGATGCCGTTCAGGATGCAGGAAATGTCTATTTCGGTATGGCCTTCAGGTTGTCACGGCATAGAGGACTTCAAAAACAGGGCCCAACAAGACCGTTGGAGAGTGAAAGATACCTGATCGAGACGAAATGGCAGGTCACGTTGGAAGGGGATCCTAAGGACTTCTACATTGGAACGGATCCTATCATGACTTTCCCGGATCTGGCCTCAATTTCACGGGGAGTGGGTTACCTGAGCCTCAAGATTGATTGGGATGGGGTTTTTCGTCGCCTGCCCCTTCTCATAAGGTATGGCGATGGTTTCTATCCAAGCTTTGCATTCCGAGGTGTTTGCGACTATTTGGGTGTGTCTCCTGAAAATGTCCTGGTTAAGCCTGGGGAGTCCATTGTACTCAAAGGGGCCAGACGACCGGGAGAGGGAGAAGCGCATGATATCGTTATTCCCATTGATCAATATGGCAACATGATCATCAACTTTGTGGGGCCGTGGGAGAGAATGAAACACTATAATTTTGTTGATATCCTCAGGGCATCGGAAGATCGTGATGAGTTGGAGATGTGGGCGGAGGAGCTGTCTGGAAAAATAGTGGTGGTATCGGAAGTGATGACCGGCTCCTCAGACCTTAGCTCCGTGCCGACGGATGCCAACTTTCCTTTAAGTGGCCTACATGCCAATGTGGTCAATACCATCTTGACTGAATCCTTTATGCATGAACCAACCGATCTTCAAATGTTTGCCATCGAGGTCTTTTTACTGATCTTCGTAGGGGCTCTATCCATCATCCTTTCCTCAATCCCTTTCTCCATAGGGGGAGTGGGACTGATCGCCGCTTATGTTATGAGCGCAACTGCTCTGTTCCTTTATGGAAACATTATCCTCAATATGGTTCGTCCCCTGTTTATGGTGTTGTTTTCAGTGTTCTCCATTATGGTCTATCGCTATTGGAGAGAATCAAAGGAGCGGGATTTCATAAGGTACACCTTTGGGCGCTACCTCAGCAAAGAGGTTGTGGAGGAGTTGCTTGGCTCACCCGATGGTTTGAAGATGCAGGGAGAGCTACGTGAGGTCACCTTCCTTGTTTCAGATCTCAGGGGGTTTACAGCTTTATCCAGCCAACTTCCCCCCCAAGAGGTCATCGATATTATCAACCGCTACCTGAAGTGCATGGTGGACATCATCACACGCTATCGCGGTACCGTGAACGAGATTGAAGGGGACGGCATCCTAACCTTCTTTGGTGCGCCCGTGGGAGCAAAGGATGACCATGAGCGTGCTGTTGCGTGTGCCATTGAGATGCAAAACGCTATGAAGGATTTCAATGAAGAGCAGAAGAGGCTCAGTCTCTCTGAGCTGCGCATGGGCATCGGCATAAACAGCGGTGATGTGGTGGTGGGAAATATCGGTTCGGAAAAACGAGCAAAGTACTGCGCCATAGGGAGCCCGATCAACACGACCTACCGCATCGAGTCCTACACTATAGGGGGACAAGTCCTGATCAGCCCGAGCACCTTTGAAAGGATCAGAGATATGGTTCGAATAAAGGCGACCATGGAGGTTCAGTTCAAGGGAATCGATCAACCTGTGACTCTCTATGACGTGGCAGGCATGGAGGGGGCTTATCAACTTTTCCTGCCTGTGGAAGATAGAGGTTCCATGGTCAAAGTTGACCCCCCGTTAACTTTGCAATGTTTTCCAATTGAGGATAAGTTCGTCTCCAAACGATCAATCTCGGGTCAGCTCATAGGCCTCACTCCCTCATCCGCCGAGATCCTGCTTAACCATGAGGTGGCGGTGCGCTCCAATCTCAAAATCTTATTGGACCTGGGAAGTGAGCAAAACATATCTGAGGTTTACGCCAAGGTGATATCCCAGGAAGCGTCTGAACAGCCTTCATGGGAGGTTAAAACACGTCTTGAGTTTACCTGGTTGCCGGAAGATGTGAAGTCTATTTTAAAAAAGAGATGGTTGAAAGATCTTTGATTCCCTTTGGTGATAAAAAGATAATAGACAATAGACTGTTTTGACCTTAGAATGGGAGATATTTTCATGGGTCCTGGAGTGTCGCCATGTGATAAGGCGCTGGCCTTTGGAGCCCGCATTCGGATGTTCGTATCCTCCCCCCAGCCACTCTCCTCATTCCCTAGACCAACCCCATCAAATCCCATTTGCCTCTCTTTTACCTTGTGTTTTTTGTAGGCGTTTACCGGTCCAGGGTTCACGGTTACGAGATTTTTTTGCATGGGCTGTCGAATGAAATCATTTCAAGGGGCCTTTCATCGGCAGTGGCAAGGTTGGTAGTGGTTGGCAGGGCGAAATTGACACCCTCCTTTTCAAAGGTCTCCATGATCTGCACGTTGACATTCTCGTTGAATTCACAATATGCCCAATAATCTGCTGAGTGATAGTTGGTAATCTCTCAATCTATCAAAAGGCTATCATAAATACAGGTGCATTTAAATATATGTAAATAAGGTGACAAAATGCATGAAAGTTTCTATAGTGAAAAAAACCCATATGATAAGGAGCAAAAATGGAGCCAAGCCCAACACTTGAAATTTTTTCCGAT
>SDBS01006798.1_pt1 | contig 11113 bp, 8 predicted proteins | sample 2277091 | NCBI WGS metagenome assembly SDBS01 (sample SAMN10404972, study PRJNA504765) | marine sediment metagenome | isolation source: marine sediment core GS10_PC15, 163 cmbsf | place: Arctic Ocean: Southern Knipovich Ridge | collected 2010 | reverse complement strand
GCACCTATGCTATTCTTCAATTTTGTCATAACTGTAGTGATATTATCATTTGGTAATAATTTTGCAGGGTTATTTTCTTGACCCGTTATAATAAAATCATTATACATGACACATGCTCTATTTGTCCCGTACGGAGTTAGTCCATCGCTATCGTTTACAAACGCATCCTCTCTTGATCTGGAATGAACAAGTATTACATCTACATCGCCATTCTCGCCATATACTAATGCTTGTCCTGTTCCAACTGATAGAACTGAAACTTTGATTCCTGTTTTCTGAGAAAATTTAGGTAACAAATAATCTAATAATCCAGAATCATATGTAGAAGTTGTAGTGGCAAGTATAATCCGAGTTGGGTTTCGAGCGGATAGTATGTCAATTATAAAAAAAGTTCCAAAAGAACCTCCGATTATTAGAATAAAAATAATTAAAACTACCGTTTTATGCTCACTAATTATAGTTTTTAATGCTCTTCCCTCACTCAGTTTTTATCACAAATTTAGTGCAAGTTTTTTGATGTAATTTTTAAATTTTCTATTTTCCACTTCTCTCAAGCTAAAATTTTCGAACTATGTTGGAAAAAAAAATTACATTATATTAAAAATTTGCGTTTGGTCTGACGGGTAATAACGGTTAAAAAACGATCAATTCAGCCAATGTAGCAACAAACTGCTTGGAATGGTTAATTAATGAGAGAATAAAAACTTTTAAGATAGTTCAGAGAGGATTTAGATTGGTTATATAAAAGATTTAGATTCTTTGAAGGTTAGTAACTATATATTCTATGTAATCTTTGACGAGTGATAGTTTTTTATAAGGGAAGTAACATCTTATAATTGACAAAAAAAATATTGCAATTTTTGGGAGGAGAATTTGTAATGGGATTTAAAATAATAGAAAAAAAAAAAGTAAAACCAAAGGATCCAGAATCATTGTTTCAAGATCTTAAAGACCGAGATCCTGAGATAAAGCATCTATGGGCACATCAAGCTGACCTACTAAGAGAATATAGACAAAAACATACTGAAACTAAAGATGTTGGTCTAGAGTTGCCGACTGGTACAGGAAAAACTCTTGTGGGACTTTTAATTGGCGAGTGGAGAAAAGTTTTCTTTAATGAAAGGGTATTATATCTATGCCCTACAAGGCAACTTGCTTATCAGGTTGAAAAACATGCAAAAGAATATGGAATAAAAGCGCATGCTTTCGTAGGACATCAAAGGGATTATTCAACAGAAAAATTTAGTAAGTATAATTCCAGTGAATTGATTGCTATCTCAACTTATAGTGGCTTATTTAATATAAATCCTCGTTTAAAAAATGCAAATATTATTATTTGTGATGATGCTCATGCTTCAGATAATTATATTTCATCATTGTGGTCATTGAAGATAAATCGTTTTAAGTATAAAAACCTCTATCACAAAATAATTCACTTATTTGAAGATAATCTAACACATGAATTTTTAAGATGCGTCAAGACTGATAACCCAGAATATTATCTTAAGGATCAAATTGAAATGATTCCAATCCCAGATTTATGGGACAAAAACAAAAGTTTACACGATATTATTACAGTAGAATTGAATAAGGAGGAAAAAAAGAATTTATCCTATTCTTGGTCGTTGATGTATGATCATTTACTTAGCTGTAATATTTTTATTTCATGGTGGGAAGTCCTTATCCGTCCTTGGACACCCCCAAGTTTAACTCATAAACCTTTTGCAGATGCAAAACAAAGAATCTATATGTCTGCAACTTTAAGGTCCAGTGGGGAATTAGAAAGGATAACGGGTGTTTCTAAAGTAGTGAGATTACCCATTCCAGCAGGATGGGATAGAAAGGGTTCAGGACGAAGATTTTTCTTATTTCCAGATTTCTCGTTTAAGCGCGAAGATTATCTAGATTGGCTTATCGAGAAAATTTCTCAAAGAGATCGCACTTTAATAATATGTCCCGATTATAATCAATTCTTTTCTATAGAAAATAAGATTAACACATCTTTAAAACACATGAAAATTTTAAAAGCTGAAGATATTGAGGATTCGTTAGAACCCTTTACTACTCAAGATAATGCTATACTTCTATTAACAAATAGATATGATGGTTTGGACCTCCCAGGCGATAATTGTAGACAACTTGTCATTTATGGTTTACCGGCAGCTGTGAACCTTCAAGAAAGATTTCTGCTATGGCGTTTAAATATTAACTCAATATTAAAGAATAGAATAGTAACTCGTATTACTCAAGCTTGTGGAAGGTGTACACGTGGACCTACTGATTATTCTTTAATATTATTAATCGGAGAAGATATTCGTGACTTCTGCCTAAAAAGAGAGAATCTTCTTTCTATGCATCCAGAATTACAAGCGGAAATGGAATTTGGTAAAACCCAATCTGAAGTATCAAAATTAGGAGAGTTGGATGAATTAATTAATCTATTTTATACCCAAGGAGAGGAATGGCAAAAAGCTGAAGAAAATATTAAGAATCTCAGGGAAGATACCGAACCTTTGGAAGAATCCTATTTTGAAAAACTACAATCTATTGTTTCGAAAGAGATAAATTTTCAATATGCGCTCTGGAGTAAAGACTATGCTGAAGCTATAAATATTGCACGTCAAATTGGCGATAAGCTTTCTGGAGACGAATTTGAAGGATACCGGGCATTATGGAATTATTTTACTGGAAGTATTGCATGGATTTTATTTAACCAAAAGAATGATCCATCGTATCTCAAAATAGCTAAAGATTTTTATGTAAGAGCAAAAAGCTGTTCAAGAATAATAAGTTGGTTTTCTGAACTCCCATATCTAGTTGATGAGTCTACCAGTGAAGCTGATATTGATAATTTATCGGCTTATGCAATTGAGAAAATACAAGGTAAGCTTAAAAAATTAGGCGGTGTTGGAAAACGATTTGGGGAGGAGTTGAGCAAAATAGAACTACTAGTTAATAATGATGATTATGACAAATTTGAGTATGGATTATCTTACTTAGGAGAATTATTAGGTTTTAATTCGCATAAACCGTTGGGAGAAGGTGTTCCAGATTCTATTTGGCAACTTTCTGATAAAATTCTAATATTATTCGAAGCAAAAAGTGAGGAATCGGAAGAAGGAGGAATTTCAAAAAGATCTTGTCTACAAGCGAAAGGACATTATGATTGGGCACAAACGAAAATCCCCGGATATGAGCATTTTCAAGAGAAATTAAGTATTATAATTAGTCATAGAAATCAAATGGAAAACTCTGCTTTACCATTTATTGATGATCTTTATTTCATGCATATAAATCGAGTGAGGGAGATATTCAATGAAATTTCGGGAATACTTTGGAGAGTTAGAAATCACTCAATTAATAGTGAAGAAGACAAAGTTAGGATAAAAATTTATGAAGCGTTAAAGAATAAAAATCTTGATCCTCATAATATTCTTCAGGAGTTAAAAAGTAAACCACTCTCGAGTTTAGAAGAGAAATAACACAGATATATGTTACCTATTTATTTATAGAAAAGGATTAGTAACGCATTCACAAGTTCTTTGGGAAATAAAAAAATTTGATAAAAAAGAGAAAATTAATTAATAATCTATTTGAGTTAAAAATGTAAATTTTTAGCTCTAAATCATAAACTATTGCTCTTCAATAATATAATTCAATATCCGTTTAATAAATTGATCAGCTGCATTGGCTACTACCTTATTAACATCAAGATCCGGATTCTTTTCGCCATGAAAAACCCTGCATCTGATTTTATATGAAATCCTTATCATGATGCTAACCGTTTCTTTTAAATTGTTCTTCTGTTCCAGATCCCTGAGGAAAACCCCCATACCATGTGTGTGCTTTTTAATTTTTTCTGTAAAAACGATAAATACATCATCAGAATATATTTCTAAAACAGGAATTTTGTCTGCTAGGATAAAATTCTTTAAGAAATATGTAATTTTAGTATTGTCTTTTGTATTCTCGGTCTTATTTTGACCATGTTCCATTGCATATAATGCTGAATATAACCCATTGAAAGAAATCCATCTAAAAATGTATCTTTTTATTTCATCTGACTCATTATCCGCAAACTTATTCCATTTTTTAAGCGTTTCAAAAACTTTTCTTTTTCTAAGTTCCCTTAAAGATGACATAATATTCAAGTCTCGAATTTAAATTACTTCTATTTTCATTTCCTTAACTTTATATCTGCCAAAATGATATAAGAAGGTTCTCAAACCATCTATTGGACTAATAATCCCTAAAATCAAATTTTTTGGAGAACTATATTTTGGATGATTTAGCAAAAAATTCATAGCAATATTATCAAAATGGCTCGGGATTGCATATTCTATTGGATGGGTGTGCCATTCTCCAATATAATCTATTGTATTATCTTCATTTATTATTTTTTGATATTCCTTATAAATATTCTTTGTCTGACGTATTGTTGAATTTCCAGAACCAAATAGATTTTCATTATCTTGAACGATTCTCTTAATTTCAAACTTTTTACCTTCAAAATTACCTAAAAAAATACCGCATTCTTCAATTTTAGATTTTTTAGATATTTCATTAAGGTTTTTATATAGTGAATTTGTAATTGAAACTTTTTTTTTCAACTTCGTCATTGGATCTCCCTTCTTGAAGCCTCCCTTACTAAATGGTTTAACTCGTCTCTCTCTTTTTTAATTGGTGTAACCATTCTTCTCCCAGATTCTGAGCAGGTAGGACAAGACTTTTCCCTATCTATCTGTAAAGAAAATGGTCCAAAAGAGATAATCGTGTCTTTTTTTTCCTCTCGATTATCCCAATAATAATAATTCGCTTTTAATTCAGGATAATATTTACTAAATTGTTTTGAATCACGCATCAAAACCTGTAGCGCTAAACGTGATGCAAATAATCCTATAAAATCGATATCAATGCTAATCCCCGGTATTCCTGGAGTATTACACGGTTCTCTTCCAGGTATTCTCCAACGAGGGTCTTTCTCCTTCCTTTTAGGGTTATAGATTAAGCCATTTTCCTTTTTTATTAGAAAACATTCGTAACAAGCTCCATCACGAGGTAAATAGATGAAAATTTCTCCATAATCTGCTTCACCAGAACACCAACAAAGTAATGTAGGAATTCTGTATGAAGTTGTTAAGTTATTAGTTAAAATTTCGGAGTCCAAGTTTGCAGAAGTTACTATTACGAGATCACTCCGTTTTATTTCCTGAATGAGTTTTTCGTATGATTCTCCCGAAAATGGATTTACTGAATGAGCGTTGACTATGAGTTGAGGATTAATTTCCTTTAATACACTTTTCATTACCTCTGTTTTATAATGCCCTAACTGTGAAATGCGTCCGATGTGTCTTGATATGTTTTCAGGTTGTAATGTGTCGTAATCATATAACTCTAGACAACTAACACCTGTTTTAACAAGTTGATAGGCTATTGTTGAACCAAGACTTCCTAATCCTATGATACTTACTTCTTTCATTCGTAGTTCTTTGAAAACATCTTGAAAAAAATCTGAAACTCTCGGGAAGAATGAATCAGGAACTTTGATTACTTTACCAGGATAAAATTTTACACGGAATAAATTTTTATTCCAATTTTTGTCTTCATTACTGTATAAAGCGAGGGATTCGTCTCCAAAAATAATAATTAAATGATCTGTTTCAGAACTCAACTTAAAATCATAAAAATTCTCTAGAAATTCAATTATATCCTTAAAAGCATAACTAGCTGATTTGAATTCATCATAATTTTCTTTTACTAGCAGAAATTGGGCTTCTCTTGTCTCTAAGACATTGCTACACATAATATTCCACGGAGTTTTTTCGGAAATATCTTCTGTAGCAATTTTTCCTTTTAGTTTTGTTATCCAAAATACATTCTTGTTATATTTAATGTCTACTTCTCCTTTAGTTTTATCTTGCTTAGTTATTTCATTTAATATTAGATCTGGCATGTATATGGTACCATCATTTGGAATTCCAGGGAAATTATATTCTTCTGAAGTATGTTCTTGTATGGCGGAATCAGGATCTTCGTGAGATTCAAAAAATTTCTTTAATTTTTTTATAGCGTCCGCAGCGGTGTAAAAAGGTCTCCAACTTTGAGCCCCGTCATCACTAGGATAGAGGCACAAAGAATAATTTCCCTTATCTTGGTGTTCAGAATCGACTTCAACTTTTTTATCTAAATCTTCTTTATTTTCGAGAAGAAATACATAAGGATTATCTCTAGGATATGTGTGGGGATATATTACTTTAAAATACTTTTTTTTATCATCAATCGTGAAAGATCCAATAAAACCGACTCGATCATCACTGAAGTTTATTAATTGATGATTTGGGAAATACAATTTCATTACCCTTAGTTCGTCTAACAATTTTTTTAAATTTCTATCTTGCCAACCCCTTTTCATAATATATCAGCAGCAGTTCGATCTATTTTATGATGTTCCCAAATCGGGGAGGGCTTGGAGCCCTTGGTTTAATATTTCCTTTTACTCCATTGGATTGATAAAATTGCGGTTTTCTCTTAGGATTAAATATTTGTATCCACCCATTAAGCGAAGCAAGATCATTTTCTTCAAGAGACCATTTAGCAAATCTAGAGAGGATTTCTTTATCATACACAGAAATGGTGTCTTCGTCTGTCAGAATATTATTTGTATTTGCGGGATCAACCAATCGAATTTTCTCTATTTTTTCTGAAATAAATTCAAGAACTTCGATTATTGAGTCATTTAAAGGTAAGTTAAGTTTGTTTTTAAGAGCTCTGATGATCAATTGCTCGAGTATAAAACTAGGAAAATCAATTTCATTTCTAATTTTCCATAGCTTAAATAATTTAATTACATCTCTTCTTCCAAATTCACTAATAGATGCAATATGTTGAATCACATCAGTCTTTAATGTTTTCTCATCTTCATTTTTCCATAAGATAGCTGAATTTTCTGAGCCTGTTATTCTTTTAGCTGGTACAACATCAATATGATAGTTTTCACGCTTTAAAACGCGAATGGCTGCATTTTTAGTCATTATACTATAATTACTAGATCCTAAATATCTTGCCACTTGGTGGTAGATATTCTGGACGGATAAATTTGTAGTTTCTGGAAAGTACAAAACAATATCTAAATCGTAAGACTCCTTTATCATTGTCTTCTTACCTCTTGAACCCCCGAAATAGGGAGTGGGACTAGGTAAATCTGGAATCTCAAAGATAATTTTCAATAATTTATCTCGATCAATATTCATTTCTTTCGTATAATTATCTGGAATCTTCTGGTCTTCTAATAATTGGTTTAAATATTGTAAAATTGTAGTTATTTCTCTTCACCTTGGAAATAGTTATTTTTTGCCTATGGTTTATTATTAATAAGCAAATTTGGTCATATAAATTTATAGAGCAAAATATAATAGTAATTTAATATAAATTACAAAAAATCACGATCGTTATGAAAGAGAGAGACATTCATAAATTAATTGCCGATAGCGGTGGGTTGTGTAACTTTCCCGAATGTGGAGAGAAACTGATATATCAGTATGAAGATGGTACTTTTGTTAAATTAGTAGAAATCTGTCATATAATTGGAGAAAGTCCTGAAGGTCCAAGAGGAGACCATACAAAAAGTGAACTATTGGCGAAAGACCCAGAAAACATTATATTATTATGTGTAAAACACCACCTAATCGTTGATCACAGTGAAAGAGAATTTCCCGTTGATAAATTAAAGCAAATGAAAAAAACACATATCGAATGGGTTAATGAAAGATTAGCTAGTTTAAAAGAGACAAAATGGACATTAATAATCCATTCAGGAAATATAACAGGAAAAGGAGGGTCACCGTTAGATGATGAATTAATATTTCGAGACTTTTATGGAACTCACATAATTGCAAAAATAGAGGAAATCTTTGTTGATGAATTTTTAACGGAAACTAAAAATTGGCTTGAGTTTAAAAATAAGCAAAAACAATGGTGGCAAGATTTTAAGAACCAAGAGGACAAACCTAAAAAATTTATTATTTGTTCAATTAACTTCATACCTCTTGTAATTCAACTCGGATATCTCATTCACGATACATTTCCAACAGATATCTTTCAATATCATAGAGAAGAAAATACTTGGAGATGGAAATCTTTTGATAAAGCTGAAAGTGAAAAAGATTTTGCGATTATTGAAGAGTTTACTGTAAAAGATTCAACTATCCAAGAAGTAGCATTATCGTTTTCTATATCGGGAACTGTTAATGATGACGATATTGTCGAAGCAGTAGATCATAGCATAAAAATTGTAAGAATAAAAGTAAATAAGCCTGATAGAACTTGGTTGAAATATAAAGAACAGATCGTCGATTTTCAAAGGAAATATATTACCTTAATAGATACATTAGTACAACAGTACGAGAACCTAAAGAAAATCCATGTTTTTTATGCCGGTCCAACTCCTATTGCTTTTATCATAGGAAATACTATTAACCCAACTATTCATCCACAATTTAGTCTATATAATTATCATGCAAAAGATAATCCAAAATACTCAAAAGCCTTTGAACTTAACTGAGATTACCCTTTAAATTAAGTTTAATTTAAATAGCGTTTTTGGATTTTCTTGAGAGTGGAGAGCAAATTGGACTTGTTGTTCCAGTACTAGATAGTATTTTCCCTTTTTGAAGTGTAGTTCTATGTTCTTTGAGTCTCGAAGCAAGGGATCGCGTACATATTTTTGACTTAAAACGAGAATATAGTTGAATTACTTTTTAAATTCTAACAATTTTATCTAAATTTAATTTTATGTTAAACCAAAACTCTTTTCTCTTTTTTTATATAGCCATAATGGTATTTTCACATCAATCCATTCCCCGATCTCGGTGGAATCTAATTTTTTATCAATTAAAACTTGACTTTTAGGCAACCATTCATTCTCTCGATTTAAAGTTTCAATATAAAATGCTTTTTCGCTAATATCTAATACTTTCACCTTAGTTTTAATGTATTCTTGATTATAACTGTCTTTTGCAGTCATGGGGAGTAATCTATTGCCTAGCCATGCGTAATATTCATAGCTAATCTTGTCATTATCATTAATAGGAGTTTTTGAAATCATTATTCCCGTCTCTACTATCATTTTATTTTTTGCAATTGAAATTTTAGAGTTCCTTAGTCTAGATTTTTCATATTTTTGCTCTTTTCTATGCATACTATGAACTGCCGTAGTATAGGGGTAAGTAAGAAAATTAAATCTCTCTGTTAAATAAGGAAGTGAATGAGGAATGTAATTTTCATCTCCTTTATAGATCATCCCTGTTCTAGACCATAATGTGCCTAATACAAAAATATCAACATTATGTATTTGCCGTACGTTAATCGAAAAAATACTTTTATTAGTTATAAAATGTGTATAATACATCGTATTTTGCTTAATTCCATCTAGAATTACATTAAATTTATCTCCAATTTTTAATTCAATGAATCCAGCTCTTATGTGATATATTTTTTTTGGGATAAAATTATGACTAAAAATTTCATTCTCAAATTCAGGGTCCCAAAAAAATAAATCCGGTTTAGAATTTCCCACTCCTCTTGCAGTAAATATTGGTAATCCTAAAGTATTTGTTTTGTTAGTCGCAACATTATATCCTACTCTCATTAAATCTTCCACTACAATTTGAGTTACATCTACAGTTTCCAATTTTAACACCTCAATTTTATATATTTTAAATTTATTAACGATTGTAACCTTTGTTGTTTCCCATGTTTAATTCTAATGTTAAACATTATAAATTCTAATAATTTGAGAATATTTATAAAATGGGTTATTAAGGAATAAACAATTAAACCAAAAATAAAATTCAGTGAAACAAATTTGTTAAAGTATTAATAAATGCCAGATCGTTATTCAACAGCTGATATTCTTATTAAACCCTTAATAATTTTCTAATTTGTAGATAATATTTATTTAATTATAAAGTCTAAGTAACTTATTTTTAGTCAAATTTTTTTACTATGAGTGACAAAAGAGATCAAACAATCGGAATCCGCTTTACAAGCAGAGAAAGGGAATTAATTGAAGATTTCGCAGAAAAAAGAAATGGTTCCCTTACTGAGTTCATAAGAGAAGCAATTTTTTCCCATATGAATAATCTAGTGAATAATACTGATAAAATCGATCTTGAGGTAGTTTTTAAAAATTTTAAACAAATAACTAATGCTACGAGAATTATAAACAAGAGCATAGACAAACTTAAAAAAAAATTAGAAATTGACGATCTGATTAGTTTAATCACTGAATTTAGTGAAGGCTCAGAAGGTATTTCATAAAAATCTATTTTTATTATTACCGGGTGATTCTCTCTAAAGATTTTACAATTACAACTTAATCGAAAATGTTCATCCCAGAATTTGATAAAAAAAAAAAGTTAAGGCATAGTTATAAAACTGAAATCTTTATCGAGATTGAGTATTTCTTTAAAAATTTTAACAAGTCCCTATAGGTTAATATCGATTTTAACATTTTGTTGAATCTTAATCATCATTATTAATATAAGGGGCGTAAGAGCTAATGTATTTAACAGCATCATCAGGTGCGATAATAACAGCCAGACCTTCATGACTTTTAGCATATTTCAGAGCGGTAGCCAAAATTGCACCTGTAGAGGGGCCGACCAAAATCCCATTCTTCCTAGCTAATTCAATCCCCGTTTGGTATGCTTCATCATCATTGACCTCGAAAATTTCGTCGATAACTGATAGATCTAAAATTTTTGGAATTAAATCTTCATCAAGATCGGTAATTTTTTTCAAACCCGGTATATTGTGCAATGTATCTGATGGCTCAACTCCTAGAATCTTAACTGATGGTTTTTTTTCTTTTAAATATTTTCCAACCCCAGTAATCGTACCACATGTACCTGTCGCTGCAAAGAAATAATCTATTTCGCCATTAGTCTGCTCCCATATTTCTGGACCTGTAGTTTTATAATGTGCTTGAACATTCAAATAATTATTATACTGATTTGGATTAAAGTATCGTTCTCCTCCCTCACTAAGTAATAATCCGTTGACTGCTCCTCTCGCCCCCTCGTTAGGGAATTTTGGACAGAGATTATCGTCAGCT
>SDBS01006797.1_pt1 | contig 11114 bp, 16 predicted proteins | sample 2277091 | NCBI WGS metagenome assembly SDBS01 (sample SAMN10404972, study PRJNA504765) | marine sediment metagenome | isolation source: marine sediment core GS10_PC15, 163 cmbsf | place: Arctic Ocean: Southern Knipovich Ridge | collected 2010 | reverse complement strand
TCATTTTCAACCACTCCTTATTACTTTTGAAATCTTGTAGTAGAATATCAATCCTACCCCTAGTACTGTGAATACCCATAATATAGTTAATCCTGTCTTTGCGAATATTGCTGATAAGAATATTATAGCTAACATCAGAGATACTTCTGTAGGTAGCTTTGATCTTATTGCCAGGAAGAATAGTACTATCAATCCTAAGAATATAGTTAGCCATATATCTCCTATTAATTCATTTACCCAGATGTCATACAAGTCCAAAAACTTACTTGTGTCTGCTACCATCTATTTGCCTCTAATAATTTTTCCTTTGTGTTCTTTAGTTGGTTTATATACTTTTCTCATTGTTACCACTCCTCAGCGTCCACGCCACCAATCTATCATTACGATAATGAATATAAACATTAAAGGCCCGAAAAGTAGGATTCCCCATACTGGTGAAGAATCAAATACTTTCTGGAACACAACCATAAAATCCCATAGTAAAGTAAGGAAATATATTGCCAAAGAACCCATGATTGCTAGTTCTATATTTGGGATGAATACTGCTGCTGCTATTATTACAACTCCTGCAACGCTTCCTATTATCGCTATTGTTTTTGTCCCCACAGTTGAATCCTTCATACATTCTGGCTGCAATAATATATTCAGAAGTTTTGAGGTTGGAGTTTGCCCTTCACAAGTTCCATCAGTAGTTACTTCTTGGTTTAAGCCTGTAAAATAGAACAATAATACCAATCCAGTCATTATGGTTGCCATAGTTATTATTTTACTCATTTTATTTTGTAAACTTTTCTATAAGAAAAGCCCCCCCAGCCATTGTTACAAGTATAGCGATTATATATTTCTTTAGGTTGAATCCGAGTATTGTAGGTATCGGTGTGAAATCCAGGAATAGCCAGTTCACAGATGAAAAGAACCATACTTGTGCTATAACTAAGATTATCAATACCTCTGGATTTGTGAATGATGTGAACCCAACTATGTTCTTTGCAGCCAAAGCTGTGATTATAAAGATTACGATTAAAGCTAAAATCATCCTTCCGAAATTATCAAAACCTGCCATTGCAAAATTACTTAAATCATCCAGGAAATTCTTTAAAGAAAAATCTCCAACGTAAGTGTAGATAATATTGTATTGTCTTGAAACTGTGAAGTTAAACCTAGAATCTAATTCATAGACTGCCTCGCTTGTTATGTTTGTCATGCTCCCTGTGTTCTGCTCTATTCTTAAAAAACAGGAATTGGAAGTAAAGCTAGAAGTTTGTTTTAATGTAACAGTTCCATTCTTTAAAGTTAAAGTGCAGTTTGTAACAGGCCATACTGTGCTGTTTAAGGTGAATGTGAAATTAACGTTTGTGTTGTTGCTAAGAACTATGTCTGATGGTTCGAACCTATATCTTATTCCCTCGTGAACGCTTTGATTGTATGCCCCTACTGTGCTTACCATCTGTATTACATAACTTGAAATCTTAGGTTCTAAGACTATAGTCCTATCTTGAAATCCAGTCTTTGTAAAGGTTATTGTGTATTGTGTATTGCTGTTTAAGTCTAATATAACCTGCCCTGCAAAGTCGGATGTTTCTTGTGCTATAACTTGTTCAGTTACATTTACTGTTGTTGTGAATACTACATTGACATTGTCCAATGGAGCTAAACCATCTATTGATACAATGTTAAAGGTTTTCTCAGAACCTAATGTATCATTTATCAGATAGATGTTTACGGTTGTTGTTGTTGTGTTGCTTACATTTACATTTAGAAGCTGCCTTTCTGGATAGTTGCTTGAAGAGGCCTTTATCTTATATAAACCGTTCTGTAACCCTGTTCTTGTAAATGGATTTGATGATGTTGAGAAAGTATCTACGAAGCCTGTTGTTTCTAGGAATACTGTAAAGGTTTCTCCTGCTATTAAAGCTCCGCTTGTTTCGTCAAAGAAGGAAATTCTTGTTGCTGCTACTGGTGTCATATTAAAGCTGAAATTATGGAAATTTTGTGTTATGTCTATTGTTTTCTCTTCTGTTCCGAAACCACTTGAAGTTAAAGTTAATGATGTTATTTCTTTTGTGATGTTTACTAATCTTGCCCCGCTTATGTTTAATGTAGAGTTTGCACTTTGAGTTCCGATAGTTACTGTTGCATTTATTTGGTCTGGGAAATTTACCTCGTCAAAAACCCATACATCAATAGCTGCACCTAACCTTAAAAGGAAATGTTGTTCTACTGTGTTTAATCCTCCTAAAGAATTGAATGTAAAGCTCTTTAATCCGTTTGCTGTTATCTCAACCTCATAAGTATAATCATCTATCTTTGTAATCTTGTAATCCTTATCTAACAGATTAGGGTTTTCAAAATCTAACCAGTTACCTTTATTTCCATTCATAATTACGAAGTGGGCTTTATAATCTGAATCTTTTAGATAATTTATTTTGTTATATGATTCTATTGTAAATGTGTATGTGTTCTGTTGGAATAAGAAATTAAACCCGAAGTTATATCTGTCTTTAAGTTTAGTTGTGCTTTTGGTAAAGAGGTTGAGATTATTGCTTTTTATTGTTATTACGTTCCCTTCATCAGTTGTATATCTAAAATAGTTTATTCCTGTTTTTATATCGTAATCCTTAATTGAGTTTGCTGTATGGGAATCTGTTGCTGTTAATTGTATTGTGTAATTTCCTAAAGACCAGGTACTAATATCTACTATCTCAGAAAGGTTTACTGTTTTCCCCACTATTGAAGTGTTTAATATTGAAAACTTTGTATCTCCTGTTTCATTTGTTATATTAACCAGAGTTTGAAATAAAAAGTCGTCAAAGAAACTTAGGTTTATAGAAAGATTGTTTAGAAAACTGTTAATTATAGTTAAGTTATTTGAAGAGAAATTATTGCCTATTGGATTTAAAGTTATTGTCGGGGTTACTGTATCTATGATTAATGTCCTTTGTGTTGTGTTCAGGGAAAATGCTCCGTTTGATTCGTTTTGAACTTTCCATTTCCAAAAATATGTGCCATCACTAACATTTGTTGTGAAGTTACTGAACTCATCCCCTGTTCTTGTCACATTGAATAAATATAAATTTGTTTCATTCAAAGTTGCAAAATCTCCAAAATAAAGATAATATCCTACATCATTTTGGGTTGTTGAGTGAGATACGTTTAAGGTTACATTTGTATTATTATGTGAGTTGTCTGCTGGACTTGGTGTTATTATTAAAGGTGTTGATGGACTTCCTAATGGTGTTACTGCAACAGTTAATACACTCATATTTTCTATATTGCCTGCTATTGAATCCCCATTTAAAGCGTTAGATACCCTCACATCAGTAACACTACTTACAGCATTAGTAAAGGGAAGTCCTGTTTTTACTGTTGAATCACTTATATTAACAGAATAAGTATCTGCTACATAATCAATATCCCAAAGACATATTTCAACTGGGTCATTATCTGAAGGAAAACCAGTATAGATAGGGGTTCCATCATCCTCTAATAAATCATCTGCTACAATCTTAACGTGAATTGCTGCTGTATTTTCACCAACTCCATTACTTAAATTGAAACTTATTATGGATGATGTATCTGTTGTTAGTCTGTTGCTATCCCAATACCAACACCAGACATTAACATTAGAATCAACAGAATGATTAGCCATTTCTGTACTAGTAATTCCCATTAACAAATGAAATTTATTACTTAAAATCTGAAATACTTGAATAGTACCAACTTCATCCCAATCATTACCTAAAGCGTTATTATTTCCCCTGTTGAAATCATCAAAGAAATCAGCAGCAGAAACTAAACTACTTAAAAGGATTAAAAATAAAATAAATAGTATTTTCTTCATTTCTTAATCACCTTAGTTACGAATATAAAAGTGGCTGCTATTGATATTACTGTAATGACAAAGTAGAACAACCAGATGTCCACTATGATACAGGATAATCTATTGCCTACTGTTATTGCTGTGTTTGCACAATCTAAATGGCCTGAATCCCTTACCAATACTATTAAAGTTTTTAGAGGAGTGATTAAGACAGTAACTACTATGAAAACCATTATCGCTGTGATTACTCCTGTAAAACTTCTCCTTCCTGTAACGAAAGCTATACTTGATGCTATTATGATTCCCACTAAATAAAATAAACCCATGTCAAGAATTATGACAGTTGCCTCTATCTCTGGCCTCATACTTGTATTGGATGAATTGAGAATAGTTGAGAATGTTCCGTTTGTTGCTTTGGCTATTTCATGCTTTAATGGGTTTACTAATATCAGTAATATAATAAAGGCCATTATCGCTACCATCATAGATACGAAGATTACTTGTGCTTTTTTATGTTTCATTTTAATAAATCATATCTCCTTTCCTTATCTTAATGAATTTAGGATTTTTATCATTCATAAGTTCCAATTTTCTTCGAGAAAGATTTATCAATAATTGATTGTTTTTCTTATTCCTAATTACTTTCGCAAGTATATCTTCCATTTACATGTATTTAGAATTAGATAATATAAAAGTACTCAGTAAAGAAAGTAAAGAATAAAAATTAAATAGGATTATGATAACCTTACTTTACCACACCTCACCTCACTCCACATCACTATACCCCACCAAATCTCATTCCACTCTACCAAACCTCACCACAACGCACCTAATAAATATGAATTATAATCCTTACCTTACCGCACCCCATAGTACCACACCTCACCATACCCTACCTGACCAAACCGTACCATAGATAAATATTAAATAACCTTAAACTCTTCAACCTCAAATCTTCCAAACTCTGGCCTATGGTCTCCAACTCCCTTATACTTTCCTGCACTCTCTAGTATTTCTTTAAGAGTTGATTGGTTAATCATCTCATCATCAATTATATCTATGATGAATCCACAAGTCCATTCTTTTATCTTTGGTCTCCATGACATTACTCTTGCTCTTGCTATTACAACAGGCTCTTCATGGATTTCATATTCTTGTTGGTCTAATATTATCTCTACAGGATCAATTAGTATTCCTGACTTCACATATTCCTTATAGGATTTCTTACCCACCATCTTGAAGTCTGTACTTGCCTTTACCATACAAGCCTTGAAATGTGTTGAAGGTAGATATAATTCTCCTTTCTCTGTTCTGTATGTCTTTTTCTCTGCTTCATCTTCTGGCACATAAACCTTCTTTCTTGTTGTCTTTTTCTCTTCAATAAAAAATCTATTCATTATTAGGGGAGAAACACCCTTAACCTTTACGCTTATTTTTACCATCTAAGACACCTCCATTAGTTTTTTTATTTCATCTATGCACGAATTAATGTCTTGTTTAATCCGAGAACCAGGAAACCTTATCATCTTCCAACCAAGTCTTTTTAAGAAATGGTCTCTCTTTCTATCGTGGTGATTATTTTCTTTATGCCAATGTTCACCATCACATTCAATACCTATTTTCTTAGAAGTAATAGCAAAATCAATCCTATATCCATACTTACATCTTATTGGAAAATCATAGGTAGCTTGAATATTATTTTTATCTAACTCTATTGCCATAATTCTTTCAATATCTGTTTTATATTTTATTCTCATATTAAAGTTACCTTACCACACCAAACCCTACCTCGCCTGACCATACAGCACATCACCAAACCCGACATCACCTGATAGCACCGTACCACACCATACTTAATAATCATAAATGTTTTCAATACTATTGTTTTATTTTATCCAAAGCTTCATAAACATTTTTTACTCCTAGCTCCTGGATTATCTTATCGCTTTCTGCGATTATTTTTTCTTGATAATTATTGTTGGTTTCCACTTTCTTGTTCCCCCTTTATTTCAATAGCTAAATCTAAAACATCATCTGGAATTTTAGATAAATCTATTTTTGGTTTTTCCATCTCTTTAATCTCTATGGCTGCTTCTATAACTGATAATGGAAATGTATTAGCTATTTCTTCTGGTGTCATTCTTATCCTCCAATATCTTTTTTTGTTTGATTAAAACTTCATCTATGTTAGAACATCCATATTCATCTAGTAGTCTTTTTTCTTGTTGGATTAAATATTCATTCATTTTCTTACCTCCTTCCCCTTAATCATTACCAACCTAATAAAATAATAAATCCCAAATAAAAGAAAGAACATAAAGATTTGACCTAATATAGACCCAATAACAAAAAATGGTTCTGTTCTTAATGATACACCTAAACCATCTGGAAATGTATTGTTATAATTGTATAAAAAAGATATTGCTAAAATAATAATAATTGTTATACTAGCTTTTTTATGGGTTGTGAATAGGGTTGTTTTTTTCATTCTCATCTTTCTTTATCCTTATACCAATAAGGACTTTTACATTTAGGACAAACAATGGGTTCTTGTTCTCTCTTTAAAAACCATGTATGGTTACATCTTTTACAAGTTCTTTTTGGTATTTTTGTTTCACTCATTTAAATTACCTCCAATATATTACTATAGTAATATACACTATTATTTAAGTTTTTCTATACTAGAGAATATAAATCAATAGAATATAGAATAAGAACCATTTTATATAAATCTTATTGGTTTAACTTTGTTCTTCTTTCCTTTTTTGGAACTTGATATGAAACTTATTATTTGTGCTTTCTTCTTTTTATTTATCTTTTCCATTAGGAATACTGCCTTCTCATTATTGCCTGGATTAGAGTTAGGGTTTGAGTTAGGATTACCTGGATTACTAGGACTAATAAAGTTTATTGTAGATTGTGGTTGTGCTGCTGATGTTTGAGTTTGTAATTGCTGTGCTTTTAATCTAGCTATTTCCCTTTGTATTTGCCTTTTTCTTTTTGCCTGTTGTTCTCGAAAGAATGAAATTTGCTTAAGCTCTCCTGGTGTATCTAATCTATTGCCTCTTTTTTCTATTAAAGTATCTTGAGGTAGTTTAGAGTTTTTTACGGGTGATCTAAACTTATCTAGGTTTGGTTTTCTAATGTCTGGAAGTTCTGCCATTTTCCCAGATTTTTGAATACGGAACGAGGCCTCGATAAAATTATCTGTTGCGAGTGAGCCTTCCAACAAAGCCCGATTTTCTGGTAGATTTTCTAATGCTACTTCAAAACGATTTCCTCTTTTTTTTCCTTTCCGTAACAAAACATCAAAGCCCTCTTTCATTTCTGTTGGTGGTGGTACTATTCCTAATGGGCTAGGAATTGATAGTGGAACACTTGGAGGAACTGAAGGTGGTACTGATGGTGGTATGCTTGGAGGTACACTAGGGGGAATTGATGGAGGAATAGAAGGTGGTATGCTAGGTGGAATACTTGGAGGAACTGAAGGTGGTACTGATGGTGGTATGCTTGGAGGTACACTAGGGGGAATTGATGGAGGAATAGAAGGTGGTATGCTAGGTGGAATACTTGGAGCTATTGATGGTGCTGTACTTGGGGCTATTGAAATTTGGGTAATTGGTGGTCTTGAAGGGGGTACACTTGGTGGAATTGAAGGTGGTCTTGAAGGAGGTACTGAAGGTTGAACAAAACTTGGTTGAACTAATGCCCCTGAAACTCCTATTCCTATTGCTGTTGGTGGTAATACTGGCTTACTTGTGAATTGAGTTGAAAGGTCAAAACCTGTTTCTGTTTCTAATCTCTTTCTTAATTTTGCTACTTCTTGTGCTGTTAGAACTTTCTTTGTTAATAGTTTTTTTGTTTCTTCTGTTGCATCTATAATTGTTGCCTGGATTATTGGAACTCTCTTGCCTTCGATTATTGTTACTGCAACTTGTTTTCCTTTTCTTATTATTCTTCCTTCTGGGAGTATTACTTCTAATTCTGAACTTGAAAAACCAAAAGGCTGAAAACCTCCTACCCTTCCGATAACTTCATCCTCAAAAACTACTATTTGTGGTTTTGCTCTTCTGAATTGTATGTTGCCTTCAAGAATATCTCCTATAGTTGCTATCCTTTGTTCTCCTACTCCCAATCTTGAAACTCTTGCTAATGCTCTTCTTGTTTCTAATTCTGCTGGTGTTGCGAATAGACCTGCTTCACCTATTGGTACTTCTCTTCTAACAGCAGTAAATAAATCTCTTGCAGAGGTTGTTACAATTCCTTCTTTTCCTATGAATCTTGCCTGTTCTTCTGGTGTGAATCCAAATGCTCCCCTTATTAAAGGAGATTCTACTCTTTTTCCTATTTGTTGTGTTCCCCCAGTCAATAAGTCAATATCCTTTATTACTTTATCTAATTGTTTTCCTCTTGCTAATTGAGTTACTTTTGCTTCTAGTCTTGCTTCTAAACTTACAAATCTTACCCCTTCAACATCTACTACTGGAACTGTCTTTGCTATTCCTTCCTCTGCGAATTCCAAAGGATCTATATCTGCTATAACTCTTCCTGTTCTTTTATCGATAACTCTTTTAATATCAAACTTTCCCAATGGTGAATCTGTGATTGTGACAGTTCTTATTTCAACGCTATCTCCTAATCTTCTTTTTATGTTTGCTGCCACTTTAGCAATATCATCTGTAACTATATCAATATCTGCAAACCTTCTGCTTTTTGTTAATAAAGTTGCTTGTGCGAAACTTCCTGTAACTGCTGCCCCTTCCTCTGCAACTGCTTCTAGTATTTCCCTGTTTGCCCTATTTACTACTGGTATTGCAGGTGTTCTTTTTAATGGTATATCTTCAACTGTTTCTCTTATGAATCTATCAACATCAATATCCAATGCTCCTTTTCCTGGTGGAATTAAACCTAATTCGAAACTTCCTTTTTTTTGACTTGTTGGTATTCCTCTGATTATTTTTTCTCCTAATGCTGTTGTGTCCACTCCTTTAAATGAGGGTGATAATCTTGTTCTTATTGCACCAATTACTTTTCTTGATGATTCTAAAAGTACTGCTCCTGCTCCTATTTCCAAAGCCTCTGAAGCTAATATCCCTACTGCAAATGCTGGTTCTTCTCTAATAATTTGCCCTATTCTTGGGAATCCTTCACCCCCCACAAATTTCTCTATTCCACTTTCTACAGCAGCAACTACTACTCCTCCAGTTTCTATTGGTGCTCTTGCGAATTGTCTTACTGCAAGTGCAGTTCCTACAACTGTTGTTCCTAATGCTACATCTATACTTCCTATTATTGTTTCTGGACTAACTTCTCCCTTTAATTGTTTTATTCTTAATTGTTCTCTTCTTTTTTCTAATTCTCTAAATTGTTCTTCTAATGGTGTTTCTAACGGTTTAACTGCTCCAACAACTGCTCCAATTCCTCTTCTTGCAAACTCTGCTGTTCCAGTTATCCCAATACCTAAAGCAACATCTAATCCCCTAACTATTCTTTCTGGACTTATTCCTCCAACCCTTACTTCTTCTCTTAGTTCTCTTGCTATTCTTAATTGTTTTTCTAAAGCTGTTTCTCTTTCTAATTGAACTTTTCTTACCAATTCTTCTGGTGTAATATCTCTAGCAGGGGTTATAAATGTTGGTTGTTGAACTTGAGCTTCTCTTATTCTTCTTGCTTCTTCTTCTCTTCTTATTCTGTCTAATCTTTCAAAAGATGTTTCTTCTGGTGTTGGTGGTTCTTCCCCTCTTAGTTGAGCTGCTTGTAATTCTTTTATTCTTGCTTGTTCTGGTGACACAAATTGAGCTTCTCTTTCTAATTCTGTAGCCCTTTGTTCAATAGCTTCTTCTCTCTCTGTTGCTTCTTGCCTTTCTATAAACTCTCTTTCTTCTGGACTTTGTAATCTTTTTCGTGCTGCCACTATTTCGGGGGATTCTATCGAAATTAATATTACATCCTCTGCAAACTCTTCAGCGAATCTTGATTGTAATAATGCCCCTGTTTCCTGAGAAATAATATCTAAACCTGTGACTTTTGGTTTTTTGCTAGGCTGGACAAATACTGTTCTTGCTTGTTCTTCCTCTGGAATCTCCTTTAATCGTTCCCGTATTGCTGATAATCTCTCTTCTGATGTTACCATGATTTACCTCACAATAAAGCTGCTCCTCTGCTTACGAACCATATCTTTGTTCTTCCAGGTCCAGCAGGTCCACTCCCTACAAACATAAAACCTTTTGATTTTATTAACCTTATTGCTTGTGCTGCTTTCTCTGAACTGATTGTAACTTCTCTCTCAAATGCTCCACAAACTGCTCTACTTGACCTTGCTTTTAATTGTTCTATTGTTATCATTTTGACCTCTTAAAACTTAAACAATCCCTTAGAAGTTTCTGCTGCTTTTCCGAGTAATCCTGTTGCTACTAATGTTTGTGTTGCCCCCCCTATCCCTGCAAGACTTCCAGTTAAAGTACTAGCTAATCCTCCAATGGCTGCCCCCCCTATTGGTATTGCTACAATCAATCCTATGGCACTCTTTAGAAATGCCATTTTACATCCCCCCTAGATGATCTATTTTGTTAGCTATCTTCCTTGCTGCTATCTTTCTTCTTACTTCCCTAACCTTTCCGTTTAGGAACTCTACCTTTCCATCGTTAATCATATTTCTCCTTACTGCATCTGACATTTTAATTCCTAACATATCATGTCCTATTTTTTCATTTACCATTTTCAATTACCTCCTTGTTTTTCTTCTTTTAAAGAAGTTTGATACTTAACAACAATCATCGCCCATTTTAATCCCTCCTTGTTTTTTAATAATCTTTTACCACTCTAAGTCTATGATTAGGTCTGGGAACTCTTCGTATAGCTTGTTCTTAGCATTATCAAAAAATGTTATTTCTTCAGCCATGTAAATCATCCAAGTATTTTTTTCTTTCTTCTGGTGTTACTTCCGCAAAATGTCTACCGAATTGTTCCTCGAAACTTTCTTTATCTTTCATTTTCAATACCCCCTTTTCTTCTTTTTATCCTTGTTTCTTTTCATTGTTCTCTCCTTGATTTGTTCAGGAGTTAGTTTAGGTTTCTTCTTCTGATGTTTTGAATAATATTTATCTCCCATTTTATATAAATTTCATTCCTTTATTCTTAAAAAAATCCATTTGCTGATTCTTCTTTTGTGATATTAAACTTAACATTTGTTGTTTTTTCTTTTGCTTTAATTGAGTTCCTAGACTTTGCTGCTTCATTCTCTTTTCGTGTACTGCTATCCTGTTTAATGTGTCTCTGTCTTTTGCGTGTCTAA
>SDBS01006796.1_pt1 | contig 11115 bp, 6 predicted proteins | sample 2277091 | NCBI WGS metagenome assembly SDBS01 (sample SAMN10404972, study PRJNA504765) | marine sediment metagenome | isolation source: marine sediment core GS10_PC15, 163 cmbsf | place: Arctic Ocean: Southern Knipovich Ridge | collected 2010 | reverse complement strand
CCCGGACGGCCTTGCGGTCGTACGTCCAGGCCTGCCGGACGCGGGGCTCGCGGCCGGCCTCGATCAGCATCCACTCATCGGTGACCGGGCGCCGAGTCGTAAGCTCACGAACAGCTTCCCGCGCCAGTTGGAGCCGTGTCTTTCCCTCGGCGCCGGGCTCCCGCGTCTGCATGCTGGCGGAGTTATCAACGACCACCGCGATCGACCGGGGCTTGATGCGGCCGAAGCTCAGCACCGGATTGCCCGCGGCGAGGATCAGGCACGCCACGATCAACAGCCAAAGCGCCAACGACAGCCAGCGCTTGAGCCGCTGGAACAACGAGCGCACCTGGCTTTGGCCGACAAGTTCGCGCCAGAAATCGAGCGCCGGGACCGACTGGCGCCGGCGCTTGATCTTGAGCAGGTACAGGGCGACCACCGCCGCTCCCACGATCGAAAGCCACAGCGCCCACGGAGCCAGCAGCGTCATGCGATCAGCCCCCCGCGCTGGAGCACCTGCAAGAGGAATTCCTCGAAGGGCGCGTCGGTGCGAGCCAGCGAGTAGCCGATCGAGTAGCGCATGCCGTAGCGGCGCAGATCGGTCGAGAAACCGCCAAATGCCCGCTTGTACCGGCGGAGCATCGAGTCGGTGATCGTCAGGTCCTGGTGGGCGGAGGACTCGGCGTCGACCAGGCGCAGCTCGCCGCGAATCGGCGGGTCGAGCTCCCACGGCGAGGCAACCTGGATGATGTAGATCTCGTGCCTGAAGAAACGCAACTGAGCGATCGCGCGCCGGGCGCGGCTCAGGCCGTAGAAGTCGGAGATGATCACGACCAGGCCCGGTCGGCGGACGCGCGAAACGTAGGAGCGCGTCACCGTGGGCAAATCGGTGCCGCCGGCGGCGCGCAGGCCGGTGAGAGACTCCAGCAGTCCGAAGATCTGCCCGCGGCCGCGCAGTCGCGCGCGCCCCTGACCGAGCTCGACCCCAAACGGCACGACGCTCGCGGAGTCCATGTTCGACATGCCGATGTAGGCCAACGCCGCGGCCAGTCGGCGTGCGTGATCGAACTTGTTCGGCTCGCCGAAGTCCATCGAGCCGCTGCGGTCGAGCATTACCCACAGGTCGAGTTCTTCCTCCTGGCGGAAGAGCTTGATAAAGAGCTCGCCCAGCCGGGCGTAGACCGACCAATCGACGGTTCGTGGGTCGTCGCCGGGGGTGTACTCACGGAAGTCCTTGAACTCGATGCTGGCGCCCTTCTTGCTGCTGGGGCGCGAGGCCTGCCGCCGACCGAACACCAGGCGGCGAGCGATCAGGTCGAGGTACTCGAGTTTCTTCAGAAAGTCCTTGTCGAACAGCTCGTCAGCCATGATCTCGGCGCGCGGGTTCGGGGTCGTTGTTCTCAGGCGGCCGCCGGCTCGGCCAGCCGTCCACCATGGTGTATCGCCGAACCATCTTGCCGGTGCCGACGTCGAACAGTACGCCGCTGACGCCGTAGTCGGCCGCGATGTATTTCTCGGTGACGCGAACGGTGCGCGGTCGGCCTTCGTAGGTGAATACGGACACGGCCTGGCGGGGGATCGAGAACTTCTCTTCGGCCCATTGCGAGGCCGTGTGCCGCTGCTGAATCCAAAGCCCGCTGTCGGGCTCCTCGGCCGCGGCGCCGGCCGACATCGCCATAACCAGTCCTCCAAGAACGAGCCGTCGCATCATATTCATGGCCGATTTCCTTTCTCGCACACCCGGGTACACTCCCCGCCCCGCCGCTGCTGTAGCTCCCCCCCGCCGGCGGGGTCAGAACCTGATCCGGGCGACGGTGACGGTTTCCTTGGCAGCTTTGAGGCGCAGGGTGATGGATTTCCGCTTTTCGTTGTGACGGCCGAAGTTGGTGAAGATCTCCACCCGCAGCGTGACCGGCCCGAGCATCTTGGCTGCATTGCTGCCGAAGTAGTTGGCCTTGATCGTGTACATTCCCTTCATCGCGCGGCGGAGAACGTACTCCTCCGGGCCATAGCCCCTCGTGAAGTCCTCCGACATAAGCCCGCCGATGGTGGTGCGCTGGTGCTTGTAGTAGGCCTTTTCCCCGGATGGCTCGATGACCCACAGGTCGATGTCGGTGTTATCGGCGTCCCAGGTAAGCACGATGCGGATGTCCACGTCCGGCAGTTTGATAAGCCGCTTGTCCAGCGGGATGTCCTTGAGGCCGGCAGCTTTGGCATGCGGAATCAGGCCGTTGGCCTCCATGAGCGCGATCACCTCGATCCCCTCGAAATCGCCGCGGCGGGACCAATGGGTCATGACAACCTTATTCAGCAGCTTGATAGCCCGCCCATAGTCGGCCCTGATCTGAGCTGCCATCCGCTGGGCCGCCTGGCGGGTCATGTCCTTTACGGCAAGGGTTTGCTGCATCTGATGCGCCCGCCTCGCCAGCACGAGGGCGAGGTCGCGATGGCTTTGCGGCTCATCCGGACGGAGCTTGAGCACCTGCTCCAAGGTCAGGACGGCCAGGTCCAGCTCGCCGATCCGGGCAAGCCGGTGGCCCAGAACGCGCAGAAGCGCCGGGCTCTCGAGCTCCAGCTCGGCGATGTTCGAAAGCACCTGCATGCCCAGGACACGCTGGTTGTTCCTGAGGAAAAACTCCGAGCAGTCCAGGAAGAAGCCGGGCGTTTTGCCGTACTTCTTGCGCTGGGCCATGTAGGCCGCGAGGCGCTTCTCGGGCGTTGCCTTCTTCAGGGCCGAAAGGTACGGCGCCTTGGGATCCCAGGCCTTCACCACAACGCCGGGACCCGCGCCAGGCTCCTGCTCCCCGCCGGATCCCCCGGAGAAAGCTCCGGTGAGGATAGACAACTCCCCCTCGCTTGCGGTATTGACGTTGAGTCGGCTGCTCAAATCGGCAACTCTTACAGCGGCATAAATGTTATCGCTTCCGGGACTGACAAGAATGAAGCCCTCCGCGGGGCGACTCGTTGGGCTCAAACGCACTGACCCGTCAACGCGGGCGACATGCGCCCCCGTAGCGCTGTTGATGTTCCAGGCCCCGTTCCAGGCCTGGAACCTCCAGACCCCCTCGATTCGCGCCCCCCACCTCCCCAGAGCCGCTTCCAATTCCCGCCGGGCCTTGCTAAGCTGAACCTTGGCCAGTACCAGTGCGGCCTTCCCCCGTCGCGTATCAGTCTTGCCGGATAGCTGCTCGGCCTTAGCCATGGCACGCTCCAGTTGCTCGCCCAAGCGCTTGAGCTCCTCGGTCATCGCCCGCAGCGCCTCTGGAGACAGCGCTTGCGAGGTCGGCGCCGTGGTGGGCTTCGGCGGCGAGTACTTGAAACCCTTGGGATACTTGAACTTGCTCCCCCACCACTTGAGACGCTCGTCCCACATGCCCAGGACGGCCTTGAGCTTGTCGGTTTTGGCTTTTTTCTTCTGGGCTTCGACTGTGTCGATCCGCTTCTCGTATTCGGTGCGCCACTTGGGCATGGTCTTAGGCGGGCGGATGCGGTACCGGACGTACTGATCCACGCTTTCCAGCACGATAAGAGATGTGTAAGGCGTGACCAGGTTGAATTCCTTGCCGAGCGCGGTGATCCGGTCCCTGTTGGCCTCCTGGTGGACCATCAGCTCAGCCAGCTTCTTCTGTGCCCAGCAGCGGCGAAGCAGGTCGCCCTCCGGCGCATCCTTGCGCGACACGGTAAAGTCTCGCCTCCGATCGATCTTGCCGCCGGTGCCGTAGCCCAGCGTGACCTGGGCCTCGTTGCGGGGGAGCTTGCCCACCAGCGTAAACCGCCCGTGCACGGGCTGGCGCAGCCTGGGATACATCTCCAGGGCCGCCGTCGCGTCGGTCTGGTCGGACTGCGCTGTGGCCGAGATGAACGAAAACGCCGGCCGGCCGATGCTTCCCAGAACCACTTTATTGCTCAGCCGCTGGAGGTTGAAATACCGCCCGCTCCCGGACTGCATGGCCAGGTAGCGCAGGTAAGTGTGATCCGCCCTCGCATCGTTCGAGAAAATATAGAGCGCCCCTTCAAAGACCGGCTCGTCGTCAGGGCCGAAGTTCGACAAACCGTCGGTGAACAAAAGGTTCACCTCCGCCTGGTCCGCGGGGGTGTCCGGCGCGATGGAGCTCATGGCCGTGCCGCCGTCGTATCGGACGTTCCTCAGCGCGGCGATCAGCTCGTGACTGTCCAGTGCGTCCATGGCTTTTGCGCCCCTGATGACGAATCGCCTGGGCTTCTCAGCTTCGTTGCGAAACACCACCAGGTCCACGATGATGTCCTTGCCCATCAGGTACGATTTGAGCAGGTCGATCTCGCGCTTGTGGTCGGCGGCGCCGCGCGAGCCGGAGGCATCCCAGAAGACGGCGACGCGCTTCGGTGCAGCTGCCGCAGCCGCGACTGGCGGCGGGTCCGCATCATCATGGATGCAGAAGTAGAACTGCCCGTCGGCGGCCTTTTCGACCAGCACCGTCTGCCTGGACACGTCAGGCAGGGTGATTATCAGGTCCTCGCCCGGGGCGACGTCTTTGTGTCTGGTCTCGGCGACAAAGCTGTCGCGCTGCTTCCTGAACGCCAAGTCAGGCGGCCCGCCCTGTTTGATTCTCGGGTGGGCTGGCGGTCTGACAACCTCCACGCGCAGCGAGAATTCCCTTACCTTGTTCTTGAAGTTGAGCGGCAGGCGATAGGCTGGGTTCTCCTTGCCCCCGCCGAGCTCCGTGACGTAGTCCACGCGGACGGTCCTGGTGCCGCGGGCGGGGATGGGGAACACGCGGGTCCTGAAGTTGTTTCCGCCGACCCACTCGACCAGGCCGGGGTCGATACCCTCGCGGACGATCTCCTCGAAGACCATCCGCCCAATCTGTTTCTCGACGATGGAGGCGTCCACCATGACGCCGTCTATGTCGAGCGCGTAGCCGCTGACGGTTGCTCCTTCCGGCAGCGGGAAGTACAGTTCGCCGGCCAGGGCGCGCTTGTGCGGGTTCGCAAAGGTCAGCGTCATCCTCGTCTGCGCGACATAGCCGATGATGCGCACGTCGCAGGCGACCTTCGAAATCCCCAGAGGCTGACTCTTGCCCTCGATCTTTACCATCAGCGCGGGCGGCGCCTCCTGGGCGGCCGCTGAAAACGCCAAAACAAGGACCAGGACCATCGGCAGGTATCTTGTAATCATCGGTTTCTCCTTCCCACTTTCGTGCAGGCAAACTCCCCTGTGGCTTTCCCACCATTCTTATTCTATACATGAGAGCACAAGGTGTTCTCAGCAATCTCACACATAGCCCCCTTCGGCCGCCTCCGGCCGGGCCGCTTCCGGCTTCGTCAAGGCTCCGCCGCGACAAGTCGCAGGGCAAGACGGCGTGGCAAGGGGGCAGCCCAGCGAGCGCAGTCGCTGGGTTTGGTCGGCAACATTTGGCTGAGACGATTGGCTCATGATCTTGCGGCCGAAAAAGGCGAGGGCTTATAACTTCTTTTCGTACAAGTGTTTACGTTCGCTTCCTTGCGTCGGCCCGGCCGGAGGGGTGTTGCGAATGGTTGCGTTAGTGTTGCCACTGATTCTCGCCTGCCGATCGGCCCGATGATGCCCAAACTCAGGCGGCTTCGGGCCTGCGACATTCACGTTGGCAACGTGACGTGAGTTCACATATACTTCGCCGGGCAAAGGCTGCGGCGGCTTAATGGGCCGGCGCCGAGAACCGGGCGCGGCCGGCGGAATGACTATACACGGCAAACCAAAACTCCACAAATTCCTGCCGCTGATAATCGTCCTGGCTGCGGCGATACTCGTCCGGGGTGTGGTTTGGTATCTGCTGCCCACAAGGGCGGCTGTCTTCTCCGACAACCTGATCTATTATCACCAGGCCCTGACCCAGCATCTGGGCGAGTACCTGGGATTCACGACCCTCAAGCCGCCGGTGACCTATCTCATCCACTCCGCGACATTCCGCCTTTTCGGGCTCCAGAACACGCATGTGCTCTACATTAATCTGCTTGTCGTGTTCGTGATGGACTGCGTAGCCGTTGTTTTTCTCTACCTGGCGTGTCTGCGTCTTTCGATCAACCGTTTTCTGGCGGCTGGCATTCTGCTGATCTACTCGGTGGCATACATTCCGTGGGAGCTGATGTGGGAGGGCGGGCACTACGACCACCACACACTGCTGTTTACGAGCCTGTTCCTATACTTCCTGGTCCGAACGGTGACGGAGCGATCGATCCGGAACCTGGTGCTTTTGTCGATATCCGCGGGTCTGCTGATCGCGCAGTCAACGGTCAACGCCGTGTCGGCGCCGGCGGCGATCGTGGTGGCGGCATTTTTCATCAGCCGCGGCGCCCGGCGCAGGTGGCTGGGACTGTGCCGCGACGCCGCGGTGGGCCTGATCGGTCCGGTAATTGTTCTCGGCGGGCTGTCGGTGAAGAACTACCTTGCCGCCGGCGTGGTGGGCACGAGCAACCTGGCCGGTCCGGCGGCAATGATGGTCGTGCAGGATGCCATGGGCCGGAACGACCAGAAGGTCCGCGAGTTTCTCGTCCGCTGTGACGTGCCACAGTGGTATCTGTGGGCTTACGACAACGCGATTCCCCAAATGATGCCCGACGGCAAGCCGCACCCCTGGTCGCTGTCCAAGGCGTTCGGCATCTGCTACAAGAAGACCGACCCCGGCGCGGAGCTCTGGCCGCACGACTTCCGCCCGTTGCACCGCAAGCTGGTCGAGCTCGGCGAAGAAGACGCCGCCGCCGTGGTCGAGAAGGACATCGCCGACGCCCGGCACCGCCCGTACCTTTTTGCCGGCTTCAGCCCGGAGCTGAGCCCGCGATGGATCGGCTGCTACGGGAAGGTGTCGGTGAAGGTCTATCGCAGGCTCATCATCGAGGAGCCCGGCCTGTACCTGCAAGCGGTCAGGCGCGGCCACAAAGTGTTCTGGAACTTCGGTTCCCGCCTGCCGCGCCACATCATGGACGAGGGCTCGCGGACACTGCCGGAAGCGGTCCCGCTGGAGGGGTTCTTCACAAAGGTCTCCTACTGGTTCCAGGGGCTTACGCGCGGGGGGTACTGCCTGCTGTATCTCGGCTGGCTGGCCGCGATTGCCGGATGGGTGATGCGAGTTGTCAGGAAGCGCCGCAAGAGGGCCGCCACCGGGTCGCAGGCCTCGACATGGCTTGGTCCCTTTGCCGCCCTTTCCGTGCCGGCCCTGCTGATGACGGCTGTCTTCTCCTGCATGGTGGCCCAGGAGAACAGCCGCTACTTTCTGCAGATCTCGCCGCACCTCATGCTCATCTTGCCGTTCTGCCTGACCGCGCTGCTGATGAGGGGGCGGGTGACTTACGCGGTAACCCAAGCGGCCACGGAAGAAGGCCCTGACGAACTGGAATACACAGGCTGCGACCTGTGCGCCGGCGACGAGTGCACGGTTTATCTCGAAGGGCGCAGGATGCGTCCGCTGGCGGCCAGCGACTTCACGGTTCTGGGCGAACAGGGCGAGCATCCCCAGCTTGTGCGGTGCAGGGGGTGCGGCCTGATCTACGCAAATCCGAGAGACGCCGGCGAGGCGTTGGCCGGCAAGTACGAGCAGATGTCTATCAAGGAATACCTCCTTGAAGCCGGTTCGCGGCGGATAACGGCGGCCAGGGACGCCGAGTTGGTCAAGCGATACGTCGGCGGCGGACGGATCCTGGATATCGGCTGCTCCGCGGGACTGTTTCTCGATACCCTGGGCGATGAATTTGAATGTTACGGGATCGAGCCGGGGCGGGCCTCCGCGGCTCTGGCAGAGAAGCTCATCGGCCGAGACAGGATCCACGGCGGCACGCTGGAAACAGCGCCCCTGCCGCACGGCTCGTTCGACGCCGTTACCATGTGGGACGTCATTGAGCACCTGACGAGCCCGACAGCGGCCCTGAAAAAGACCGCCTCGCTGCTGAAAGAAGGCGGTTATCTGTTCCTTTCCACGCCCGACATCAGCAGTCTGTTTGCCAGGGTGCTGGGGCATTGCTGGCCGCACCTTATCCGCAGCCACCTCTATTACTTCAACAATCGCACCCTCAGAAGAATGCTGCACGAATGCGGCTTTCAGGTTGTGCAGCGCCGGAGCTACTCCAGGAAGTTCACCATCCGCTATCTCCTGGAACGCGTGGGGATCATTTCGCCCCGCAATGGGCAAGAAAATTCCGGGCGTCCCGGCGGGCCATTCAACCTGCTGGACGTTACCATTCCCGTCAACTTCTTCGACACGTTCGTGGTCGTGGCGCGTAAAATAGGCCGCGACAAACCGCCTAGCTGATAGGATCAGATACATTGACCAATCCTCAGGCCAACCAGTGTAAGACGGAATCGGCTGCCGCCGGGTGCGCCCAGGGGACCTGCAATCGAATTCTCGTCTTGCTGATCATCCTGGCAGTTTGCGCGGGCGTGCGAATCTGGCTCATCTATCACACAGAGGTGATCACTCCCGACGGCGTGGTCTATGTGTATGCAGCCCAGTTATGGAAAGTTGATCCGGGTCAAATGATGCGCGACTATGACATCCACCCGGGCTACACGGGCGCGATGTCGTGTGTATATGATCTGCTCGGGGCCTTCGGCAGGGGGCCGGGTGGGCTGCGGTGGGAGCTGGCGGGCCAGATCATCGCACTTACGGCCAGCCTCGCAGCCCTGGCGGCGCTGTGGGTGTTCGCAGGGATGGCCTTCGATTGGCGGATCGCGTGGATCACGACGCTGCTGTTCGGTCTCGCCCGGAAATGGGCCGAACTCGGTGCGGATGTTCTTACCGACCCGCTGGCCTTGTGTTTCGAGATGTGGGCGCTCGTGCTGGCCCTGCTGGCGGCGCGGCAGCTCAAACAAGGCCGCGCCCGGGCGATCGGCCTGTCGGCGGCGGCTGGGGCGTGCCTGGCGGCTGCTTACCTCGTTCGTCCGGAGGGGTTCCTCGTTTATGTTCCCGTTGCCGCGCTCTGGCTGGCATACGCGGCTCGGCGCAAAGCAACGTGGAAGCTGGCGCTGGCGAGCAGCGCCGCCGCACTGGCGGTGTTGCTTGCGCTCAGCCTGCCCTACATGATCACAATCGGCACGTTCACGAAGCGGTGGCCCATCGAGGAGTATCTGAAGCTTGCGGGGGCCCAGGGACCGTTCCTGGCCTGCGCGGCAACCGGTTGGGCGGGCAAGGCCGGAGCGATCCTCCAGATCGTGCCCAAGCTCATGGAGAGGATGCACCCAATGCTAGCGGTCACCGCGTGCGTGTGGCTGCTCACGTGGGTCCTGGTGCGGATGGGAGTAAAGTTGCCTTCGCGAATTCATATCTTTCCGAACTATCCAGCGGCCTTTGTCATGGTCGGATGGGCGATAACCTTCACGCCGATTGTGATTGCGCGCAACCTGAGGCACACAATGTCCGGGCGGTACATGTTGCTCCAGGCGGCTTTGTTTGCGCCCCTTGCCGCAGCCGGGGTGATGATACTCGTCCAGTGGGTTGTGATCATTATGGAACGGATAACCGCCAGGCTGGAGCTTGTAAGGCGCCTCGCAACCGCCCTGATCGTCGGCGCGATGGCTGCGGGCCTGGCGTTGCACTCGCTGCGGCCCATTCACGAAGGGGACGCCTACCTGCGGCAGGCGGGGCTCTGGCTCGCCGACAACACCCAGCCGGATGACTACATATTCGTAAGAAACGAACAGGTCGGCATCTACACCCAAGCAAAGGGCAGCAAGCTGCAGGACGGCGTGCTTGCGGACAGGCGAACGTTCCTGGATCACATCGCCGGTGCCAAGGAGATTGCAGAGTCGCCCGCGGCCTATATCGCCGTCTCGCATCAGGACATCGCCGGCGTGAACCCGTCGTCGGCCACGTGGCTGACCGCGCCCCTGTTCCGCGAGATAAAGCAGATCCCGCAGGCCGGCAAGGACGGCGATGTCATCCACGTTTACCGAATCGACATGCCCGCCCTTCGCGACGCCAGGCGAAAGCAGCCGACTTCATCCGGCAACTAACCGGCGACCGCGGGATCGATCCCCAGACGGTCGAAGCCAGGATCCTGCGGACGAAGTGGGGTACCACAATAGGGGCCCGGGCGGTGCTCAGGACCGGCAAGCCATGTTGGACTTTGGGGGGGCGAGTGATCCGGGGGACTAGTAAACGATATGGTGCGTATCCTTCTTCCCTGTGACTTTCCAGGGCCCTGCCGGACCTCGACTGAGGCGGTATGTGACGCCGCCGCTGTGGTGGCTGATCTTGACGTCGGCCCACAAGTGGGTGCATCGAGTCAGCTCGAGCTTCACGACCAAAGCTCGCTGACCGGTCTGCTTGATGAGGTAGATGTACTGCGCCCCCCCCAGCCGTGCCCCCCGCGTTCTTTCCGCCAGTCGCAGGGCCGAACCTGGTCCATTGAGAGAACAGGAACGCCAACATAGTCCATCCGTGACTTGACGGCATGAAAATCGAAGGCTCCGTCAATCACGTAGCCGTGGTAGGCCGGCCGGCCGCTGAGGGCGGCCTTGTACGTCTCGTTCAGGTCCCGCACCGCCTGTGTGGCGCCGGCGGCCAGGGCTCCAATCCGGACATCCTCCGGGGGCAGCCACAGGATTGCAGCGCCACCGACCACGTGGATCACAAGTACCAGGATGACCAACCATGCTCCCGTAGGCCGTTTCATGTAGATCGGGACTCCCCAGACAGCCTCTTACCCACGTCCCGCCGTGGCGGGACCGCCGCACGCCTTTCGGATGATTGTATCCTGTGTCCAGGCCCTTTCAATGCCGTTTGTGGTTCGAGGATGACCTGCCGGAACTGCTTTCAGGATGTTCGGGGCCCCGAAGCATTGCACGCCCGCGGCAAAGCCCGTATGATAGCGCCGGAAACGAAACGATAGGGCCGGAAGAATTGGACAGGAGATCAGGTCATGATTATCACGCGACGAACGTTCTTGACGAGCAGCGCAGCGGGGCTGGCGGGCGCGGCCCTGTTGGGGGAAATGACGACGGCTGAGGGCGCAGAAGCCGGGAAGATCCGCATCTCCGCGAGGCACTTCGGCGGCAATCTCAAAAGAGCCAAGGAGGCGGGCCTGGAAGGTGTCGAGGTGGGCGTTGGCGGCCCGGCGGACAAACTCCAAATCGCCGACGTCGATCGCCGCAAGAAGATCAAGGAGCAGATGAAGGACACCGGTGTGGTC
>SDBS01006794.1_pt1 | contig 11116 bp, 6 predicted proteins | sample 2277091 | NCBI WGS metagenome assembly SDBS01 (sample SAMN10404972, study PRJNA504765) | marine sediment metagenome | isolation source: marine sediment core GS10_PC15, 163 cmbsf | place: Arctic Ocean: Southern Knipovich Ridge | collected 2010 | reverse complement strand
CTTGAATAAGGTAATGATTTCGAAGGCAAGCTCAGGATCAAGGTTTCCTGTTGGCTCGTCGGCCAGGAGGATTTTTGGGTTGTTCACCACAGCCCTGGCAATAGCCAATCTCTGCTGCTCGCCGTACGAAAGTTGAGAAGGATACTCCCACATTTTGTGGTGAAGGTTGACTATCCTCAGAGCATTGAAAACTCTTCTTCTGATTTCTTTGCGGGAAATTCCGATAACCCGGAGCACAATGGCCACATTCTCGAACACCTTTTTGTGGAAAAGGAGGCGAAAGTCCTGGAAGACACTGCCAACAGTCCTTCTCAGCTTATAAATTTTGTGGTCGTGAATTCTGACAACATTTTTCCCATCAACGATAATTTGACCTTGAGTAGGAATGATCTCTCTCAAAATCATTTTTAAGAGGGTAGTTTTTCCTGAACCACTGGGCCCAGTGATAAAGTAGAAATCTCCTTTCTTCACGTGGAATGTAACATCAGAGAGAGCCCACCGGGGTGGTTGGTACTGCTTCCAGATGTGATATAGTTCTATCATCTTATAATAATAATTACCGCTCTCATCTTTTTCAACCATTTCTTTAGCAATTGGAGTTCCTTTTTCATCAGCAAAATATTTTTAGGCAAATAGGAAGAGGAGAAATTCACCACTTTTTTTTATGCCACAGAAACAGCTCGATAAAAAAATTATTGAAAAAATCACTCCCCCCAATCGTCTAATTCAATGAGGCGCTAATTACGCGCTGCTGTCTTTTTAAGAATCGGGGGGAGGCCAGAGCTTTCGGGTCTTTGGCTTCCACTCGCCTTAAAGCTTAGGTCTTCTATTCAATAATCCTGACCGTATCTACTCCTCTAATTTTAACTCCATCACGAGTCTCATCCTCTAAGATAGCTTCTATGTCTGTCCCACTCAACTGAAGAGCTTGGGTATCGGCATAGACTACTAAATCCATAAGACCATCATTAGCCTCAATATCAGCGATTCTTATGACTGATAATTATATTATTTATTATGTGGAACTTCTACTATTGCACTTGCCTCAGTACTGTTTCCTGATGCGTCGGTAACTGTATAGGTTATAGTATAGATTCTGCCATCGCCTTTCCCCGATCTCTCAGCTCTTAAGTAAATCTTACCATCAACACTCACTTGAATATCGTCGGCAGTATGTCCAGCACCGAGAGTCGAATCATAAAGGGGATCGTATGCATCAGTTTCATCTCCTTCATTCATGGTGATCGATGTCAATGCTACGTCTAGCTCTTCTGGATCAGAATTGCAATTATCGCTTGCTATTATTGAAATAGTAATAGGGACCATCTTATGATTAGGGGGCCGTAGAATATCTGGACTTACCGATACGCTTATTTCTGGTGGAGTAGTATCATCGACGACTACAGTTTGTGTCTGTGTTGTGAAGTTGTTATTTCCATCATCATAAGTCCAGTTTACTGTGTAAGTGCCTCGTACCGTGTATTCAAGCGAATCAGATGTAGTCCCTAGGATTGTACCAGCGCAGTTATCAGTGGCGGTAGGCGTAGAGGTGATTGTTACAAAACACTCACCCGTTACATCTTGAAGCTCAAAAACATCGGGAATGGGAGGAGTTTCATCGACTACGGTTACTGTGGCCACGCAAGTATCAGATTCACCATGTTCATCTGTAACTGTTAAGGTTACCAAAGTTTCTCCGAGAGGCAATACTGTCGGGTCTATTGAGAGAGTAAAGGTATCACCTTCATCAGGGTCATCTGATCCTCCATCAACATCCGCTGCAGCTATGGTTGCCTGGCAATTATCATCTACAGAAATCTCTATATCTTGGCACAATGCAACAGGAGGTTGATTAACTAATTCCTTACACTTGCCTGCGCTACCCGCATTGTAGATGCCCTGGATTTCTGACTGTGATAGGGCGCGGTCATAGAGGGACAATTCATCGACTATGCCATTGAGTTGATGCGCTACAGGGTAACAGATCCCAGTATTGATGCTTCCAATCTGCAAAGGTATGTCATCGCCTGCCGGCGTCCCATACTGGAATCCCGCATTGCTTGAAATCAGCACCCCATCGATGTATTCATAATAGTTTGTACCACTCTTCACAATGGCAAAATGATGAAACTCACCGTCATTCAAATCTAATGCCTCTACTCCATATCCACCGACATAATCGTTGCCAATGTACCCCCCTTGTTTTGTCGTAAAAAACCAGCCATATCCAATTCCGCATTCATGCTTAGCAACTATCACTGCATCATTATCAATGTTGGATTTGAACCATCCTTCGAAGGTTGCATTCAGAAGACTTTCAAGATTCAGACTTGGATCATGCTCTACATTGATCATGTCTCCTGGAGCAGAAAACAAGAAGGCCTGCCCTACCTTACCAGTGGCGAATATGGTGCCGTTCTGCACCGTACCATCATTATTGCCCACAATATCAATAGCATTCCCATCCCCAGGCCACCAGCTGACAAGGTTATCTGGGGGTGCGACGCATAGGCCGGCCAGTGTAGCGATTTCTTCTGCTGATAAAGCTCTGTTGTAGATCGCTACTTCGTCGAGAATACCGTCCAAACGATTATAATAATAAGGGGGTTTCATGGAACCAATAGTCACACTTTCAACAGTGCTATTTAATGGATGTGTTTGTTTAAAGCTATTGTCTAATACCCCATTTACGTAAATCTTGACATTATCCTGAACATTGATTGTTCCATCCCATGTTGCAGCTAAATGATACCATCTCTCTGTATCAAGTACAGTATCTGATTCGTGCATATCTGCAGGGTAAGCCCCATAAAGAATAACATAGGGCTTTCCAGCATCGGTAACAAAAAGGCCATAAGAGGTAAGGCCAAGCGTCCCGGTTGCATTTCCTTTGAGCATAATCGTGGAGTAATGGGCGTGTGAATTAAAATAAACCCATCCAGACATAGTAATCGCGCCAGTGATATCTAAATTCGCACCATTCCCAACATCCACGTAATCATTAATCCCGTCAAAACTCAAAGCACCACCAACCTTACCTGTTGTCCAAACAGGACTATTAATCAAATCCCCATTATTCGCATCAGCATCATCAGAGGCTATTGTTCCACTCGTCTCATCAAACTTCCATATAGAAACAATCCCTAAGGGGTAAGCCTGAACAAATACAAAGGCTACAATGACGATGCATACCGTTAAAATAATTCCTAATAAAAGTGGTTTTTTCATTTTTATTCCTCCTTTTCCCAATTTCGAGGCATTGGGTTCGCCTAATCTATATAAATTGCTGTTGCAATTGTTGGAGAGAGAGATTCTTTATTGCTGTGCACCTATCCTTACCTGACCCGATTTACGATAGAGGGTGTCGCAGATAAGAAAAAAAGGGCCTGGAATAATCAAGCCCTTTTTTAAAATCATTTCGACCAACAAGAGCAGAGTTATTTATCTGGTACGATGCGAATAGAATCCTCACCACGGATAGCCTGGTCGTCAAATGTCTGAGCTTCCAGCACAGCGATTGTCTCTCCTTCCTCGATAAAAAACTGTGCTGTGTAGACTTGGCAGACCAAGTCCATTAGTCCGTCTTCGTTGACATCCTCTATATGAGAGAGATATTTATCGCTCTTACCAACCATCTTAACCCCGGCACCTGCAAGAGATACTGTAGCCGGATCAACCGTAGTAGCATCAAATGTGTCTGAACTGAGAATTGCTACAGAAATAACACCCGCGGAGCGAAGGTTAATGCTGTTTGGATCGCTTCCCGGCTTGATGTCGATTAAGACTGCGAGTGAGGGTGGCGGGCAAGGTGCCTCCAGCCAGGGATAGAAGGCCACGTTGTCGCTAACCTCGTCTCCCGTAGCTAAAGGATTATCTATTAGATGGTATGGCCCACTGACATCACCCCACCAGTTGCTCTCGGCGTTGATTGTCTCAGTAACATTTGCGGTATCGACCTTGACACCGTAATTTGTATTGTCGCTAATGCTATTGCAAGAAATCGTCATCCTCTTGGTATCGATCACATGACGTGCGATATTGACTCCTACATCACCGTTGTCGGTAATCGCGTTACCTGTGATGAGAACATCCTGACCTTTGATGTTTATGCCATAGCGCACCGAAAAGCTCAACACATTGTCGCTGATCGTTATAAACGTAGAGTTGCCCCATATGGAAATTGCGTCTTTGTTCTCGACGAATGTATTTCCAGAAACCGTCAAGTGGTCAACGGTGCTACCAACAAGACCTTTAGCTCTGTTAAAACCGGTGGCAGTATTCCCAGTTACCCTGGATTGGCTGCAGTTACCCATATAGATTGCTGTTTGATCTTTGTCAGCAGGACTGCTCGCCAAAGTGAAAACATTGCCGGAAATCGTCACGTCGCTCGCGAGCCCGGGTTGAACAACGACACCATCCTTATTAACAACCACACGGTTGCGATGAACGGTGAGGCCAGTACGAACGGTGGGGGGAGTACCTCCTTTATACAACACGCATTGATAGCCGTCTATGATATTGTCTTCGAGGGTAACATCGTCTCCCCAGCATCGCACGACGACCTCGTCGGACCAATGGAAGATTGGACTTCCAATCAGTGTGAAACCGCCTACCGAGACGCTCGAGGCTGTAATCTCGACATGCACGTTAGGGTTCACAAGGGGCACTCCAGTTAAATCGACGATGGATTCAACCGCAGGCGTTGTCCTTGCTCCAGGTGGGGTCGGATCCACTCCATACTGAGCTCCGCGAAGATCAATCGACTTGCCTATCGTCAACCGCTCATTATAAGCCCCCGCCGCCACGATGATAGTGTTGCCAGGTGCTACAGAGTTAATAGCATGCTGGATGGTTAACCAAGCGTGTGTCGGATCATCGGCCGAACCATCGTTGCTATTACTACCATCTGGACGGACATAATAGTCTGCTGCCCACATTGTTCCGACAGTTAAAGCAGCAAAAACAGCTGCCAAAATAAATAAGTGAGATACTTTTCTCATTTTATCCTCCTTTTTAATTATTAATTTTGCCCTTTTAATTTTGATTTATTACCTTTTCCCTTGGCGTCACCTCCTTTCAGTTGCCATTCTTCAGAGCCATATAACGATAAGAAACGTGAGAACGAAGCTGCAAACTTGGACTCTTGGGAATGGAACAGATTTTCTTTATCAGAGTGAGAGTAACTCATTTAGCCCCGCATCAGCCCACTGCATAGCCATATTCTAGAAAATACACCTTTATATAGCAATCGGGCTTTGGTTGTATTTTTTGGTAGTAGAAAGTCTTATATTTTGGAGTGCCATCTCATACCAACGACCTAGGTCTTTTGGTCTAGGTCGAAATTACCACATCAACGATTTCCTCGTTTGGCTGACGCCTATCGGCATGACGGCGTTCCATCTCAACATCCTGCTGGGTCTTCCTTCTCTCTGCATAACGCTTGTCCAATATGACCTGAACATCCTTTTGCCCTTTAAAAGTTTTAGTTAGTTCTTCTTCGAGATGACCATAAGGCTTCCGAATGATGATAGACATAATCCCAGTCCCTTCTTCAGACGGGGACACTCCTTTAAGGATTCTAAATATGAATTGTGGAAGAACGCTCTTCACTAGTTATTCCTCCCTGCCCTTAGTAAAATTCAGGTGGAGTGTGATTGTCAATCAGACCTTGGTTGGATTTTGTCTAGGACTAAAGACCTAAGACTTTCGTTGTGATAGATTCAGTTAAGTTATTTGAATTGATTGAAGATGTGAGGATTCAGATAACTTTTTCAAGATATGGAATATTTTACCAACCTTGTCCAATCTTCCTATAATAATAATTACCGCTCTCATCTTTTTCAACCATTTCTTTAGCAATTGGAGTTCCTTTTTCATCAGCAAAATATTTTTATATAAATAGGAAGAGGAGAAATTTACCACTTTTTTATATCCAACAGAAACAGCTGGATAAAAAAATTATTAAGAAAATCACTTCCCCCAATCGTCTAATTCAATGAGGCGCTAATTACGCTCTGCTGTCCTTTTTAGATTCGGGAAGCCAGGGCTTTAGGGTTTCTAGCTTCCACTCGCCCCTCGCTATGCTTGAAATATATTAAAAATAGACCTCTCCTGCTTTGTGAAATTGCTCAAAATAGCTAAATGTTCAGGACTTTATTGGAACTGCGAAGAGTACATCACCTTTTCTATTTTTTCAGCTAGCGGAGGATTCAATTAAAAAATTACTACCGGGTTATACAAATAGAATCCTGTCCTCCAATAAGCTCGCCAGACCAGGTTTCAGCGGTTATTATCCCAATGGAGTCTCCAACTTCATAAGCACCTTCGTCAATTATCTGAACTACTAAATCAGTGAAATCATCACCATTAATATCTTCGTCTGATCCTGCCTTTCCGAGTTAGTTACTATTCTTCTATTGTTTGACGCAAATGGAGTCACTGCCAATGATTGGTGTGCCATCCAAAAGATTTCCCATGAGATCAGCAATTGATTGACCTGGCTCCCACTGAGTTATATCGTCCTCAAATTGAACCACAAGATCAGGATAGCCATCCAGATTCACATCATCGCAATGAGTAATCGGTCCCTTCTTACCTCTTACCCGAACCTCCATGCCTAGCAAATCTAAGCTATTAAGGTCAACCTGCATGCAGGGATTGAAATCTGCAGTTCCCAGGATGGCTACAGGAACGACGCCGTGGCCATTAAGGTTAAAGCAGTTGGGATCGCTTCCAGGCTTGATGTCGATGTTCACCAGAATAGTAGTACTGCAGATCTTCCACACAGTATCGGTATTAAACTCGGAGACATAGAGACAACCATCTGGCCCAAATGCTAGCCCAAATGGACCGTCGAAATCTGTGGCAAATACTTCCGTGTCTCCGCTATCTGGATCAATACTAAGTATTTGCCCGTTTCCCCGTTCCACCACATATAGCTTATCGTCGAATAGTCCTATTGTATCGAAAGCCATGGCATCAGGAAGATTCAGGCCAGTAACAAACGCAGGATCCAGCAAGGTTCCATCTGATGCGAGAACTTTAACAGTTCCGTTCCCGAAATCAGATACAAAAACTTGACCGTCAGGGCCAATGGCAATACCACCCAAACAGGTATTTACATTTACAGATCCAAAGACGCCTAGATTTGTTCCATCAAAGAATCCTACTGTGTCAACACTTGTCGGGGATCCACAGTTTACCCAAAGAAGTTTACCAGTACTGTCAAATGCAAGTTGTTGAGGATTAGTAAGTATGGGTGATGTACCTTGGATAAGGGTCGAATAACTTGATCCGTCTGGTGAAATTTGTGTAATTCTACTCAAACCGCTACCATCGTCCAGTAACGATGCTACTAAGACAGTGTCTCCCAGTGTTGCTACCGCCCCATCGATATCCACTACGACTCCATCCGGATCGTCGATTGAGGGGCCGAACTCAACAACTACTCCGCCCGGTGATATCTTATGAATGCGCGCTGCAGTAGCGGGGCTGCCTACAGAACCAGAGTTGTCCCTACCCGCGAATAGGTTACCGTCGCTGTCGAAGGCAAGATGGAAGGGATCTATGACAGAAGCAAAAATCCCCAAGGTAAAGCCAGGAGATACGCTAGGACCCGGATCAGCGGCAATCGGGGGACCCAAGACCCCCCAGATTAGAAAGGCTGTTCCTATAAAAACCATTGAAACAAGCTTTATCATTTTGACGTTCATTTTTATTCCTCCTTTTCCCAATTTCGAGGCATTGGGTTTGCCTCATCTATATAAACTGCTACCGCAGTTGTAGGAAAAAGAAATTCCTTCTTGCTGTTTTAAGATAGCTTTCTTCTCCTTGGCTAAATCTTACTATTTCGCTTTTAAACGATAATGTTTTGCCATCAACATATGAACATTGAGAAAGGCAGGGCCATTGCTGACCCTGCCTCAAGTATATCTAATTATCTAAGTTTGGCCTGAAATCCTTCTACTCGATTACAAATTTGGCTGTAAAGACCGATTGGATGCCGTATTCGCACGAATTTCCTGTTATCATTGTTATAGTATATGTGCCCGCTGCAGTATAGTTTTTGGTTTTCAGATTGAACTGCCATTTGCCATTCCTAAATTCGAACTCATTGCCCTCTGTACCGAATCCTGCTGATAAGGCTTGATTGGTTACATCCACTGCGTCTTCTCCTCCTACTCCTGGTTGGAATATGACCTGAATCACCGGCGGTGCGCTAATGTCATAATCGGTTATAGAAGCGTTATCTGTATTTAGGAGTTCCGCCTTTAGCGCGAGCACCCTGTTTTTCTTTACCTTCACAGAACCTTTGTCCATTGGTGGGTCAAAACCGGAGCTGGAGTAACCGGCAGTCCATGGGGCGTAGTTGACATAATCAGATACCGAGTCGCCCGTGCCGCCAGGATTAGTATGATGGGAAGGCCCACTGCCATCACCCCACCAGTTGTTGGTGGCATCAACAAATTGAGAGGTATCTAAGTTCTCAAGGCCATGTAAATTGTTCGCAATGCTGTTACAGTAAATAATGGAGTTCAGGAAGCCACTATTGGGATACCCTTCATCATCTGGGATGTATATTCCGTACCCCCCAGTATGGTCAGAGATAGTATTTCCGGAAATGGTGTTATTTGTGGTGGAATACCAAGTCCAAGATGGATCGCCCTTTCCCCACAGGTACAGGCCGCCTAATCCATTATTCGTGATCGTATTGTCTTGGATCGTGTTGTCGTTCCCGTCCTGAAATAGGAATCCATACTTATAGTAGTCACTCTTAAGATTGAATCCATTATCGTGGATATTATTTCCAGTGAACGTATTGTATTGGTTCCAACTTGTCAGTTTCACCCCGTTCCGAGCGTTATCATAGATTTCATTGTCTTCCACAGTAGTAAACTCGCATGGTATGTCGGTTTTGTTCCAGCTAGCAGCTAACTGTATACCATATTTTAAGTTTCTGTAAACGGTATTTGACCTGAGCACAATATCTTTGCCTGCACTGACATATATTCCATAGTTTGAGTTATCATAGACCGTGTTTTCTTGAAGTAGTATATTTTTCGGCCTACGCCATTCAGCAATATTCCCCTGATCCCTGAGAAGGTAATTTGGGTGAGTAAGTGATATACCAGCATAATTACCGGATACGCCGTTGTTGAAAATATGGTTGTTTCTGATGACAATGTTGTCTGTTGCACCTCCATCACCTGCTGAAGAGACATAGATACCGTTTCCAGCATTCTCGTCAATGATATTGTTCTCGATGGTGATTCCAGTTAAAGCTGAACCAATGTGGTAGTTGATTAACACTATAACTCCATCGGGGTCTATCACTATACCACCTTCTGGGTAAAAAACATCTTTCCCACTCCCGAATCCATTAGTAATCCTAAAATAGGAGACAGTCACATCAGAAGCTGTAATAGTGACAGCATTTCCAACATTATTTCCGTCAATTGTTGTTGTGGTGTTGTCAGCACTTATCAGATTTAATGATTTGTGAATAACCACATTTTCATAATATGTTCCAGCAGCAACATAAATTGTGTCGCCATTCAGTACATCTACATGGTCAATCGCAGCCTGGATTGTTCCAAAGTCTCCAGGCACATCCCATTCTGCAGCTGAAACAGTCACTGCGAAGAACAAGAACGAAACAACTGAAATTCCAACAAAAAATGTTTTAAGGTAATTTTTTTTCATTTTAATCCCTCCTTTTCTAATTTTTAATTTTTCCCTTTTAATTTTGATTTATTACCTTTTCCCTTGGCGTCACCTCCCTTCAGTTGCCATTCTTCAGAGCCACATAACGATAAGAAACGTGAGAACGAAGCTGCAAACTTGGACTCTTGGGAATAGAACGGATTTTCTTTGTCAGAGTGAGAGTAACTCATATAGCCCCGCATCAGCCCACTGCATAGCCATATTCTAGAAAATACCCCTTCATATAGCAATCGGGCTTTGGTTGTATATTTTGGTAGTAGAAAGTCTTATATTTTGGAGTGCCATCTCATACCAACGACCTAGGTCTTTTGGTCTAGGTCGAAATTACCACATCAACGATTTCTTCGTTTGGCTGACGCCTATTGTCGTGGCGGCGTTCCATCTCAACATCCTGCTGGGTCTTCCTTCTCTCTGCATAACGCTTGTCCAATATGACCTGAACATCCTTTTGCCCTTTAAAAGTTTTAGTTAGTTCTTCCTCGAGATGAGCATAAGGCTTCCGAATGATGATAGACATGGCCCCAGTCCCTTCTTCAGACGGGGACACTCCTTTAAGGATTCTAAATAGGAAATGTGGAAGAACGCTCTTCACTAGTTATTCCTCCCTGCCCTTAGTAGAATCTAGGCGGAGACTGGTTGTCAATAAGACTTTGGTTGGATTTTGTCTAGGACTAAAGACCTAGACTGTGTGAAAATAAGTTAGAAGGAGAATTATCCCCATTATTCGAATGAGTATGTGCGGTTCTTTTAATCACTTTTTTGCATAAGGAGGGATGGGCTATTAAGCGAAAAGATACATAAACCAGCCAAAAACAAGAGCTCCCACAATCATCAGGAAAAAGAGAGAAAGAGCGTACTTTATCTGACTTCTTCTCTCTGATCTTCGGACGAGAGCTAAAACGATGCAGACAAAAGTAGCATAAAGAATCATGGAGAGAAGATGGCTTTTTAAAATCATTCTTTTTTTCCGGTTGCGATATCATAGGCATCAAGGGTGACGAGATAATTCAGAAGCCCTGCACCTGCAATATAGGTAGTGCCGAATTCAAAAGTTGTATTCTTCAAATTTCCTAAACCAAAATAGAAAATTTTAGAAAGAAAGTAGAGAAGACCATTTCCTATATCAGAAAGAAAAGCAAGGATAGTGAGAGGATTTTCTGTCTGTAAGGAGTAAATTTTTCCTCCCATGAGCAAACCAAGGGCTGCCATGGAATAGATGCAGACGAAAAAGATTCCGCCTCTCCAGAATTTTTTTTGAGAAATATGTCCTGCTCCAGGGATAAGCCATCCCAGTGCTACATAGCTTATGAGTTTTATGACTTTGGTATCAATTTTCATTTTGAATAAAAATGATAAATGAAAAGAGGAACCAAATCAAGGAAAATTTGGAGGA
>SDBS01006793.1_pt1 | contig 11117 bp, 11 predicted proteins | sample 2277091 | NCBI WGS metagenome assembly SDBS01 (sample SAMN10404972, study PRJNA504765) | marine sediment metagenome | isolation source: marine sediment core GS10_PC15, 163 cmbsf | place: Arctic Ocean: Southern Knipovich Ridge | collected 2010 | reverse complement strand
CATACGGTTTTTGCCTAATTTTTTGCAGGGCTTCGTTGACAGATGAGGCAGTTTCTATTTGGAACGAACCCTGCCTTTCTAAAAATCGTTTAGAAATTATCAAAAAATCGTCATCATCGTCTACATGCAAAACACGTATCAATGCGTCCTTGGTTAAACCTAACGCAGTTTTTGGGAACTGTTCTACAGTTGATTCTACCATGTTACGATCCAGCGCCCTAATTTACAGCACATTTGAACTTGACCTAATACTCTCAAACTAATGAATTATGCTAATAATGATTATGACATTTGGGTATGAACCACTAATCTTGCTGACTCAGATTCAGAACATCACATTTAGGCTTGTTTATTGAGTTGCAGTATTAGGTTTGGTATGTCATTGGCTGAAGAGGCAACGTAGTGAGCGCCAGAACGGAATAACTCTTCTATAGACGAAAGTCCTGTCGTCACCCCAACAGCAACAACCTTAAGCGAGATAGCAGACGCTACATCTTTGACGCTATCTCCAACTAACACCGTTTCTTGAGACTTAACTTTCAAAGCATTCAATGCAGCTTCTAGGTGGATAGGATTGGGCTTAACCGCTGAAACGGACTCCCTCGGGATTACAGCATCGAAAAACTGTTCAAGATGAAAGCGGTCAAGAAGGTAGCTTGTCGCCTTCTCGCCGTTTATAGTGCACAAGGCAATTTTTAGTTTCATGTCTCTCAAGGCTTTGAGGGTTTCAGGTATTCCCGGAAACATTTCTGTTGTTTTGGCAGCTTCCAACTCGAAACCATCTACGATAGAAAACACCATTTTTTCGATCTTTACGAACTCTTCTTTCTCGATTCCCTTTGCTATCAGGTATTTTTTTACTTTCACTAACATGTCAAAGGCGGTTTCTTTCATTGAGAATAGAGAGCGGGGGAAGCCTTGTTGGGTGAGGCGGTTTATAACTTCGGTCCTGCAAGCTTTAACGTCGAGGTTAAATGCTACCAGAGTTCCATCAAGGTCAAAGATCACTGCTTTGATCACTGTTCTAATCAGCCTCTTTTGTTGCTCTGAAAGATTCGGTTGACCTCGTAAAATTGCTTTTGGTTTCGGGAAAGAAGGATATAAAATTCTGGATCGCACAATACTCTGCTGAACCTGTGGAACATGGCTTAAATCAGGCGAACGGACGAAGCTTTGAAAGTAAGAAAGACGTCAGAGCCGACATTCAGGTTCATTTCAGTTAACGATTTTTTTGTGATTTGAACACTAAATTTCTTTCCTGCGTCAACAGTTAATCTTGCTGTGGATCCCAAGTCTGTGATTCCGATGATTCTTCCTTTGAATACGTTTCTTGCGCTTGATTCTAGAGGTTTAGTTGAGACCAGAATATCCTCAGGTCTAACATGAACCGTAATTTTTCCAGGCCGGTTGAATGATGATTCGATTTTTAGATTTTGGTCAACATGTATAATTGACCTATTGTCTTCACTAATTTTGGAGATTCCTGAGAAAACGTTTTCTAGACGTGCAAAACTTGTCAAATATTCGTTTGACTTCCCAAAGATTTCGTGTTTTGTTCCGACCTGCCTTACTGTTCCCTCAAGAATTAATGCCACTCTTTCGCTGATGGCTTCCGCCTGAAACAGGTTATGGGTTGCCAAGACAATTGTTATGTTCTTTTCTCGGTTTACGCGTAGAATTGTTTCTTCGATTATTGAAACGTTTTTGGGGTCAATATTAACGGTCGGTTCATCTAAGAGCAAAAGCTCTCTGTCTAACACTAACGCCCGAGCAAGGGAAACTCTCTGCTGTTCTCCACCCGATAACTTTTTTGCCCGTCGCGTTTCAACCCCTTCTAATCTCACCAGATCTAAGGCATCCGTGACTTTTCGGTTAATCTCCTCTTTTGAATAGTCTCCAAGTTTTAATCCGTAAGCTATGTTGTTGTAGACTGTTGTGTCAAAAAACACGGACTTTTGAAAGACTAATGTAGCTTTTTGCCGAAGGAAATCACGATCACTATCATTAATCGGCTTGTTGCCATACAAGACAGTTCCTTGTGTTGGGTTATCCAGACCTGCAAGTATTCTCAGAAGGGTTGTTTTCCCTGATCCACTTGGACCTAGCAGAGTTGTTATCGTTCCATGCATTATCTGTAGATTAGCATCTTGAAGTGCGTTTAATGTCCCAAAAGATTTCCAGACGTCACGAAGCTCTAGAATTATGGAAATAGCTTATGTCCTCCTCAAGTAGTTAAGGATAAGGCTCATTGCATAAACTATACTTACTAATATAACACCCAAAGCGATGCTGAATGCTATGTCTGCTCTATTAATCTCCAAGGCTATAGCTGTAGTTAAAAGTCTAGTTCTGCCATGAACGTTACCGCCAATCATCGTCGCTACCCCTAACTCTGCGAAGCCTCTATTGAAACCTGCTATAATCGCGAGTGTAACCCCTCCAGCAGCTTCACGCAGAATAGCTGTTGATGCTTGAATTTCTGTTGAACCCAACGTCCTAGCTAACTCTCTGATTTCCATGTCCACAGATTCAATGGCACTTGTTGTGAAGCTGACAATTATTGGGGTCATAAGAATGGCTTGTCCAATAGATATGGCTAAAGGAGTGAAAAGAAGTTCTAACATGCCGAATGGTCCAGATCGTTTTAGAAGCAAAAAGAGTAGGAGACCAAGTACCACGGTTGGCATTCCGAGAAAAGCGTTGAAAGATGCCTTGATAAAACGTTTACCACGGAAATTTTTCATTCCTAAAATAACTGCGATGGGTAGGCTCCATAGCGTCGCCATGGCTGTGGCTAACCCAGATACATACAGTGATCGGAAAACTATAGTGTAAACTGTAGGGTCTAGAGAAAAAATGAGGTTGAATGCTTGGATTATTCCATCGATTATTTCGCTTGTCACTTGAGGTTCTCTCGTCTGATCTTTGTTGGGATTGCTGCAATCTTAAGGAAAGATAAGTTGCCAGCCTCATAACGTTTTCCAGTTGGGCATTCGGTTCCGTCGATGTACGCAAAGTCTTTAATCCAATTAGCTGTTGTAGGGTCGCTGTTTGTCTCCAGAACCTCAACCGCTGGATTAAATAATTGTTGACCGAATTTGTCAACACCAAAATCAGCGAGTATGTCTTGAACTTCGTCGGATACAAGAAAGTTAATGAATTTCATGGCATGATCGAATTTCACGTGTGATAAGTCAGGATTTTGGGGGTCACATGCTATTGCACTATAGACATTTAATGTTTCTTTCCCAGCTTCAACCAGTATCTCCAAGTCAATGGTTCCTGAGACGTAATTGTTTAGGTAGCTTCCCATATCACATATTGTATAGCCTCTCTTCTCCTTCTCGTTTGCCATGGTTAATGTCGCTGTCATGCCTGCTCCTATTTCCCAGTACCATTCTTCATTCCTTAGTTCTGATGCGTCTTCTCCTCCAGCGATCCATAGTCTTTTCTCCATTGCGTGTGTACCCGAATCGTCGCCTCTGGAAACCCAGATGGCATCATCTGCTTCTTTTATCTTGAGAAGGGCATTTACAGGGTCAAGACCTTGAATTCCAGCAGGATCGTTTTCTGGACCAACGATAACAAAGTAGTTGTAAGCAATTATCTTTCTGTTGACTCCGTAACCATCATTGAGGAACGCTTGTTCTCTGGCGGGGTCGTGAACAACGATCATGTCGGCGTCGCCTCCCATTGCCGTTTTTAGTGCTAAGCCTGTTCCTTGTGAGATGAAAGTAACGTTGATGTTAGGATATTTTGCTTCGAATTTTGCGTCGAGTACATCTAGCAGACCGGTCTCGTAGAGGCTAGTTGTTGTGGAAATTACCAGTATCTCTTTTTGTTGAGTTGCGTTTAGTGCCCATGCAGCTATGCCGATAGCAGCGATTATGATTGCAACAAGGGTTATTCCGTAATATTTTTTCACAGATTTCATCGTTGTGTATGATTGAACATGACGGTTATTTAAATTTTTATATCGTTCACGTTTCCAACCCTGACATAGTTTTATACACAAACGACCATTTAGTATTAAAGCCCATGCTCACTAACAACAAGTACAAACTTTTGTGCAAACTCTGGCTTGAATACAAAGGCGAACCATTAATAGGAAAAGGTGGAGCAGAAATCCTAGAAACCATCAAACAAGTAGAATCTATTTCAAAATCAGCAAAAAAGGCTGGAATGTCCTATCGGTACGTCTGGAATTATCTAGCAAAACTAGAAAGAACTTTAGGCGAACCTGTGGTGAAAACATTCAAGGGAGGAAGTAAAGGGGGAGGAGGAGCCATTCTCACAGAATTAGGAGTAAATCTGCTGAACGAGTATAATATGGCTGAATGCTACATGAGTCAAATAATGGGCGACGAAACACATTGTGAGGATATCGGATTGAAAATAAGTGCACGAAACCGACTAAAGGGAACAGTAGAGCAAGTCGAGAAAGGCACAATAACCGCAAAAGTCAAAATCAAAATAGAAACACCCGCAGTAATAACGGCGATCATATCAAAAGAAGCCGTCGAAGAATTAGACGTAAAAACTGGAGACACCATTGAAGCTGTAATCAAGGCAACTGAGGTAATGGTTGCAAAAGAAAAGTAACCAAGACACTTATTACAATACGGTGATTTCGGGAGGAACGGATACAAAAGCATCAACACACTCCCTCCGAATCAGCAGAGCTATACTCTCCGAAAAGCCATCAGATAATAATGCTGGAGTTCATGTGACGTTAAGGCAGTTAGACCTTTTTCTTCAAAGAGATGTCTTGATTGGTCTTGTGAAACCCTAATCGTTATTGGCGGTCCAAAACCGGTGTCTTCTTTCTTGAAATCAACTATCACTGCCTGTCCCTTTGGTCTGATTACCCTTCGTATCTCTGCGACAATCTTTTTTTGTTAGGGATTTCGTGAAGCGTGTTTATAGTTATCAGTAGGTCTACACTTTCGTTTTCGAGAGGAATCTTATCTTTTACTGACAACAAAGGTTCGATGTTTCCTATTTTCTGTCGTTGAATCTTTTGTTCTAGAAACGCTAACATCTCTTTTTGAACGTCGATACCATAAACTTTCTTTACCTTGCGAAAGCGGAACTGTAAAGAAACCGTTTCCATAACAAGTCAACCGCAACATAGTCAGGATTAAGATCTATTAACTCCAAGATTTATTCGGGATTCTGCCAAGTCTTCGGGTCCTCTGACTCTAAAACAGCAACGTGTTTCGGGTCAAAAACATGCGATTCATTCAATGCTTAGCTCCCCCTTCTTTGTAACTCGTAACTTTCGCATACTTATCTCCCTGTAAACACTGGATGTAATTTGTCACATTTTAATCGAACTGATTCTCAGCATAAAAACCACAACCAAAAAGATAATATCCTCTTTTGTTTTCGAAAAGATAATATCCCTTCAAATGAGACTTAGTAGTAGATGGCTACAATATGCCCGCTAATCTTCCTGCAGAAGCTAAAAGTAAATACCGAGAAGCATCTCTAGCTAGGAAACCTGAGGAAAAAATTAAGAAACTGCAAGAGTTCATGAGCCTGTTCCCTAAACACAAGGGCACAGAAAATCTTCGTGCTCAAGTCAAAAGGAAGATTTCGCTGTTAAAAAAAGAGATTAAAGAAAAAAAACAAAAGAAAGCTGGTTCATCAACTGGACCCAAAGTTTTTGTAGAAAAAGAGGGAGACGCCCAAGTCGTTATTTTGGGACCAACTAATGTTGGAAGAAGCAGCTTATTATCCATTCTAACTAACTCTAAAGTGGCGATCTTAAACTATCCGTACACCACAACAGTGCCGACACCTGGAATGTTCAATTACAACGACCTGCAGTTGCAGTTGGTTGAAGCGCCAGCTCTTATGGATGGCTCCTCAGAGGGAGGTTCTTGGGGACTCCAAACATTAACTTCTGCCAGAAACGCTGATGGTCTTGTTCTTATGGTGGATTTGTCCGAGAATCCAATTGAACAATTATCGCTTATCTCTCGGGAATTGGAGAAGGCGAAACTTCTTACTAGAAAGCCCAAAGCTCGTATCGACATCGAAAAGAAGCATATGGGCGCCAAATTGAAGTTTATCGTTTTGGGGCGGCTGATTGACTGCTCAGTTAAGGACTTGACGCGGCTTCTTAAAAGCTACGGAATCCGTGATGCCACTGTTAAGATTCGGGGCGAAGCCACACTTGATGATGTTGAAGAAGCCATTTTTGAAGGCAAAGTGTACAGACCAGCAATAATTTTAGCCAACAAGGCAGACCATCCGAAAGCCGCTGAAAGACTAGAACAACTGAAGAAAATTGTAGGCGATGAGATGAAGATTATTGCTGTGTCTTGCACAACAAAGACAGGTTTAGAGGAGCTTGGGGCTGAAATGTTTGAGATGTTGGACATAATGCGAGTCTACACCAAGGAACCAAATAAGAAAGATGCTTCTCTGCGACCTTTTACCATCCGAAAGGGCTCCACAGTCTTTGATTTGGCTAAAAAAATTCACAGCGACTTCTATAAACAGTTTTCATACGCCAAAGTGTGGTCGAAGCGGCTACGTTTTAGTCCACAAAAGGTTGGAGGTGCCTTTGCTCTTCAAGACGGCGACACAGTGGAACTCCACATAAACTAGCAGCCATCAAATCTGCGATTATCTTCGAAGTTTATATACCCAAAAAGTGGCTGTAGCTGGCGTTTGCTTTTGAGGCTAAACAGGCGTCAGAGTTGACCCTTTGAGGGTCAGTTTATAATGGAAACAGCAATTTGTTGTTGCTTAGGTTTTCCAGAAAAAGGTTGTTTTCAACAATGAAGTATTATTAGTCTCCTAATATGATAGATGACACAACTTTGCTTGGATATTTCTTCAGCGATGAGCTACTATTTTTATTGTTATAAAAGACGAAAATGAACGAAATTACCGTTGTTTAACGGTATATTGTAAATCTAGTATGTACGAAGCATCGACTTTGGCATCTTTTCTATAGTTGGTAATTTCAGAAACAATGAACAATATGGCGAATATCAACGTATATTGCATCCCAATCGTTTCTATGCTAAAAGCAAATACCTAAAGCTAGTGACACAACCGGAAAAATTTGATTCCTCACTAATATCGTTGTGTTAGCCTTAACGCAGTGTTTCGTCTATTTTCGTTCGTCTCGCAACTTTTTTGCAGTTCAAGTAAACGTTAAAGAACAGAAAAACGAGAAGCAATTTGTCAAAAATGCTAAAATAAGCAGTCTCGTTATTCCAAATTTGCGCTGTAAAATTAAATATTGTTTGGTTTCGTCGCATTTCGTTTCATTCAACAAGACAGCAAACTCATTCTGGGATAGTTACTTGCTTAAATTGTGGGGTTGTTGGGTAAAACCGCAAAAAATCATGGTGTCAAAGGATGAAAAACATGTTTTTCACATGTAAATACCCAAAAGAGATCATTTTGCAGTGTCGTCTGGACTTAAAATCAACGAAGAAATATTAGATTTTTGGTGTCATATAAACTTCGAAATTGAACGTGAATCTCTGACGCGAAATAGTCTTTCAAGCAAAAGAAAAGGATGTGAAAAGCTACTCCTTGAACAAAAATTGTTGTGTACACTAAAAGGTATGTTAAAAGATTGAAGATAGAGACTGGAAAATAGTGAATAAGCTGTTAGCTATTTTAGTTGGTTTACTCGCCGAGAGCCTGCATTATGATTGTTCTTTGTCTGGGGTAGATGTCAGTTTCCACGAAAACTAGGGACTGCCAAGTACCAAAAATTGCCTGACCGTCTATAATCGGCAAGGTTTTGTCTGGACTTAGAAGCATCGATCTAAGATGGGAGTGCGCGTTTGATGGATGCCTATAGCCGCCATGTTTAGGAATTATTTTTTCAAGAAAATCTTTCACATCACTGTCCAAGCTGGGTTCATGTTCGGTTAAAATGATTACTCCAGTTGCATGAGGCGCAAAAACGTGAATCAACCCGTTTTTTATTCCAGATTTCCTTACAACATCATGAACCTTCCCTGTTAGGTCCATGAAATCTATTTCACCCTTGGTCGAGAAAACAACTTTTTCATTAAAAATCTTCACGTCATAATCTCCTCCTAGCTATGAAAGATACATCTAGTTAAGAGTAAAAAAACGTTACCGCTGGGATTGCTTATTGGTAATATTATATAATACGTGCTGTTCAATACGTTCTCAGAGGCTGATCATTTGAGTGACTCTAAGGAACGAAACGGGTTTGTGGTTTTTGAAGGCATATCAAAGAGATACCAATCTCTGCTGGCTTTGAACAATGTTTCCTTCAATATAAAAGAGGGAGAAATCTTTGGTTATATTGGTCCCAACGGCGCAGGGAAGACAACCACGATAAAGATTATGGTGGGTCTCCTTAGGTCAACCCAAGGCACTCTGCACATAGGTGGTCACCAGATGCCTGATGAAAAAAATGAAGTCCATAAACTGTTGGGTTATCTTCCCCAGAACGTTGCTTTTCAGGAATGGCGAACAGTAGATCATGCCCTCAGAACATTCGGAAAACTTTCTGGCGTCAAGAAAAACGAGATTGAAAACCGTATCGAAGAAGTTTTAGAATTAGTGGCTTTACCCAATGTTCGACACCAGAAAATAGTTGAGTTATCTAGTGGCATGACTCAAAAGTTGGGTCTAGCTCAATCGCTTCTCCATAACCCTAAGCTTCTAGTTTTAGATGAACCACTGGCTGGGTTGGATCCCGAAAGCCGTTACCAAGTTAAACAAATTATCAAGGAACTGGGCAAGAGTGGAACTACTGTTTTTTTCTCTTCACATATATTGAGTGATGTCCAAGATGTTGCAACCAAGATGGGGATACTTAATCGTGGCTGCATAATGCAGATTGGCACGTTAGATGAACTGAAATCTGGTTTTCCAATTAAAAATGACGTAACTGTAGTGTTATCCCATGATTCAGGGCGATGGAGAGAAGTGAAATCACTTAAGGGGGTAACAGGCGTGGAACAGCCCGCACGTAATACTCTTCTGGTGCACCTTGATAGCGAAACGGATATTGACGAGACCATTCACAATCTTATTCAATCTTTAATGAATCTTGATTGCCGCATACGGAGCTTAACTCCTGCTGCTCCCACTCTGGACGAAGTGTATCTTCAGTACGTCAGAAGAGGTGAAAACGCATGAGCTTCCTATTGCTCTTCAAAGATGAACTGAACGGATTTTACAAGTCTAAGGTCATGACTTTTCTCTGGATTGGGCTACCGTTAATGACTGTGCTCCTTCATCTATGGTCCCCGAATACGGGAGAGGAGATCCCGTTTACACTGCTCTCAACCCTTGTAGTATCAAGCATAGGCGGCACCCTTGCTGCAGTAATGCTAACCGTATCTATAGTTCATGAGAAAACCCGGCATGTTTATGACCTATTCCTTGTAAGACCCCTTAAGAGATGGCACATTGTCATTTCCAAGTTCTTCGCGGTCTATACTTGCATAGCCATCGCGAGCATCTTGACCTTGATGTTAGGAGTGGTTATCGATTACTTACTCATGGGTAGCGCCCCTAAAGCGATCTTGAACGATACAATCCAATCATTAGCTATCAGTCTATCTATGATGGCGGTGTCAAGTTCGGCGGGGGTCTTGATAGGTGTGATATCTCCTTCTGTTCTGGTTGGAGCTATTTTGGTGATTTATGGCGGAAACCAGATCTCTGCTATACCTATGCTGCCGATTATGCTGAATATATCCAACCCTGTTCCATTCACCCTTATTTTAGGAGTCTTGATCTCCTGCGTTTTGCTGCTCATAGCCGTTTTTCTTTTCTCTAAAAAGCAGTTCTAAGAATATACACACAGCTTCCGAATTCAAAGCGAAAAAATTTGCTGAATTACTCGGCATACCGAAAAAAGGAGTAACAATTTATAGGTTATATTAAATTTGAGGGATTGCGTTGATGCTTTTGTATCCGCGCTCCTTGGCAGAGCCCGCTTTGAGACGTGACTTTTTCCTGTGAACGAAATTAGTTTACGGTTTCACCAGTGTTTTTTGTTTATCTATTGTGAGATCAGTGTCCTAAAAGAGCGCCATTTCGGGCTTTTATTTTGAGGGCGGTACTTTGTGTGGTGCCTGAGGTAGGCAAAACTAGCCACTTTTACTTGCTTTTGGGGGTATTTTTGGATGCTTTGGTGATGTTGGTGGATAATGTATTACTGTGTCAAATTTGCTTCACTAGCGCTAACTGTGGCTCTGAGAAGGTGTGTAAACGCATTTTTTGTGCTTAGACAGAACGGGAGGGTTGCGCATTTTGCGTCTCTATGCTCTTTGGAAACAGTAACTTTTTTTTGTTTGTCCAATAGCCCAGATTTTTAACAGTTCTTGCCAACTGTCAGTCTTAAATAGTTGAAGTATTATACAGTCCGCTGAGCGGTAAACAAAGATGGATGATCTGACTTTACCCGAAGTTGAAACCGTAAGAAAGAGAATAGACGCAGCACCAAAAGAAGAGGCAAAGTTCTGTTTGATGGCTGCCTATCTGTTTTGTGCACGGGCATCAGAGATAATTGGAGCAACAAACTGTTACGACATAGCACACAATCAAACTGTAGCTCGCGGCCCAACCGGACAGGACGTTAAACTTGAAACCTTTGAACTTGGAGATATCAAAACAGAAGCTGCAATTTTCACAGTTAGAACCGCGAAGCGTGACGGAAAAATAAGAAAGATTGCGCTGCCTCTTGAAAAAACGTTTGAACCATGGACGGAACCGCTTTACAATTATTACCTTGAGCATGGAAACGACAAAGTCTTCCCTTTCACTAGACAGAAGGCTTGGGAGTACGCAAATGAGACTTTTTCGGGTCTAAGTTATCCTATAGACAAGTATAACCAGTATGATCCTGAGGACCCGAAACCTAAACCAGTTAAGGCGCACAATAAACCGTTTAGAACTCATGCTCTGCGTCACTTACGAGCTACAGAATTAATCGAGACTTTCGGCTTCACAGGTTTTGATCTTTCCGTTTATGGCGGCTGGACCCTGCGCAGCATGATTGGTGTTGGTTCAGCTCTGTCCAGGTATGCTCACTTGAATTGGCGAAAATACTTCCCAAAATTACTGAAGAAAAGGTTTTAATCTATTCAAAGAAA
>SDBS01006792.1_pt1 | contig 11117 bp, 9 predicted proteins | sample 2277091 | NCBI WGS metagenome assembly SDBS01 (sample SAMN10404972, study PRJNA504765) | marine sediment metagenome | isolation source: marine sediment core GS10_PC15, 163 cmbsf | place: Arctic Ocean: Southern Knipovich Ridge | collected 2010 | reverse complement strand
CATCTGGTGGGTGGCGGCCATCACAAGGTCGTTCCGTCTGTTTTGTGCCCTTTTTTCCGGAGTGGTGTTAGAAACGATCGGTGAATATCCTGCATACCCGAAGGCGGAAAGACGATTTGGATCAAGCCCTCCTTCCTCGATAAAAAATTTTAAAATATTTGCGGCCCTGGTCGAGGATACATACCAATTATTTATCAAGGCCGCGTTTCGAGGCGGCTGGTCATCGGTATGGCCCTTTATAATGATAGGGTAATCCGAGCCTTTTAAAATGCCGGCTATTTCTCGCAGGACCGGCCTCATTTCCGGCAAGATTTCAACTCCGTCCGGAGGGAAGAGAATCGCTTCCGAGAAACTCATAATGCGCCTGGTACGGCCCTTGAGAACATTGATTTCTTCCTCGATGTTCCTGGTAGCGAGAATGTCCTTCATTTGTTCGATGTCGGATTTGACCTCTTCAATCGGACTAGAGGGCGGGGAGATACTTTTACCTTTAGCCCGCATGGCTGAAAGACCCTCAGGCAGAATACCGAAGTTACCCACCAGGGAGCCTAATACTTTCTGTTCCCGCCGTTCATCCGGGACGGACAGGGAACTGAGCATTATGAAGAACGCCAGGAGGATAATCATCAGGGATGTGAACATCAGTAAGCCGATGTTAGATTTCACATACGCCGGTCGTTCTTTTCTTTCCTTACGGGCCATCTCACCGCGTCCTTAATCAAACTTGGAAATTCTCAAGCTCGGCGGCAGAAATGAATGGAGCTTCTGCTCGATTATTCGGGGATTATCACCACGGGAAAGGGCGATAATTCCGTTGAGAATCATTTCTTTCACCAGGGTTTCTTCCTTACTTCTGATTTTTAATTTTCCGGAAATCGGTAAAAATAAAACATTGGCCAGAACCGCTCCATAGAAGGTAGTGATAAGAGCCACCGCCATGGAGGGACCGATGGTTGAAGGATCATCCATCGCCTGTAACATGGAAACAAGTCCGATCAAGGTTCCAATCATACCAAAGGCCGGTGCGAACATACCCATTGACTGGAACATCTCCGCGCCCAACTCATGGCGGTCCTCGATAAACGATATTTCGGTTTCGAGTATATCGGTGATGGACTGCGGTTCCAGGCCGTCAATGGTCAATTGCAGCCCTTTTTTTAGAAAGTCATCCTGGATTTCAGGTAGATTGGCCTCCAGGGCCAGAATCCCTTCTTTGCGGGCGCGAGAGGCGTAATCTACAAAATTAGCTATAATCTCCGGGTAGGTCAAGGTCTTGGCGAAAAAGGCTTTCTGGACTATTCTAATGGACCTGATGACGTCCTGGAGCGGATAATTGATCATGGTCGCGCAGAGTGTACCGCCTATAACCGTAAGCATGGAAGGGATGTTGATAAAGGCCGTAAGGCCAGCGCCCATCAAAATCGTAGAAGCTAATAGTGTAAAGCAAGCGATGACTCCGAAAAAGGTCGCAATGTCCATACAACTCCCCTTTGACTTTCTTCTATGGTTAGAATTTAAGCAAGGTGCGTGCCACGAAAAAAAAACAGTTCTCTCGACATTATGAACAATAGTGGCGCATTGTCAAGCGGGATTAAAGGCCGTTAATCAGGCTTTTTTAAAGGGCAATCAGAACGATTTAAGTCTACTAAAGCCGAAGGGAAATAAGGCTGAAAGGATTTAGTTGATGGTGCGTTGCGTCAAGTTTTTGACAAAAAAAGGCCCATGAAATGGACCTCTTTCGTATCGAACTTGAAGTTCAACTATCGTTTCAACTGTATCAACTCAGACAACATGGTATCGGTGGTGGTGATAATCTTGGAATTGGCCTGGAACGCGCGCTGGATAACGATCATGTCCACGAATTCCTGGGCCAGGTCGACGTTCGATTGCTCTAGGGAATTTGGATGAATATCCCCGGCGCCGCCGGTACCGGCCTGAACAGGAATGGCCGCGCCGGAATCAATGGTTTCGCCGTATAAACTCTCTCCAAGCTTGGCCAAATCCCACTGGTTACGGAAGAGGGTCAGGGTAAGCTGGTAACGCCCCAAGATTTGCCCGTTGGTATACGTACCGGAAATAACACCGTCATTCTCTACATGTATAGATTCCAGGAAGCTGGATGAGTAGCCGTTCTGAGTCTGGTAAACGGTTGTTGAAGCCGAGGCAAATTGAGTGGTGCTCAAGCCGTTCGCAATCCAGTTCCCGGCTCCTGACTGGTTCCTCGCTCCCAGGTCCAGTTCAATAGTCAGGTCGTTACTGCCGGCGACCGTGTTTGTGTTGAAAGTAAAAAATCCGATCGAGTTGGGAGTCTGGCTGGTCCAGGTCGGGGCGTTTGGAGGGCTATTGATGATATCGATGTCGGTCATGATTTCCGCGGTGATGGCCGTGGGTGTAGAGGCGATGATCCCGGAATTGGGATTGAATCTGATTAGGCCCTTCATGAGCAGACCGGCTTGTTCGGTGCCAATAACCGATTTGCTGTTTATAGTTCGAAAGTCGTCATCCGGATTCATGCCTACTACATATTCCCATTGGTTCGGCGTGGTATTTATGTCCGTTCCACCGGCCAGGTTGGTGGCAGCCATGGCGGTTACAACGCCAAGCCCCGTCCCGGCAGCCACTGCTGACACTAAGTTACTGGCGCTGGCGCTGGCTGCGATTGCGGCCAGTACATCATTCGCTGTGGCGGTTATGGCCGCGCCGCTGTGGGCCAGGGTAACCGTGATGGCAGTTCCAGTGACGCCGGTTACGTCTGTTGTCGCTCTGAACGCTCCGGGATCGACGTAGGTGATATTAATGTTGTTGCTGTTTGCCCCGCCGGTGACCGCGGTGTAGGTGATATCATTGTCAGCGCCTACGAGTGAGGTGGTCAGGGAGGATTGTTGAGGATTATAGTCGAGATCATAGTAGATGGACAATGTGTGGTTTTGTCCGAGGGAATCGTACATCTGGATGGAGCTTTGGTAGGTATATGAATCACCAGCGATAGGTATGCTGGCTGTGCCGTCCCACGCGGCCCAGAGACTAGGACTTAGAGAAGATGCGTCTGCCTGCAGGTTACTGATAATGCTGGCTCTCGTAGTGGCGACAGCCGGAAGGTTGCTTGTGGTAAGCACGATATCGGTGGGCGTACCGATACGTAATTGATTGTCGTCGAGTGCCCACCCCTGGACAATATGGTCCAATGGTGTTACCAGGTGTCCTTCACTGTCAAGCGTGAAATTACCGGCGCGTGTATAGTAAAGCGCATCACTGTCGGAGTCGCGAACCATGAAGAACCCCTCTCCACTCACCGCGACGTGGGTATTCTCGTCCGAGTTGGTAAAGGCGCCTTGTGAAAATACATTATCGATAGTGCCTAAACCAACCCCCTTACCAACCTGCGAACCTCCGGAAAAGGAAGACACATTCTGGCTGAGAATGTCCATGAACTGAGAGCGGCCTTGTTTAAAACCTATGGTATTGACATTCGCTATATTGTTACCGATAACAGACATAGCCATGCCCATGGTGCTCAGTCCGGTGATTCCTGTGTATAAAGCGGCGGAAATTGACATAATAAAATTCTCCTTGCCTATATTTTTTTTACTTTAACTATTGGCTACGACGCTGGCTTCAGCAATTTCCAAAACATCGGCTAGATCTATAACAAGTCCATGCATGAGCAAGGAAGTGCTTCCGCCGGGTCCGAAAGTCAGGCCGGTGATTTTTCCTTCAATGTAAACAGCGGCCCCAACTATTTGACCAATACCATCATAAGCCTTGACCTCGAAGGTATAGTCTCCGTCGGATACCGTTTGGCCGTAAAGGCCAAGACCGTCCCAGTTTATGACGTTTAAACCCGCCTCTACGGCAATTTCGTCCAGAGTCTTGACCAGAATGCCGTCCTTATCGTAGATGCTGATTTTGACCTGGTCAGCGGGACCCTCCAGTATATAGGACCCCTGGTTCAATACCTGTGTGTCCTCCACTCTCAACGTATTTCCGGAGGCAATCACACTCTTACCTATCAAATTGGCTGCCTGATAATTGTATTGCGAAGTCATCGCGTTTTTGAGCCCCTCGAAGCTTGAGTTGAGGTTATATAATTGTTCGAGGCTCGTAAACTGGGCCAGTTGGGCCGAGAATGCCGTGCTTTCCATGGGATTCAGCGGGTCCTGATATTTTAATTGAGTTACGAGCAGCTTTAAAAACTGGTCTTTACTCACCATATTTTCCAGGGTGTTTTTTTTGGCGGTGTTATCCTGGCTCTCTTGCGGAAGATAATTTCGAGTTACCTGGTTTTGAGTGGCGATGGCCATGAATTTCTCCTCTTAAGGAATCCCCTCAGTTAAATAATGAGGTCCACTTGGTTGCTGCTCAATACTGCCTCTCTGAGTGGTGAGTGTACTTCCTCCAATGGCTGTGAATCAGAGGAAACGCTCGAGTTAGAGACAGACTGACGATTCCCTCCCGGTTCGCCCCAGTCATCCGACCTTTTCGACAGACCGGCCTGCCCCGAATCCAGGGAAACTTCAAAACGCTCTAGATTAATGCCCTGTTGAGACAGGGTTTTATTAAGCTGCTGCCATTGGGTATCTAAGGCGTCTTTTACAAACCCATTCTCCGTTACAATACGGGCGCTGAGATTATTGTTACGATAAATGAGAATAATCTTTAGCTGTCCAAGCTCTTTGGGCTCTAACTGGATTCTTATCCAGTGCCGATTGTTGCGCGATGAGTAGACTATCTTTTCGGCTACCTGTTTGAGCACGGATTCGGCTATTTGTTGAGGCCGGTTCAAACCGGGCCTCAGTTCAGACCAGGGTTCCATGGTCAGTTTTCCTTCTCCAGAACCGATTCCCCCTGAAGCGGTCTGGCCAACATGCTGATTCTCAATTTCCGTACCAAAGCCGTTGCTGTTTAACAGAGCGCGAGCCGAAACTGTTCCCTGGCGCAAAAAAGCTACGGCCGGACTGTTTCTCAGAAAATCAGGATCATCCCTTCCGTTTCCCAGGCTTTGTATAAGACTTAAAATACGGTTGAACCTTGGTTGAGAGCGCAAACTGTTTTTAAAGCGTAAGTTCTGAATAATGGCTCCAAGATGAGCAATCTGGCTAGGCTTTAAGGCCGCCGGTTCGGTAACGGTCTTAAGAGATTTGAGAAATTCCTCTACAGACATTTTCCCTTCGGTTTTTTGAAGCTGGCTGAAGAAGGCCTGTAGGTCCTTGGACCGGGCGCCTAACTCTGTAAGTAATTCCCTGAGGTTAATTTGATCTACGCCGGTCATGTTCAATTCTTTCAGATTCGTATGACCGTGTTTATGGAGTAAAGCTCTTAGTGTCTCCGCATCGAACCCGCTCCCGTTGGTAAGATCGGAAACCATGTCTTTGACCTGCCCCGGCGCAAATCCCAGTTCTTGAAAAAATCGGCTGAAAAGGGGTAGAGAGGTTTCGGGCAGGGTTAATTTTGCCTGAGAGTTTCCCCAGGCCGTTCCCAGCAAGGCCAGCATTCGTTCCAGGCTCAAAGGTCCCTGGCGCATTTGATCCAAACCCCTCTCGATCGATTGTTGATCAAATCCACTGTCAGAAAGGATTTTTGCCATATGGGGCAGCCCGGCGGGATTGAGAAATACAGAATCCAGAGGCAGACCCAGGTCTTCCAGCAATCTTTTCAATTCAGCCAAAGGTGTGCCGGCCTTCAGTCCTTTGTCCACGGGATCAGACTCGTTATTTGAATTCTTTTTCCTGCTTCCCTGTGTCGCCTCTGGATCAGTGAGCTTGAGAATCCTGGACAGGATTTCCTCAAAAGCCCTCTTACTTTCGCCTGTTTCATCTAAGGCTCTGTTCGTAATGAGGCCACTGCTGTTTCCGCCACCGGGCTCCGGCTCGAAAAGCACGTCCATGATCGAGGTTTGGTTCAAGGTTTACTCCTGCTCAATGTATAGTTCTGCCGAAAGAGTGAGCAATTGGTGTGCCAGAATGACTCGGCAGTAAAAAGCTTTTAATGTTAGATAGTTATCTGGCAGGTTGGTTTAAGGGCTGAGCTGGGGTATTGGCTGGATGGTAGAATTTACCGAGGTTTATTCAACGATAATAGAATTTTTTTCCATAATAATATAATTTTCTTAAAATATTTTCTATAATTCTATTATATTGTATGAAAAAGATCCTTATCGGCTATTCAAGTGTTTGATTATTATTTCTTTTTCCCTCCAGTCTTTTCCGCGCCTTTTTTTCGGGGCTGATTAAATTCAGATAGCATCTTGGTCAATCGGGCGGCCTTGGTCGGCCGCACGAAAGACATTATCTGGCCCGCGGCCCGGCCGCTCATGGCCGACAAGATTCGAACCGCGACATAATCATCAAGGCTGTTGACTAAGTTAGCCGCGTTTTCAGCACGCATGCCGCTGTATGCTTTTACGAGATGGGTTATCCGGGCGTCTTCCAGGGTTTTTTGCTGTTCGATCAGTTGTTTGTACTCGGCAATCAGGCCGGTGAGGAATTTTTTTTGTTCTGTCAGTTCCGTCAGTTTATTATTCACTTCAGCCAGACGGATTTTAAGTTCATCCTTGAGTACGTTGAGAGCTTCTTCCTCTTCTTTAAAGCGTTGCTCCTTTTCTTTCAGATTGATCTCTTTCCCCTCTAGGACCATCAGCATGGCCCGGTATCTCTCCATCAAGGCCGGGTCTTTTGGTGGCGGCAGTGTAGGTTTAGTGGAATCCGTTGTCTGGGCCTGCGCCGGATTGGCGGCCATGGCTTTTTGAGAACCAATAATGCCGGTTCCTTTAGAAAAGGAAACCAACAGGCTACCGGCCAGGGTCATCTTAAATATCAGCCCCAGAATAATGGCCATCTCCAGGCCCAGCCAGGAGGGTTTTCGCAAGGTGATCTTATTTCTCATCTTTTTCCCGCGCGGACTTGAGCGAAGTCAACTCATCGAATACTTTCTGCTCCCTCTTGAGATCGGTCTCGATGAAAGCACTTCTCTCCAGCTCTTCCAGTCTTTCGATGGATTTTCGCTTGATTGCGGCTTCAGTTAATGTTTCACGCTGTTGATCTACTTCTTTTTCAGCCCTGGCCAAGTTGCTTTGTCCGGCCAGATTCCTCTTACGAAGTTCATGGAGATAATTGGAATAAAGAGCCAGAACCGGGGCGGTGACCTTAACCGACGTCCGCTGTCGAACTGAATCGGCCAGTTCGTTTGCCCGTGTCCTGACTTTCGGCAGGTCGGTCTGGATTTGATTGGCCGCTCTGACTTTGTTCGCCAGTTCGTACATCTCAGTCTCTTCGAGCTGTCGGCGGTATCTCAGAAGAAAATCTAGCTTGAAGCGAAACATATCTAGTTGAATATCTCCTTAAGTTCTTGCCAGGTTTGATTCAAACTCACCCCTTCCTGGCGGTCCTGTTTTAAGAAGGTCTCGATGCGCGGCATCAGGCCTATGGCATAATCAATGTCGGGATTGCTTCCTTTAACGTATGCCCCGATGTTGATCATATCTTCGGATTGAACATAGGTGGCTAAGACGGTGTTTAACCGTCGGGCCAGATTCTGATGATCCTGGTCGACTACATCGATCATCAACCGGCTTATACTAGTGAGAGGGTCGATAGCCGGATACCGGTTTCGAGCGGCCAGCTGTCTGTCGAGGTTGATGTGTCCATCCAGAATGGAACGCAGGGCATCGGCCACGGGTTCATTCATGTCGTCACCTTCTACCAGGACTGCGTATAAACCGGTAATACTCCCTTTTCCCTGCCAGGTTCCGGCCCTTTCCAGTAAAAGGGGCAGCTGCGCGAACACTGAGGGCGTGTAACCTCTGGTAGTAGGCGGTTCACCGATGGAAAGGCCGACTTCCCGTAAAGCATGGGCAAAGCGGGTAGCCGAGTCCATCATTAGAATGACATCCGCACCCTGATCACGGAAATACTCGGCGATGGCGGTAGCCAAGTAGGCTCCCCGTATTCGGACCAGAGCGGGTTGGTCAGACGTGGCGGCCACCACTACGGACCTCTTCATTCCCTCAGGGCCCAAATCTTTTTCTATGAATTCGATTACTTCCCGTCCACGCTCGCCTATAAGGGCTATAACATTTACGTCCGCCCTGGTGTATCTGGCAATCATACTCAACAGGGTACTTTTTCCAACTCCTGAGCCGGAAAAAATACCAATTCTTTGCCCTTTGCCCACTGTCAGCAGGGCGTTGATGGTCCGAATTCCCAAATCCACTGGTTCAGAAATTCTGGACCTTAAGAGGGGATTAGTTGGTTGGGCATAAACAGGATAGTTGGTCTCGCCCTCGACCGGACCGAGCCCGTCGATGGGATTCCCCAGGCCGTCGAGAACCCGGCCTAAAATGTTGGGTCCGACTTCGACGGTGGCGGTTCTTCCTAACGGTACTACGCGGTTGCCGGGAGTAAGGCCCGCGATATTCGATAGGGGCATCAACTGGATATGCCCTTCATGGAAACCCACGACCTCGGCCTCCACGGGACTAGAGCCAGGTTCGGTGAAGATATGGCAAAGATCGCCTACCGAGGCTACCGGGCCCTTGCTTTCGATAACAAGTCCCACCGTCTTCACCACCCGGCCCTCCAAGTTCATGGGCCTGGCCCTGGCCGCTGCTTCAATATATCTGCTTAAATCATACGAGCTGTTCATCATCAGCTACAGGTGTCTCGGAAACATCACCACTCTAGGTCAAAGTTTTTCCGCAATTCCTCGTCCACTGCTGCGGTAACAGCGTCAAATCTCTGCTTTAGGGTCCCATCTATACGGCCGGCGTCCGTCTCCACTACAAGTTCACCTCGATTAAGGTTCGAATCGGGTTCAAACGTAATCTTGATAAGGCCCTCGAACTGATCCCTTAGTTCTTCTCGTATTGATTCCAGATGAGCCAGATCATCGGGATGGATCTTCATTACCGCTTCGTGCACTTTGTCCAAATGTTCAAGAGCGGTTTTAAAGGTAGCGGCGATAACCTCGGGGGAGCTTTTTACCTCATGAATTATGACGCGTTGGGCAATGGTGAGGGCCAGTTTTACCAGCATGGCCTCATTGGCTTTGAGCAGGTCCATATAAAAATTCTCGATGGCGTGGAGAACGTCTACAGTTTTTGTCACGCTTGCTTCAAAATCCTCCTGGACCCGCTTATGTCCCTCGTCCAATCCAAGCTCTAACCCTTCAGCTCTTGCGGCTTCTTTAATCTCTTCCGCTTCTTTTATGGCCGCTTCACGGATCTTAGCCAGCTCTTCCTGCCCTTTCTGAATGGCCTCCTCGGTTTCCGCAAGCGTTACCGGCCAGGTCCTTCCAATTTCCGGAAGAGGCGAGAACGAGTAATCGGTGACGGTGTTCTTTTCGGTCTTACTGCTGCTGCCGGTTAATTCGTCGAGGGAGAGTTCCTTGAGATTGAGACCTGAGGCTTCGGATGATTTTATGACGGTGGACTTAGACAAAAGTTTCCTCACCACCTTTACCAAGCATTATTTTACCTTCGGCCTCGAGTTTTTTGGCAACGCGCAAGACGGATTGCTGGGCTTTTTCAACATCCGTCAGCCGAACTGGGCCCATTACTTCGAGATCTTCCTCTATAATTGCCGCAGCCCGTTCTGAAAGATTGCTCAATATTTTCCGCTTCAGGGTCTCGGAGGCGGTTTTAAGGCTCAGAGTCAATTCCTCGTTGTTTACTTCCCTTAGAATGTCTCGGATACCGCGGTCATCGATATCAGCCAGATCGTCAAATACGAACATGAGTTTTCGTATATCATTGGCCAGTTCCAGGCGGTCCTCCTCGATTTTTGTCAGAATGTTGGCTTCCGTGGCGTGATCGACGTGGTTGAGAATCTCGGCCACGGTATTGGGACCGCCCAATTTTCTAGTTTCCACGGATCCCAGGGCGTTTACTTCTTTATCGAGGACGCTTTCAATTTCGTTTATCACCGAGTGGGGTACAGTCTCGAGGTTGGCGATACGCATCAGGATATCGGTCTGAAGATTTTCAGAAAATTCGCTTATTACCTCGGCTGATTTAGCGGGGTCCAGGTGGGCCAGGATTAGGGCAATAGTCTGAGGGTGTTCGTGTTGAATGAAATTTGTCAATACTTTCGAATCCAGCTCCCTCAAATTTTCAAATGGGGTTGGGCCCAGATCTGAGCCTATATCCTCCAGAATATTCTCGGCCCTTTCCTCGGTCACTGATAGGGAGATTATCTTTTTAACAAACGCGTCCCCCTTAATTTTGATTTCCATCTGGGATGACATAAGTTCAGAGAATTCGCTCATCACTTCCCGGACAACCTCAGACGGAGTTCCTTCAAGTCGAGACATAGCTCGGCCGAGATGCTTGATCTCATCATCATCCAGTTTCCCGAAAATCTGAGTGGTAAATTGTTCACCCATAGACAAAAGGAATATAGCCGCTTTCTGCGGTCCGGTTAAGCTCGAAACATCAGACATGCTCGCCCTCCTTTAGATACACGAGTATTATCTTTCCGCGATCCAGGCCCTGATTAATTCAGTGGCCTTGTCGGGATCCTGCGCCGTCATTTCTCGGATTTTTTCAGGTAATTGTCTCTCCGGTTCCGGAACTCTTCCTTCCGGTAAGGCTGGGGTGGGAGCGCCGGGCAACAGCACCTCCGCTCTTTCCGGCACGGTTACCCTGGCTTCCCTTCTGATCCAGCCTATCAGCGGCCTCACCACAAATAAGAAGAATAGAAAGATCAGAAAGATGTTCATGGCCGGCCGGACGGCCTGACGCAAGTATGAACTCCACGGCCCGCCGATGAAAGTTACTTCTTCTTCTTCGGGGACATAAAATTGGAAACTGCTGACTATAACCGTATCACCACGTTCCTCATCGGCGCCTATAGCATGCCGAACAAGGTTTTCCAGACCGGTTAATTCCCTTTCCGAACGCGGGATATAGACCTGAACAGTTCTATCACCCTCGGTCTTTTCTTCGTAATTTCCATCCACCATCACCGCCACCGAAAGACGTTTAATGGTCCCGCTGGGGATAACTGTTCTACGGATTGTTTTGGCAATTTCGTAATTGATTGTTTCCTCAGACCTGTCCTGAAGCTCCTGGCCCGGGGATTGTCCCCCTTCTGTTTCATCCGTACCCAGAATGTAGGGTGTAC